>Ga0105097_10000859_pt1 | contig 14300 bp, 19 predicted proteins | sample PPLLak12cMay2015_FD_87035 | JGI IMG/M metagenome (GOLD analysis project Ga0105097, IMG submission 87035) | Freshwater sediment microbial communities from Prairie Pothole Lake near Jamestown, North Dakota, USA - PPLs Lake P7 Core (1) Depth... | ecosystem: Environmental > Aquatic > Freshwater >... | reverse complement strand
TTATTAGTACCCAATGAATATATGTCCCACTTGTAGTGACCGAATTTGGGTCATACATAATAAGTGTATATTTCTCTCCTTCCATATAAATATCAGAAGACCACGTAATAGTAGGCGCGTTGCGTGTTTCATTTAATGACAAGTATGTTGATAAACACAAGGAGGATGTGATTTTTTTCGTCAAATAATTAACTTGCATAATAATAAAATGGAAGAAGAAAATCCTAAAGTCAAAGTCTTATTTTTATTTATATACAATGAAACACCACATTATATACAAATGTATAAGTCGCACGTGAATTATTTGAATTATCTGAAACACAAATTCAACAACAACAACAAAACAAATATTCCCAACCCGTTCCCCATCCCCCAGTATTATTTCATCACCTGTAAAGATTTGGGTAATAAAGAGTATCTTGTAGATGATAAAAATTATATGTTATACATCAATGGCAGAGAGACATTTCTCCCTGGAATCTTGGAAAAAACTATAAAAGCATTCGACATTATTCACAACAAATTAAAAATAGAATACGATTACATTTTCAGAACAAATATATCTACAGTTGTCCATTTTGAAAACACTCTCTCATACTTGTCACATTTCCCTAATCCAACAACCGAAATGTATTATATTGGACCACTAGTGCAATTGCAATGGTTAGACCAACACAGCGGAATTATTGACAAACGATATTGGGGGACACCCTTTTGTAGTGGAACGTGCATTATTCTTAGTAGTGCATTGATAGAAAATATAGTTAAAAATAGAGAGAAACTCCATTACAACATTATCGACGATATCTCTATCGGGTATTATATTTCTCAAAATAAAAACGTGAAAAGAATAAATATAGGCACAACCAGATTCTCATTTAAACCACATAATTTAATATTGAACAAAAACCATTTGTGTTATATGAATAATTTCAATAAACGTCGGAGAAACATCGATGAGGAAAACGTACGAAAAATTGCCGAATATCTCATGCAGTAAATTGCGGTAAATATTATAAATTATATATTTAATGTCAACTCAACAACCACAACAACAACCACAACAACAACAACAACAACAACAACAACAACAATCACAACAACAATCACAACAAAAAGTTCAATTTATTACATTTGGAAGTCATTCCAATTATATAGAAGCCGGTAAACGCCTTTTCAAACAAGCATCCTCTTTAAAATTATTCAATCATATTAAATTATACACTTTTGAAAATTTGGAATCAGACCCTGAATTTTATAATAAACACTTTGACTTTATTTCAAAAAATAAAAGAGGATGTGGATATTGGTTATGGAAACCATATTTAATTCATAAAAATATACAAAATATGAAAAACGGCGATATTTTGCTCTATTTAGATTGTGGGTGTGAATTGGATATTCGTAATAGAATGAAAATCGCAGAAATGTTTCATTTAGTAAATAAATACAAACTCATAACCTCGTCCACACAAATTGAATTGATGTGGAATAAAATGGATTTACTAGTCGAATTGCAAATGTTACAAAATGAATATTTAATAACACCTCAAAAACAAGCAGGTGCAATAGTCCTTCTTGTTTGTGACGAGACTCGTAAATTGGTGAAAGATTGGTATAATATTGCGTGTTCAAACAATTATCATTTTATAGATGACACGCCCTCAATTCGCCAAAATATCAATGGCTTTAACGAACATCGTCATGACCAATCAATTTTCAGTTTGTTAGTTAAAAAATATGGATTATCTAACCAGTTAAATATTTGTGATTATGTGAGTTACGAGAGAAATAAAACTGGAACATCCCAATTGCATAAAAAGAGTTTATGTTTTGTATAAAGTCCTTTCATATTCGTTTTGACCTGTCCTTTATAATATTGAATATTATATGATTCCTAATTTCATTCCATTTTTTAATATTTATGACATTTTTCACAATTGGATGAATGAACTAATTATTATTATGCCATCTGAAAATCCCAATCCACATTCCATTCATTACGTCCACGCAGACAACTACATTATACCATTTCATCTTCACAAATGTAGTCACAATCATACATATGTGTATACTTTAAACATTGCATATTGTAAAAAAATAAAACTTGTTATAAATAATTTTATAGTTGAAACCCACGTAAATAAATATCCGGATTTCAAGAATGAACTAATATTTTCAACAATAGTGAAAAATGAAGACAAATACATTCGGCAATGGATTGACTTTCATTCAAGAATAGGAGTAACCCGATTTATTATTTATGATAATAGCAATCAAAATACATTGTCTGAATTGTTGAAAGATTACATTGCAAATAAAAAAGTCGTATTAATTAAATGGGAATATTCATATAGATTGCCTATTAGTGGAATCAGTGGACAAACTACACAACAAAATCATTCAATTCATGCTTTTAAAACGAGCAAATATATTGGACTTTTTGACGTGGATGAATATGTAAATATGCAAAAAAAAAATGTCAATAACATTTGCGTGTTTCTCGAAGAAATCATAAAAGAAAATAAATTAGACACGGAATCAATCGGCAGTTTTCAATTATTAAATAGATTGTTTTATAATCCACGTCATTTGCCGGAAGATGGCACTGAATTTTTGAAAATAACGGATTGCGATGAAGTATCATTGTCCGGGAGAGAAAAGAATTTTGTCATACCTAAAAATGTGAATACTTTTTCAGTTCATATGATAACTGAAGGAAAACCAATGTATAAAATCGGTCCAGAGCACGGACATTTCAATCATTATTACTTTTTAAATAAAAATGGAATGAGAGGATGTCGTGAGACCCCTTTATGCGCAGATGATTCTATTAAAAAGCACGCATTTTTATCATAATAGATGATGTGGGCGTATTTATTGCAAGAGGCATTCTTGGAATAAATGGCTTCTCGTGTGGTCTAAAATAATAAATAATCCTATTTAAAAAAATAAATCTGTTTGGATATTTTGCTTGAAGTCCAACATAAAACACGCCATCACCACCGCTTCTTAATCCCCAATATGATTGTTTATTATATTCATAAGGTATTACTCCATTCGCAGTATCAACGTTTCCTACACGAAGAACGTGCGTTCGCGCAAATGTTTTTTTCTTGAAAGAGTGAGATGTATCTAAAATATATACTTTTTTAGAATCAGTGCAGTTTTCTCTCATATAGTCAAAGGCACCAGGCAAATAAATATTGTCGTCGTCGGCGTGCAACACGAAATCACGCGGTTCTAATAAATCCGCATATTTATTTCTGATTCCGTGACCCCAATAACCTAATGGCACAGGTTCGCATAATTGATTCACTTTACATATTGCTTGAGAGAAATTGAACCTAGGCATACCATTCGAGGCAAACCCATCATAAACCACTGTTACACAATCGTCCGCAGTCAATTGTGGCAACAATGAATTCAACATATTTTGCAGAGTTTTTCTGCCAACTGTGGCGATTAATATGTGAAATGTTTTTTGTGGCATATATTATGGAAATACCTAAAGTTATTTATTTTTGCAATAAAACTCTGGATAAAATGAAAGAATATTCGAATAATTGGAAAAGATTAAATCCAGAATATGAGATTCGCTTGTGTGATAATGCAATGTGTGAAAAATTTTTATTGCGCGAATATTCGCCATTGCATAGAGATATATTTCGATTTATAAAAGATGGACCAATCAAAGCTGATTTCTGGAGAATTTGCATATTACATAAATATGGTGGAGTGTATTCTGATATAGACAATGAGCCTTTGCTTCCAATAAGCGCGTTTGTTGAACCAGGCGTCGATTTTGTCACGTGCAGTGCTTATATGGAAGGGGCTCATTTTAATCCTAATTTCATCGTGTCAACTAAAAATAACATTATTTTGGAAAAATGCATAAAATGGTATATTTATAAATACACTAAAAAATATAAGTATTCTTATTGGGGGTGGTCAATTATGAAAGCATTTACTGATATTTTGCATTTAGATAATTATCGATTAAATGATGGCATTTTTTATTTGAATCAAGACAGAGAGAATAAAGAGAATAAAGAGAATCAAATGAAAATACAAATTCTGAAAGAATGTCGTGGAAAGAATCATTATGACGACCATAATATGTTTAATGGAAAAAGGGTATTTAACAATAGATATAAAAATTGGAACTATAAAAATCATTGTTTTAAAATATAATGGAATACTATGAATTTTAATCTTAAATTCAATTATAACACGAAACCAATTAATCCCGGGCTACCAACTTATGCCGAGTCACCAACAACTAATTCAGACCTACCAATTAATACCGGAATATATAAAATTCCAAAAATTGTTCATCAAACATTTATTACCAGATTTCTGCCGTTGGACATAATAAATATTGTCAATCATAATAAAAGAGTATGTCCAGATTGTGAATTTATATTTTATGATGACAATGATTGCGAAAATTTTATAAAAAATAATTTTGAAGAGGAAATTTATCTTGCTTATAAATCAATTAATGATGTATATGGCGCTATGAAAGCGGATTTTTTTAGATATTGTGTTTTATATATTATTGGTGGAATTTATATTGATATTAAATCACGGATTAATTATCCACTATTTAAATTGATTCATCCAGACGATTCTTGCTTACTAGATATACCTAGAAATAATTTGGAACCATGGAGAAGACATTTGCCAACATATGAACAATGGATATTAATGTTTGCCCCAAATCATCCATACCTATTAAGTATGATTGAGTTAATGGTTGGATATATAAAAAAAAAACATGAACCAAAAATAAAACATTATAATTTTCTAACCACTAAACAAAAAATTTTACACGTAACAGGACCAGATGCTTTTACAAAAGCGGTTAACTATACTATAAAAAAGAATAAAAAAATATTACATAGAACAATTAATTACGATAAGTATTTTCTTATAAAAAGCACAAATTATATAAAAATGTATCAAATAAATAATAAAAAACATTACAGCGAGTATAGAGAGCCATTATATAAATAAACAGTGTGGAGAAATCATAATTTTGGCATTGTTTTTCATTGTTGCTTGAAAATGAAAATGCCGGTGTTCGCAATCTTCTTTATTTTGAGTAAAATTTATCCTACCGGCTACTTTTATATTTTCAATAATTAGTTTTTTCGGTATATAATCTAATCTAAAAGTTCCATCATACACACAATTATTAAATTTTTCTAATTTGTAAATGGCAAAACCATTAAACGCCGAAAAACATCGTATTAATTTATTTTTCGGAGTTTGTTTTATAAGTTTTGTTATATAGGCTTGACCTGCATTTGCATTTTTAAAATGATGACAACTAACAACAAATGGTCTTATAGATAACGCCCAAGTATCATAATATCCCGTTGGATGATTAAATGACAAAGAGTCCCAACTCGTGTTATTATCCAAATAGTGTTTTAAAAGAGGTAATCTTATATTATAGGAACATCTATCATCACAATCCATCATAATAAAATAGGCATAGTCAGAATATGCGGTTTTTATCATATCAAGGCATGCGTTTCTACCTTTGGCGATTCGATGCGTGCGATATTCTAAAGGCGCATCTGTATTAATAATAATTTGCAATTTATCATTTTTTAGTTGATACTGTTGTATTTTATTCAAAGTGTTGTCTATAGAAGTGTCGTAATATAAAATAATCACATAATTTTCAAATAACGAACCAATTAATTCCATGTTTTGAAATATTTTATCTAAATATTGCCCGACATTTTTAATTGTTCCGCAAATACAACACTTCATTATAAACATATAACTATAAAAATCTGCACACATTACTGATTTAATTTAATATGTTGGTTGTTTGCATTGTTTATGATTTTACTGATAAATTAAAACAGTAATAGTGGAATGTGGATTTTATTTTATGAAATCTATTAAATTTAACAGAAAATGTTAACAAATCAAATAAAAACATATACATTAAATTTTTGTGAATTATTTTATTTATAATTTGTCCTTTAAATAAATGAATTTAAATCATCATTTGTAATAAGACGTTCTTTTCTAATTTTATATAATTTTTCCATATTTGAATTATATTCATCGTAATATAATTTTTTAAATACAGCTTTACTTCTATATTCATGTTTTTTGACATTAGTTAATGGTGATACATAATAATATGCTAATGTTTTTCTATATTTATGCAAAGGACACGCAATTTCTTTTGGAACACCATGATATGATTTATCATTTGTTTTAAATATTATCGCCCGATTAAATTTAACCTTTGTTTCGACAATACAATTTTTTAATTCTTCATCCCATAATTCATTTGCACCATTCCATTCATCATTCCAATTTTTATTCATAAAAAGAATAATATTTAACCTTCGTTCTTTTCCAGAAAAAGGGTGTTTTTCATAATCTAAATGAACATTTAATTTACCTTTTGAAGGATATACATGTAATCCTGCACCATGCATATATTCATCGTATTCTAAATTATCAATGTTTGTAAATTTTTTAAAAATAGATAACATTTCATTACTAGATAAATAATAATAGACATTTTTAATAATAGGCTGTAATAAATCTATATTATTATTGGAATATTTATATTCTAATGGATTGCAATATTTATGCCAATTTGTGTAATCTGAAGGAAATTCTTGGTGCATTTTTTCAATGTATTCATCATTTAAAAAATTGTCTATAACAACATGTTCAAAAGGTTTTGCATTAATAAAATTTTCTTTTAATATATCTACATTTTCTGTCCATTTTCCAAAATATTGCAATACATTAGAATTATTTATATTTTCTAAATAATCCTGAGAAATATTCAACATTATATTAATTAATATTTGATTATTTAGCAAATAATGAATATATACATTTGTAAAAGATTAAATGAGACTCTAAACTTATTATTAAATTTAATGTCATAACTTTTATTGAAAAATTAAAATCTAACCATTTGATATGAATGATTTTAATTTATCTAATTTAGTAAATAGTAGAATAAAACATATTAGTAAATATAATGAATTTAATAAGAAAGAAGAATATAATTTTGAATTATCTCATATTATTGAGTGGGTTAAAATAGTTGCAAACCAAAAACAAAAAAATAAAGAATCATTTAAAATTTTAGAATTAGGAACAAAAAGAAGCATAAAAAATTGTCCGACAAATAAAAAAGAACTATTTAACAATATAGAAAACATTGAATATATTATGACAGATTACCAACATGGAATAGATGTGGATATATTATGTGATCTGCATAAAATAAATAATATTTTTGCAGAAGAATCATTTGATTTAATAATTAGCTGTTCAACTTTTGAACATTTAAAATATCCTCAATTATGTTCGCATAATTTAATGAAAATATTAAAAATAGGAGGGAGAATTTTTATTCAAACACATCAATCATATCCTTTACATGGATATAAATATGATTATTTTAGATTTTCTAGAGAAGCCTTTAAATCTATATTTTCAAAAAAAATGAATTTTACTACAATTACTTCATATTTTACAGATATGTGTGTAATTATTCCACATAATATAACAATTAACTGGAATAATGTAGCAGAGTCATATTTAAATGTAGTATATATTGGAGAAAAAAATGATAAAACTCCTGAAGAATATATATATGATATAAATGATGATAATTAATATATTCTTTTATTTGTAAATGCATAAGTTTAATTATTTTAATTCATACAACGTGTCATTTGTAAAATATTATATCTAAATGTAAATGATACTAACCGAAACAATAAATCATAAGTTGATATTTATTGATTTAATATAAAATAACACAAATGCTAGTTTAATTATTTTTACTTAAAATATATCTTACCTTTAAAAACGGAAGAAGATTATCTTTATATAATATGTTAAATAATTTATCATTCCACTGTATATTTTTTCCTTTATTAATAGATATATTACCTATTTTTAAAAAACAACAATGAGTTTTAAAATAATTCAACATTTTTAATTCAAATTCATGTATAACATCTTGTTGTGTTTTTATTTTTTTTTTTTTATGAAAAAACATATCTATTTTTTTATAAATTGAATTTGGCTTAATGCTAAATAAATAACTTTGATAATGATAATTACATTGGGTTGAATCATTATATCCATAAAATTCATAATTATTAATGATTGTTAAATTAATAAAATGGTTCACATTATTATTTAAAATAATACTATCATTGATAAAAATGATATCATCATATGATTTATAATTTACAGTATTTAATAAAAAAAACCATTTTCCAAAATCATAAGTATTGTCATTATCTATTTCATGATAGATTATATTTTTATTCTCGTAGATTTTTTTCATTTCTGTCATTTCTAAATTAGTAGAATTTGCAATAAAAATGTCTATACACTCATAATCAAAATATTTCAAAATTGATTTTATTGATTCTTTTTTTAAATCACTGTTTGTATGCGTTGCTACTAATAATAACACTTTTTTATTATTTAAATCAGGGTTATTATTAAATTTGTTCAATTGAAACAATGCGTCCTGAACCGTTGAATTTATTTCATTTGTTATTTCTTTTCTTTTTATTTCATTTGTTATTTCTTTTCTTTTTATTTCATCCTGTTTTCTTTTTACATTTATTCTAAAAGAAAACATAGTATAAGTTATTATTTTATTATTTTAACAATATACAATATGGTAAAAATAATATTTTTAGCAATTTATAATGACTCATCGGATTATATACAAATGTATAAACTGCATAAATATTATTTGAATTATATGAAACACGTTAACCGTGCCAACATAAAATATTATTTTATTATATTTAAAGAGTTGGAAAACCGAGATTATTTGGTTGATGACAAAAATTATATTTTATACATCAATGGCACAGAGTCATTTATTCCGGGAATATTGGATAAAACAATAAAAGCCTTTGATGTTATTCATAACAAATTAAATTTGGAATACGATTTTATTTTTCGAACAAATGTATCTAGTTTTGTCCAGTTTCAAAATGTCTTTTATTATTTGAAAAATTTTCCCGAACCAAAAAAAGAAATGTATTATATTGGTCCAACGCGAGATTTGCAATGGATAGACAAACCTAGTGGAATTATGGATGAAACATATTGGGGAACTATCTATTGCACAGGAAGTTGTATCATATTCAGCCCTTCACTCATAAAAAATATTCTCGATAATAGAGAGAAACTTCATTATAATATTATAGATGATGTTTCAATAGGACATTATATCTCATCCATTAAAAATGTAAAAATAATAAATATAGAACCGAGATATTTTTCATTGAATCCTCACAATTTAAGTTTGAATAAAAATCATTTATGTTATATGAATAATTTTAATAAACAAAATCGTATTATTGATATTAATAATTTAAAAAAAATTATGATAAAAAGCATCCATTCTATCCAACGTAGTAAATTAATATATATAAACCCGAAAGTGAGATTATTATATAACTTATAATACCTTTTTTAACTGTAACAACTATTTCTCATCTTATCCTAAAAATTTAAATGTTTTGTTTCATCTGGATATTATATAACACTTATTTTCCAAAGTCAATCTTTATTAAAAATTGAAATGATTTTATCCAAACAAAATCATTTCAACTACTAACCAACTCTCAAAATAACAACAATGTTTCAATTCCAAAATCTTGACAAGGTCTCTCCTTCCAATATGGGTAAAAAATGGAATGACGAAGAAGAAGCCACCTTATTGGACGAATTGGAGAAAGATATGGATATCACCGAAATCGCGCAGAATCACAAAAGAACAGTCGGTGCTATTAGTTTTAGATTAGAAGATATTGCTTATAAAATGCATTCCAAAGATATTCCTATGGAAGAAATTACGAGAAAAACACGATTGACTGAAGAACGAATCACTGAAACAATACAAAAACGACAACAAGCCCGGCAACAACAACGGCAAGAACAACAACAGCAACAAGACCAATCAACTCGCGTAAAAAAAGAGAGAACACCGGCACCAGCGCCAGCGCAACCGCAACCAAAGTCAAAGCCAAAGCCAAAGCCAGAAGAAAGCGAAATCGCGGAATTGAAGAGCGAAATTGTTCACATGAAGAGCGAAATCACCGAATTAAAAGGTTCAATCAAAGAATTGATTGAAATGATGAAGGCAGTGTATGAATTCGAAGATGCGTAAATTTTAAAATAAAGAAATACGTAAATAAATAAAATATAATGTCTGACAATTACATTTTATTCGAAGATGGAAAAATAATTCACACATTCAACTATGTTTTGTGGGCAGGGTTTATGTCCAAGGTAATCCCAAATGAATGCATAATGCGATATATACAATCTTGTCTGCCACCAAATACTGTTTTTTTAATCCCTTCAAGTGACGGAAATATAAACAGGGACAAAACTAGTAAAAATAAACCACATAGCATAGATTGGGATACTCAAATACAACCACACATGGATTACGCAAAAAGCAAAAACAAGGTGTTTATCCTTGGAACACTCTGTCAAATAGATGTGGAACCAGATTGCAATTATCTATATATTCCGTTAGATGACAATTTATTTTATTATGGCGTAACACATATTCTTCCTAAAGAAACAATGCCTACGTGGGAAAGTCGCAGTTCCGAATTATGTTGGCGTGGTGGATGTTCAGGTGTTGGGGGATTAGAATCGATGCGTGTTCGATTTGTTGACAAAATATACAATTACTCCGCCAACACAAATGTAAGACTTTGTCCAGAATGGAGAGAAGGAAAAAATATCCCTGACGAGTATTTTGCCGAAAGAATTCACTACACCGAATTTTTTAAATACAAGATTTTTTTCATTGTGGATGGCAATTGTATTGCATCAAATCACATGTACGGATTTGCATCAGGGTGTGTTCCGTTCTTACTGTCAAACGGCATTTGCTGGTTCTCTGAGTTAATAATACCATACACCCATTACATTCCAGTAAATTATGATTTGAGTAATTTAATAGAACAAATAGAATGGGTGAAAACGCATGATGAAGAGGCGAAACAAATAGCGGAAAATGCCTATCAATTCGCGGATACCTATTTTTCTACCGAATATCAAAAAAAATATCTAAAAGAGAATATAGAAAAATACTCGAATGTATAACTGGGTTGGTTAAGTTGTTCGGTAATTGTAATATTTATTTTACTATTTAATTCAACATTTTTTCGTGGTATTGTAGTTATTATCATTTAATTTTTTTTCTAAAATGCCAATATTTTGTGTAATTTTATTTGAAACAACAATCTCAGTTTGTTTTTCGTCTACTCTTTCCCAAACACATACAAAATCTAACCACATAGAATGTATGCGAAAAACTTGTTGGCTTTGTTCATTGATGAAAAAATCAATATTATCCAGAGGTAATATATGAAATGTTTCAACAACTTTTACCGGAAATACAGGTTCATTTGAGATTTGATAACTACTCCAGTAAGATAATGCTTGTCCAGCATCAGAGTAGAAACGCCAATTATCGCCTGGAAAACAATGATATACACCATTTGTAGGAGCATTAATATAAATAAATCCACCAAGTTTTGTTATTCTAGTCATTTCTTTGAATGTTATCCAAAACAATGGATCATGTTCAAAACAAGAAGTAGATACTATTAAATCTACAGAACCATCTTCAAACGGAAATTTATCACCTGGTTTAATTATAATGTCTACCGAACTATCTTCTTCAATATCTAAACAAATATATTTCATTCCTAAATTTTCAAAAAAAATTCTTAATGAACCATTTACATTTTTACCCCCAATATCAAGAACGACCTTTTTTTGACCTCCATAACAATATGCAAAATAATTACCAGATGCAAGTGCTGTAGGATGCATGATACATAGTGTTAATATATGTATATATGTATACAAACGCGAAATGTTTCTCTCTTTTTATTTTCATTGAAAAGAGAGAAATAATATATTTTGGATTTAATTAAAAAATGAACTGAAATAATCCAAATATATATTTGATAAAGAATGAACTATTTTGCATATGACAGTTGCTTCACCCAATTTAACACAAATGACAATGTCTCAAAGGATACATCGAAACTTATTATGATTATTGATAAATTGAAACTTGAAATAGAGATTATGCATACTAGAATGAAAAAACAGGTTAATTTATTAAAGGAACAGGTGTTGAAACGAAATTCCGATGAAGAACGCCAAAATATATTATTATCAATTGAGAAATTGAAAAAAGAATTGGTAATGCGCAACAGAGTTATACAAGAGAAAATACTACAATTATTAAAAACAATGATGGCAATTTTTAAGATTTAACAAATAAATTTTATAGTTTTGATATATTTCTTACATTTTTGGATTTTTGAATCATCCAAAAAAGAGATATTATTTTATCCAAAAAAAATAAAAAAAATAAAAAAATAGCCAGAATTTGGATAAATATGTGGATTCTTACATTTTTTGGATTTTTTGAATCAGCCAAAAATAGATATAAATTCTATTATTGTAACTTTCTAGCATAAGAGAATTCATTCACACGTTTATACCTATTTACATGTCAACTAACGTTTCCGCCCATAATTTAATTTTGCATAAAATATCTTCCCATTTAGAATTATCAAACTCAATGTAAATATTTTTTTTCATTTTTGTAATAATATATACTCCTTTCTTTGCTTTCCATACAGCCATTGTTGCTAATAATTTTATTTTAAGTTCTTCTTCACTATTACTTCTATAAAATTTAGTTAAATAATCATCAACCATAACAATACATTCATTATTCTTTGTAATTCCATTCGGTCTTGCTACTAATCCAATCTTTTCATTTATTTCAACTTGATATATACCAGATAAACAATCCCAAGGTTTATAAACATTATCACCTATAATTTGAGTTAATTCATAATCTATATTATTTTCATTAATCAATCTTTCCATAAATTGTAAATAAATATATTCTTCACCATTCTCATTTATAGCCTCTTTATTTAGTGGATAATAGAACGGGTTTAAAGTTTCACCATATTTAATATATTTTTTTGCTTCTTCTGGAGTTTTACAACCAAACCCCAATATCCACGGCACTATAAATGATGATATAACAGAATGTCTTTGAGTAAATATATTTTCCATTTTATTTATAAAATGAATGCTTTATTTCATATTTTAAAAAACGTCAATTTAAATATGAAATCAGTAAAGAATAATATTGGTTTATTTTGATTTTTATAAGAAACTTTTACATATTTCTCATATTTTTGGATTTTGGATCGGTCAAAAAAGACATATTTCCTTATCCAATAGTTTTAAAGTAGAATAAAAAGATAGCCAAACCTTGGATAAATAAAAAATGAAATGAAATAATACATTAGATATATTGTAACAACATGAGCTCTTTTAATTGTCAATTGTGTGGTAAAGAATTCAAAAGCAAGCAGAATATGCAAAAACATACAAAAAAATCAGTATGTAGTAAAAAACATATTCATATTAATAAAAATGATAATGAAACCATGGAATTGCTGTTATTAGTTGATAATTTGAAAATGGATATTGAGATTATGAACAATAGATTAAACAAACAGGTTGCAATTTTAAAAGAACATATAATAAAAAGACATACTCAACAACAACACCAATCATTATAGTCTGAAGAAATCCTTTATAGAGAGAAAATGGAGAAAGTATATTATATGTTAAAAAATAAAATATAATATTTGTTGTCTTGTTTGTTTCTTTATCTGTAGTGTGCATTTCTTACTTTTTCTTTTTGTCTACATTATATATTATCATTTAATGGAAAAAATTACTTATGTTCATTTATTTCATATTTTATTTGTAGGTTCTCTTTTTTTATATGTAGGAATAATGAAAAATAAAAACCAATTATTTATTTATCCTACCTTATTAGGAATAGGTATATTTCTCATTTTATTTCATAGTTTCAAAGCTTATAATAAGATAAAGCAAGGAAAATCATTTATTATTAATTTATTTCATATATTTATAGTAAGTCCTTTATTAATTTACATCGGATACAATAAACAAATGACAGATGATTTATATTTTAATATATTAATTGCGCTAGGAATTTTAGCAATAGTAGATCACGGATATTATTTATTTATAAATAATTAATATAATTTTTCTTTTTGTCTACTTTTTCTTTTTGTCTACTTTTTCTTTTTGTCTACTTTTTCTTTTTGTCTACTTTTTCTTTTTGTCTACTTTTTCTTTTTGTCTACTTTTTCTTTTTGTCTACTTTT
>Ga0105097_10000858_pt1 | contig 14303 bp, 31 predicted proteins | sample PPLLak12cMay2015_FD_87035 | JGI IMG/M metagenome (GOLD analysis project Ga0105097, IMG submission 87035) | Freshwater sediment microbial communities from Prairie Pothole Lake near Jamestown, North Dakota, USA - PPLs Lake P7 Core (1) Depth... | ecosystem: Environmental > Aquatic > Freshwater >... | reverse complement strand
TCGGGCTCACGCGCCGATGCGCTCAACGAAGCGGCCGACGCGCTGGAGTACCTGACCGAGCCGTCGATTCCGGACGTGATCAATGACTTGGCTGTCGAGTTCGATTACAAGCCGACGCCGGCTCGCAAGATGTCTCGCCGCGTGCGCCGCGACGAAGCCACGCGCATCATCGACATGGCTGTGTCTTCTGCGCAGTCGTGGCTGGACGACGCCGACGACGACCACCCGGATCGCGACGAGGTCGAGACGTTCATTCAAGAGGCCGAAGAACTCCGCGACGAGGCCGACAACGTCGAATTCCCCGGTATGTTCTCATGAAGTTCACTGTCAGCGAACACCTTGACAACGTAGAAGATACGTTCGTCGCGTTCAGCGCGATGCACGGCCGCGAGCGAGGCGCGGTGCTGTCCTGCATCGTGTCCCTTGCCGCTACGGCGATACTGGCCGCTGACCATATGAAGTTGGTTGCGGCGTTGGCGCAGCAGGGGGAGCTTCCCGATTCCATCACGGGATCAGTCGACAAGGTTCATGACGGCATGGTTAACTCGATTTCGTGCAGCTTGGACGGCGCAATCCAGATGTTGTCGTTGATGGGGCTTGGCACGGAATACACAGGCGAGCAGAGCGTGGCATTCCGAATCGCTGCACTGAAGCAGACGAAGCTCGCGTTGAGCCGTATCGGTGACACCGTGAAAAACGGTATACCAAGCCAAGATTGATCAACGCTATGGTCAGCAAGCCGCGCCTGTGTTTTAATAGTACCGCAGCACAACGAACAGCGGGGGCAGGCCATGGGAATGTGGGAAGGCTTCGTGTTGGGCGGTTTGGTTGGGTCCGTCTTCGGTGCGCTTTTGGTGTCTCTGATGGTCATGGCGAGCGACCACGATGAGCAACTTCCCGGCTCTAGGGAAGCCGACAGGCGCTGACGAGAGGCGTGCTCGCTTCTTTCACGAGGCGAGCGCTGCTTTCGAGTTCATGGCGTTTTACTACTCGCTGTCGGCAACCGACCAGCAGGAGCTTCAGCAATACATGCTGGTACTGGCGTCCAAGAAGAAGTAGCCGCCAGTCAGCCGACGAACGGTAGGTAATAACGCTTGACAGGCCGTCGAGCCTGTGTTACAATTCGTTTGTTGGTTGATCACACATACAGGAGATTCAGATGGAAAAGTTCAGCAGCGTCAACGAAGCCCTTCTTAGCCGTGGGCCGGTCGTCGAGTTCAACGGTCGCTGGTACATCACGGTCGGCCACGCCGGCTTCAACACGAAGGCCAACAACAGGCAGGGCTACGCCACTCGCGACAAGGCGATCGGCGCGATCCTTTCCAATTCCCGTGGCGCTGGCAGTTCCGGTTTCTTCGTCTAACGGAGGCGAATGATGACGACCGACATCGCCAGCCTGACGACCGCCGAGTTGACCGCGCTCATGGTCGAGTGCCAACTCATTCGACCCGGCACCGAGGTTCACGCGTCCAAGTTCTCGCGCATGACACATCAGAACGTCGCCCAATACTGCATCGTTCTCGACACGTTCGACGAGAAGACCGAAGCGCCGCTGTTCATAGCCATGTGCGTAAAGGTCACGCGCAGCGCTTGGGAAGACGGCCGGCTCGTCGCGTTTAGTTTGGCCTACATCAAGAACTAACCAACCCGAGGACAATCTGATGCCACTGATATCAAACGCCGCACTGCGCAGCATAGCGGACACGCTAGCGCCGCGCCTGTCGGAAATCGCACGACGCGATGGGTGCATCACTGACGACGCGATGCTGGCCGCTATCAAGCAGGCCCGCAAAGACGGCGAGCCGGTGCCGAATGTCGGCTCTGTCCGCTCGCTGCGGCTGATCGAGCAGTTCTACCGAGGGGACGCCGAATGAACGATGACAAATGGGAAGCGCCGGAAGTGCTGGTGTTCGTGATGGCTGTCGGCTTCATGGCGGCGATGCTTGCAGCGGCACTGGTCAAGGCGTTCATGGAATTTTGCACGTGATATAGGAGAATGAGCATGACAACGAAGAGCCCGTACCCACGGGTAAATGGTACATCGCGGCCGTTCCGCTTGTGGGACGCGAAAGCGAAGAAGCACAAGACCGGCTGCTGCTACAAGTACGAACGCAACGCGCTGAACGGGGCGCTGCTGGCCGTCAAGTGGGGCAAGATCGGTGACGCCATCGAAGTGTACGATGTCGAGACAGGCCGGCTGCTGGCGCAGTACGTGCGCAAGCCGACCACCGTGTGGTTCGAGGAGTTCGTGAAATGAGGCAGTTCAAAGTCGTGCGCGGTGAGATTCCCATATCGGCGGCGATATTCCGCGCCAAACCGAAGAGGCGGAAGAAGGCTGCACAGCCGGCACCGGCACGAACCTCGCGGGAATTCGACGAGGCCATGCGCGACTGCCTGTGCGCACTCGTAACCGACATCGTCAGGAGGAAGCACCGCCGATAGACAACCGTTTGCGCTTAATCAGTGGCGTAACTGCCACCGGCATGCTCTAATAGCGGTCTGGACTACGTACGGGAGCAAGGCTGTGGAATACAGGAAGGGAATGTGCGATTCCACCATTTGGGTGTCGGACCTGAATGACAGCGCACGTTCTCTGCTGAACGATCTGGACACCGTCATTCCTGCTCTGATCGAGGAATACGGAAACCTGCCGATAGTGTACCGGTGCCCGTTCGGGCGCTGGCACCAATTGGTGCACGAAGGTGGCATCTGCTCCGCAGTGGAGCGTTTGCCAGAAGACTACGACCTACTGATTCGCTGATACAGGAGAGAACGATGCGAGACTGGGAACTGAACCAATCAAGGATGCACGCGCAGCCTAGCAACAGGCGATTCGTCAAGCCAATCAACAACGAGCCGGTGTTTCAGGTGTTCGAGCCGGTGCGACCGCCGTACAGCGGCGTGCTCGACATCATGTACGCTCTGGCCGCTGCCCTCATCGCGTTGTCAATCGTGCTTACGCTGTGGAAATGACGATGCACCCAAACAGCCTGAAGAACATCGAAAACGGTGGGCACAAACCCGGCCGCAGGAAGACGATCAAGGTAAACGCGCTGGCGTTTGGTCTGATGCTCCAATACTTGATGGAGCATGAACACGCTACAATAGCCGAATTGGCGGAACACAGCGGGTTGCACCCGCAGACCGTCAAGACGTGGCTGTGCGAGTGGCACCGTATGAACCTCGTGCACATCTGCGGTTGGGACCGCAATTCGTACGGCCGACCGACCATCATCGTGTACAAATTCGGGCCCGGTAAAGACAAGGCCAAGCCGAAGAAGTCGCAGGCCGAACGGGCGAGGACGTGGCGTGCCAACAAGAAGATGCGTGACTTGCACAAGGCGCTGACGATCACGTCGCTTTATAGAACGGAGGAACGTTTGCATGACGAACCCTGCACGGTGTCGGACCTGTGAAGGCATGGGCATAATGGCGTCGCTGGAGTTGTGCCCGATTTGCAACGGCACCGGCCGCTGTAACGACGTGATAGAAACACTGAACGCAGAAAACGAGAAGCTGCGCGTGCTGCTCGAATCGGCGCGTGAGATAGCGCTAGGCGCTGCCAGTGTGCTTGGTTGCGACACATCAATACTGGCGCAGCGATGCGCAGAGATCAAGCGCGACATGGACCACGCGCAACGCGAGGAAAGCTATCGGCACCTAGTGCTTACGCGCATTCGCCAGTGGGACGAGGCGCAAGCGGTAGGTAACGGTCTGCCGTCGCAGTTGCGACAGGACATGAAGATGGCGCTGCAGAAAGGCTGACAGATGGAAAAGGTGCCGTCAGTCCGGTGGTGCGGTATATGTGGATGCAGCCACCACGTCAACGACTCCCTGTGTCTGATGCACACCAACGAAGTGTCGCCGGTTACGACAGGCGAGTACGAGTATGACGATCTGATACAGCACATCGGGCGTGATCACGACATCATTTCCATCGTCGTGACGATCAAGGGGAAGCTGTACTTCATACACGCAAGGAACAGGAAGGGAACGACCACGAGAATGAACGTGGCCGCTCGCATAGGAACGGCGGTAGCAGAAGCGTTGCTGTACCTGAGGCACGGATTCAAACAGGTAGTACGCAACGACTACGACGAGAAACGGAGGTAGGCCCATCGCGGGCGCATCGACTCGCGTGTTCAGATATGCAGACGTTTTGCCGATATGGTACACTTGTGGTCCCTGCGTACGTAGCCTCACGCAGTCGAACGATAAGAAGGCTAATACCACCCCGACATAAAGGAATAAGAGAATGAAACTCCATGCCGTCGTAGATTTGCAGTTTGGTAGCACCGGCAAGGGCCTGCTGGCCGGATACCTGACACGCAAGAACCACTACGATACAGCGATCAGTGCCAACAGCACACAGGCCGGTCACACGTACGTCGAGACACAGAACGGCAAGCGCTACGAGTGGATCGCACGCCACCTGCCGATTGCGGCTGCGCTGCCGTCAGTCAAGCAAGTGCTGAGCGGACCGGGCGCTATGATCGAGCCGGCCGTGCTTGAGGCCGAATGCGCGATCTTCGAGCAGCAACGCATCGAACTCGGACGCGGCCAGTTGCCAGAGATTCTGATTCACGAGAACGCCGGCATCATCCTGCAGTACCACCAAGAGGAAGAGCGCGCGACGATGGCCGGCGTCGGCAGCACGATGAAGGGCGTAGGCGCTGCGCTGGTGCAGAAGATTCGGCGCAACCGGCACCTGCCCAACATCGCGGCGCACGCGCTGCACGAGTTCGGGCCCGTTCGCGTTGTCAAGCACCGAGACTACCTTGCCTGCATGGCAAACGCAAGGGAGGCCATTCTCGAGGGCTCCCAAGGGTACTCTCTCGGCATCAACAGCGGTTTCTACCCGTACACCACGTCACGCGAGTGCACCGTCACTCAATTGATGAGCGACGCACTGGTGCCGTTCGATGCGGCTGCTGGAGCCCGCGTCTACGGCGTGGCACGCACTTACCCGATTCGCGTGGCCAACCGCACCGACATCGATCCGACCAGCAGCAGCGGGCCGTGCTACCCCGACCAAGTCGAAATGTCATGGGACGAACTCGGGCAGACGCCCGAAGTCACGACCGTGACCAAGAAGACGCGGCGCGTGTTTTCGTTCAGCCCGACGCAGATCACGCAGGCCATCTATGCCAACGGCGTCGACTCCGTGTTCCTCAACTTCGTCAACTACCTTCGCAGCGTTGATCAACTCGACGACATCGTTGACGCCATCGACTCGACCGGCGCTGACGTCGAGTGGATCGGGCTCGGGCCGTCAGTGGACGACGTCGTGGCGCTGCGCGAATTCGACATCGACAGCTATTTCCGTCGAGTTGCATGATGCCACGCGCTCAATACCCTAGTCGTGACGCCATTTACGATGCGATCGGTGCTGAACGCGACCATCAAGACATCAAGCACGGGTCGCCGTATTCGAACCCGCATCAGAAAGCGACTTGGCTGCTGCTGATCGAGGCCGAATTGGCTGAGGCCAAACTCGCGGTCATTAAAGGCGGAGTTGGCCGCGATTCGTGGTCGCACGAACTGATCCAAGTGGCGGCGCTATGCGTTGCCGCTCTGGAACAGCACGGCATCGAAGAAGGCAACGGCAAGCGCGAAATCTGACAACAAGTAACGCGGCGGCTCGCAACGGGCCGTCGCACACCATCGAAATCGTAAAAATGAAGACCGAAGAGTTCACTGAGAAGCACCTGCCGGAAATCTTCGCGCGGCTGCTGGAGCTTAGCAACACCAAGGGAGTCGAATACCGGCGCACCGAGGGCAACGTGTTCGCCAACTTCGACCGGCTGGCCGAAATGCTCGGCCTGCGCCACGACCAAGTGCTGGCGGTCTATCTGACCAAGCACATCGACGCGATCATGCACGAAATCGCCACTGCCGGCGAGCAGAAATACTCGGAGCCCGTCACGGGACGCATCGAGGACGCGCTGCTATACTTGTGCCTGCTGCACGCCATGAAATCAACGGAGGCGGCACGGGACGCGTCGGAGGCGCATGCCGACGACATCCGCACCGTTCAACTTCTTGGCGGCGGCAAACTAACGTATCGCGAAAGCGAATACCCGAACTCGGCAAACCGTACTGCGCGGAGGTAGTCCATGCTCACGCAGGAGCGGTTGCGCCTGTCGCACGTCAGGCGCTGGAACATTGTCGCTACCCTGCGCGAGCAGACCGTGGCCGAACACTCATTCAACGTATGGGTGATCACGCGCTCGATCTGTGACGCACTGGACGTAGACGCAAAGATACGCAAGCACGCGGAAGAATGGGCGCTGCTGCACGATCTGCCGGAAGTCAAGCTCGGTGACATACCGACCCCAAGCAAGCGAATGATCGACTGTTCGTCAATGACCAAGGCTGAGCGCGAAGCGGCCGGCGACGAATGGTTCACGTTATCAATCGACGTCGCAGAGTCACAGGCCGGCGACATCGTGAAGCTGGCCGACGTGGTTGAGGCTTGGGTCTTCCTCAAGGTGTGGGGCACAGGGCGTCATGCACAACAGGTGAAAGATGAAATGGAGACTCGGGTATGGACGACTTTAGGCTCGGTAAGCAACAGGTGGGGCTGGGACCTGCAGCAGTGGGCCACTGTGAAGCAGCATATAGCAGAAATCATGCAGTCAGCGTAATGCGCCAGCACCCAAAGAATGAAACCGCGCTGCGCACCGACCTAGTCCGGTCATTCACGGACTTTGGGGCGCACGCAGTGCGGATCGAATCACCGGATGTCAGCGCAGGCGTGCCTGACGCCAACGTGGCGCTCGACGACAAAGAGTGCTGGTTGGAACTCAAGCGACCACCACGGTTGCCGATGCGCAATCACGGGCTGTCGCCAAAGCAGGAAGCGTGGATTCGACGCCGGCTGCTTACTGGACGCGACAACGTGTACATCGTCGTGTTCATGGAAGGCACCACGTTCGTCCTAGATGCCGGCGTGTGGTCGTATGTGAACAATCTGGACGTGGACGGCATGCACTCGACTGCACTGGCCGTCACATCAGACAACACGAACGAAGTGGCTGCGGTCCAGTGCCAGCTTATGACAAAAGGGCAGGCACAATGATGAGCGAAAACAACGAGGAAAAGCGCGTCGTCGACATCAACGCTGGCGCTAAAGTATGGTGGCGTGCTTATCCACGCGCAAACATCAGCAACGCGCCAGCCAAGTCAGGCAAGACGACTCTGATCGAGCTAGCACAGGAATTCCCGACCGAGGCCGTGCTGGACTACGTAGTGGCGACCAAGGCAGACCTGCCGTTGTGGTCGTTCCTCAAGGTGGACCCTGCCACTCACCAGCGACGCGGCGGCGAGGGCGACGTGGTGCCCACGGTCATTCTGATCGACGTCGACGACCACTCTACATTTGACATAGCAGCAGACCCGACCGGCGACCTGTTCTGGAACGACATGGTGTCGTTCGTAAAGACGCTCGACGTGCAGGCATGGTGTTACACATCAGCATCGCATATGCTGGAGAAAAGCGGACACGCAGCCTGTCCGCGCTTCCGTATCGTGATCCCGCTGCGCAAACACACTGACAACCCCGGCCAGTGGGTGCGGGCCGTGAAGTCACTGACGTCACGCATGCCGGCCGAATGGGGCGTCGATCCGAAGTCGCACGTGAGCGGTCAGTCATGGTACATGCCCGGTCTTACCGAAGACTCGCGCAAGGACCTGTTCCGACAGACTTTCATCGACGGCTTACCGTTCGATGCCCTTACCGCATCGACCAACTTCTACAAGACAACCAGCAGCAAGGCCGCAGTCGACCCGGTTCAGTGGGCCACCGATTCGGTTCTGTTCAAGCGAGCGATAACCGCGCTCACCAACTCCGGATACGGCAACGGACGATTCGTAAGCGACGTGCCGTCGCGCATGAGCGAGACTAAGCGCGTCGACAAGGCTCTCTTCTCACGACCGGGGAAAGACAGTGGGATCAGCATCGAAGTGTTTAGCGATGGCGCTGCAGTTGTCTACAGCGCAAACGATCCACTATATGATCAGTCGTCGCCAAGCAAGCGGACAGGGCACCACATCATCCGACTCCTCGCGCTCATCGCGCATCTGGAGTTCGAAGGCGACCAGCACAAAGCAACGCAATCGCTCAGAACAGAGGGATTAGAGCTACCGGATACGGCGCTGCCGAAGGAAGTACTCGACCTGTGCCTAGTGAAGGACGGCGCTTTGGCCGACTGCCAGCAGAACATGGCGGTGCTGATCGGTGAGGGCGAACACAAGAACGCACTGACCGTGAACGTGATGGGCGATGCGCAAGGATGGGCTGTCGTCAAGCCGGTGCGATGGGCTCCGCATCTGCCGGTGCCGCGCAACCTTCGCATGGACGAAGTCAACCGCTACATGGTGCCGTGGCTGCGCAAGTTCGGCGTGACCTGCAAGAGCGCGACCGTCATCAGTGAGACAGTGAACGCGGCATGCCTGCAGAACTTCAGCGACACAGGAATCGGCTATGATCCGTCAGTCGAGTGGCTGCAGGCGCAGAAGTGGGACGGCACACCGAGGCTCGGCACACTGCTGATCGACGCGTTCGGTGCCAAGGACACGGCGCACGTTCGCAATTGCACGACGTGGTGGTTCATGCTGGCGGCGCGGCGCATCCTCGATCCCGGAATGCAGGCCGACTACGTTCTCACGTTGCTAGGCCCGCAGGGCGTGCGCAAGTCGAGCTTCGTCGCGTCGTTGCTGCCGCATGGTTGGGCCGGCATCGTCAACTTGAGCGGAACCAACAGCAAGGACGACGCGTTGAACATGCACCGGCACGTGCTGATCGAGTGGGCCGAGATGAGCGGACACGCACGCCGAGATGACGAACACATCAAGACTCTGATCACCACGCGAGCCGACACACTGCGACCACCGTACGGTCGCGTCACCGTCACTCTCAAACGCAAGTTCTCCATCATAGCGACTACCAACAAGCTCAGCCTGCGCGACAGCACGGGAGCGCGGCGATTCTGGGTCGTTGAATGCCCGAAGCCCATGAACCAAGAGCGACTCGAATGGATCAAGGAAAATCGCGGCCAGTTGTGGGCCGAGGCCCGTGACCGCGTTGCTGCTGGAGAGCGCTGCTGGCCTGAGCATGAACACGAACATTCGACCTTGAGCGACATCACGGACCAGTACCAAGAGCATGACATGGACGTCGAGCAGGCGCTATGCCGGCTGGACGACTTGCTTGCAAACTTGGGCGTAAAGCCCGGTCTGAAGTCGCTGACCGACATCATGGAAGCTATCGGTGCCGGCGTAGCCGATACGAACCCGACCGTGCGCGGCAGGATATCGCAAGCCATAGCGTCTGATCTGCGGGAACGCGGCTGGACGATGAAGCGCGTCGGCACGCGCAAGACTCGAATGTGGCTCCCACCAAGCGCAGACGAGGCCATAAAGGAAACGGTAGGCGACATGTAGATACTTGACAAGGGGCAGCAGGCCGTGTTTTAATTCGGTCGCTGTCCCTTTTCACTATATAGGAGATTCTGATGCTGGCCCGTTTCGTTTTCAAGTACGAGTGCGATTCCAAGCCCCGCACGATGGTCGAGCCCGTGGCTGATCTGTCGCAGGCTTCCGTGCTGCTGTTCCTCGCAACCCGGATCGACCTGCTTTGCCCGTGCGAACTCGATGAGCTTGTCGTCGAGGGTTGGTCCGTGTCGCCCGATGGGCGCGTCGAGTTCCGCGTATGGGACAAGTCGATCGGCCATCCGATCAAGGACTTCATCGTCGGGTACGTAGAGCCGGCCGACGAACGGTAGGTCGTAACGCTTGACAGCCAACGGCCGGCGTGGTACACTTCGGTTGTTGGCTTTTGATTCATATAGGAGAGTACGAAATGACAGACCCGTACAGAAGAGTGCAAGTGTGGGAAGCGCAAGCCGTGGCGTACAACGAGAAGAACGTCGTGTACGCACGCGTCGGCGGGCTGAACGCAGGTGGCCAGATGTTCGTCAGCATGGCTGGCGGCGAAGCCGTCATATCGGTCGGCAGCATCAAGCACATCAACGAGAAGCGCGAAGGCAGCATGAGCTTCGCACTGACGCGGGAAGCGGCGACCGTGCTGGTCGCGAGGCTGCGCGAAATCTACGGCGACAAGATACTTGACAAACAACAGCCGGCGTGATACAATTCGGTTGTTGGCTTTTAACACATACAGGAGAAACGACATGAGCAACGACAAACGCGAAGACATGCTGCGCAAGGTGCGCAAGCTGTTCGCCATGGGCAACGACGGACGCGGCAACGAGAACGAAACGAACGCCGCGCTGCGCATGGCTAGCAAGATCATGGCCGAGTACGACATCAGCGAGGCCGAGGTCGATCTGGCGGCGCTGGACCAAGGCCGCATGGAGTTTGGCGAAGTCGAGTTCAGCGACATGAACGGCCGCGAGTACAAAGAGCTTCCCGGCTGGCTCGGCACGCTGGCTGTCGGCGTGGCCAAGTTCACCGACACATACGCACGCCGTGGTCGCAAACCCGGCACCATCATGCAGACGCTGAAGTTCCAAGGCGAGAAGAACGACGTCATCTTCGCGAAGTGGCTGTACGGCGTGCTGGTGGACGAAATCCAAGCTGCACAGCGCAAGTCGGGCCTGACCGCCTACGGGCCTGCGATGGCTTTCCGTGCCGGTGCGGCCGGCTCGCTGTGGCGCAGGCTCGACACGCTGGCGCAGGAACGCGCTGCGGCTCGCAGCACTGCCGCTGCATCCGGTTCGCGTGCGCTGGTGGTGGTCGACCGCAAACAGGCCGAAATGGCTACGCGGTTCGGTGAAGTCAAGTACCAGCGCGGACGCGGCTCTCGCGTGAACCACGACGCACACGCAGTTGGTGCGGAAGCGGGGCGCAGGATCAACATTCCGGCCGGTCGGCCGGTGGGCAACGAGACTAGGGGAAGACTGTCGTGAGCGCCGATACTTGGGAGACGTACCGCTGTCCGCAATTCTTTCCGCGCGAAATCGCGCCGCGTTCGGCGTTCAGGCACCGCTTGTTTGGTCCGTTCGTGCTGGTGGTCGATCTGGACGAGGACGGCACGATGTCAGTGACCAACGACGCCGACCGCGTGGTCGCGTTCTGCCTGCGCAACTACGGCAAAGAGCGCATCCTGTACCGCGACAGCATGCAGCAGTGGGACGAGCTTGCGCACGACGGCACCAAGTTCGTCGGCTTCCGTGCGCTGCCGCGCTGCTTCAAGATCGACCGTGAGGCAGGAGTCTAGTCATGGACGACACGTTCCGTGCCGCGACCGCTGAACAGGTGGCCAAGTACGAAGCAGAAATGGTTCCGCTGGACGCGGAACTCATCGAAGCATCGAAACGCTGCGACGGGCTCTGGATTCTGGACGTCACGCAGCGAATGACCAAGCTGCGCGGCCGGCACCGGCTCGTCAGGCACCAAGGCGTATGGATGACGTGGGAACCGTCTCCCGACGAACGGTAGGTCGGAATGCTTGACAGACCCTTTCCGGCATGGTACAATTCGTTCTGTTGGATCACTTCACATACAGGAGAACAGACATGAGCTTCGTAATCTACCACAAAGAAACCACCCGCCTGCTGCGCGTTCGCGCCCGGTCCGCTGGCTGCTTCACCGAGTCGTTCGCCGTCAAGGGTGCCGCGACTCAGGCCCTGAATCGGGAAGTCAAAGCCGGCCGCGCCAAGGCGGAAGACTACGCCATCGTCGACCGCACCACGTTCCTGACCAAGATCGAGAAGATGGTCGAGCGCGTGAACCTCATGTCGGGCAAGACCTATCTGGAGCCGGTGAACACGCCGAACTACTGCTCGCCCGCGAGCGAGGCGTACTGGTCGATGTGAGAGAGAGCCCCGTCCTTGGGCTCGGGGCCGTGGCCGGCATCCAAGGCCGCACCCCGACGCCCGAGGCCAACGGAGAGGCTCGGAGACACCACGACGAACCCCACACACACAGGAGACACACCATGGCACGCAAGACCGAAGAACCGAAAGCCCGCGTCAGTGACTACATTCGCAAGGACGGCGAGCTAGTGAAAGTGATGGAAGTGCGCGAGGAGGCCGGAGAATGGGTCTACTACACGAGCGACGGCGGCTGCATCGGTGACGACGAAGTCAGCGACGACGACGTCCTGCTGGAATCCGAGGGCTTCGATGAGTTCCACCGCAGCAAAGGCTGATCCCGTCGAGGTCGTCCCGTCGATATATCGAGCGAAGCTGATCCCGTCGAGGTCGTCCCGTCGAGGTCGTCCCGTCGAGGTCGTCCCGTCGATGTGTCGAGCGAAGCTGATCCCGTCGAGGTCGTCCCGTCGATATATCGGGAAAAGCTGATCCCGTCGAGGTGATCCCGTCGAGGTCGTCCCGTCGATATATCGGGAAAAGCTGATCCCGTCGAATATTCCGTCAGTCAGCGCTCACTAACGTTGGTTAGTGCTCACTAACGTGAGTCAGCGCTCACTAACGTGAGCGAGCGCTAACTTCGGACAACCCGGTCAGGCAAAGAAGAACCGGAACCGGTCGTCGTACGACCGTTCGATACGCTCGCACTCGAAGCCGACAGCCACCAGCACGGCACGCGCGGCCATCGCTGGCTCAAGCTCGTCGGCTCGGATCTCGCTGCCACCCATCAAGTCGAACGACCGGACGGTGACGGACTCGACGCGACCCTTGAGGGCAGCGCGGGCCTTGCGGGTCCGGGCGCTGGCTTTGTTCGTGCGGTTCAGCATGCCTGTTCTCCTGTATGTGTGTCGATGCAACAGACCGGAGTGTACCACGAGGCCGGATGGCTGTCAAGTATTCCGGCATACCAAGCGTGCGGTATGTGTCAAAGCTTGACAGACGGCCGGCGCTGTGTTACGCGTGCGCCCACGCGTGCTCTTGTTGAGAGCGCCGCGAGCCGACGAACGGTCGGTCGGAACGCTTGACAGACCGGCCGCTTCGTGGTACACTTCGCTTGTTGATTCGATCCACCGATACAGGAGAGCAGACATGACGAACACCGTAGCGAGCACGATCCTCGAACAGCTTGGCGGTCGCCGCTTCATCGCGATGACGGGCTCGACCGGCTTTATCGGCCGCGACGACGGGCTGTCGTTCCGAGTCAAGGCCCGCACGACGAACGCGGCCAACGCGGTTCGAGTCACGCTCGACCCGACCGATCTGTACACGGTCGAGTTTGTCAGCGTGCGCGGCACGAAGGTGCGCATCGTCAGCGTGCACAGCGGCGTCTACGCCGACCGGCTGCAGGCGCTGTTCACCGAGCAGACCGGGCTCTACACGCGGCTTTGAGCGTCGTCTGTCAATACCGCACGCTTGGTATGCGGAACGCTTGACAGACCGACCGGCCCGTGGTACACTTCGCTTGTTGGTTGATCACACATACAGGAGAGCAGACATGAAACGGACGACCCGCCAAGCCCTTGTCAAGTACGGCGCGACTAACTGCTTGCGTGCGTTCATCTGGAACGCGTCGCATGGCGAAGGCGCGTCGAGCATCGCGCTGACGATGCCGAACGACCACGAGCGCCGCATCCACACGACGCAGCAGGCCGACGCGGCTATCAACGCCGGCCGCGATCTGTCCGGTGACAGCATCGACGTGGCGTACGCGCTGATGAAGGACGCGTACACGTACGACAGCAGCCCCGACCGGGCCGAGCGCCTGCGCGAAGTCGAGGCAGCGATCGAAATCGAAGCGATCCGGAAGCGCATGGCCAAGTCCGAGTAGTCAGCCGACGAACGGTCGGTCGGAATGCTTGACAGACCGACCGGCCCGTGGTACACTTCGTTTGTTGGTTCGATACACACATACAGGAGAGCAGACATGACGACCAAGACCAAGACCGTGACGATTTCGGCCTTCGAAGGCGACCGCCATCCGGTGACGTTCACGATCAGCGAGTACAGCGGCTACGGCATGCGGCAGATCAGCGTCAAGTCGGAAGTCAGCGGCTACGCCGTGCTGCTGACCCGCTTCGAGGGCTCGCGCCTGTGGGCGATCCGTGGCGGTTTCAAGCCCGAATGCGCCGAGTACAAGGACCGGCACGGCAACGCGACCCGCGCTCGTGCGCTCGACATCGCTTTCTCGCTGATCCGCTTCGGGTATGCCTGACAATACCGCGCTTGCGGTATGCGGAACGCTTGACAGGCCTTCGGGCCTGTGGTACACTTCGTTTGTTGGTTGAACACACATACAGGAGAGCAGACATGACGACCGCGAAGTTTGTGCCCGATATCGCAGCCATCGAGGCCGAGTCGCAGTACTGGTACGCGCAGGCCCGCAAGGGCTTCAAATCGGCCGCTACGCTG
>Ga0105097_10000857_pt1 | contig 14315 bp, 12 predicted proteins | sample PPLLak12cMay2015_FD_87035 | JGI IMG/M metagenome (GOLD analysis project Ga0105097, IMG submission 87035) | Freshwater sediment microbial communities from Prairie Pothole Lake near Jamestown, North Dakota, USA - PPLs Lake P7 Core (1) Depth... | ecosystem: Environmental > Aquatic > Freshwater >... | reverse complement strand
GTAGCGCGGGCAAGGACCACACTGGCGCTGGCCGATCACGCTGCCAGCGCGCCGGAGCGCTATCGTCTTTCGGGGTTTTCCAGTCCCTGGAGTATAATCCTTATTCGTCGCCAGGCTGCTGCGGCGTGTTCTTTCTGGTTTGACGCCAAAGCCTGGCCCCGTTTGCGCCTTGGAACGCCCAAAACGCCTCTGCGTTGGATGCTTGCGCATTGGAAGCGCTTATCTGTTGGATTGATCGCAACGAATACTATGGAACTAGACCACATCCGCAATTTTTGTATTATCGCCCACATCGACCACGGCAAGAGCACCCTGGCCGACCGCCTGCTGCAAGTGACCGGCACTATCTCCGACCGGGATATGAAGGAACAGGTGCTGGACAGCATGGACCTGGAGCGGGAAAAGGGCGTCACCATCAAGGCCTCGGCCGTGCGCATGGCCTACACGGCCGACAACGGCCAAAGCTATGAGATCAACCTGATCGACACGCCCGGCCACGTCGACTTCTCCTACGAGGTCAGCCGCGCCTTGCAGGCCTGCGAGGGCGCGCTATTGGTGGTCGACGCTACTCAGGGCGTCGAGGCGCAGACGCTGGCCAACCTCTACCTGGCCATGGGCGCCGATCTGGAGATCATCCCCTTGGTCAACAAGATCGACCTGATCGCTGCCCAGCCCGACGATGTGGCGCAGGAGTTGGAGGACCTGATCGGCACGCCGGCTGAGGACATCGTACGGGTCTCGGCCAAGGATGGCACCAACGTGCGTGCAGTACTAGAGGCTGTGGTCAAACATGTGCCGCCGCCGCGCGGCAGCCGCCACCAGCCGCTGCGCGCGCTGATCTTCGACAGCCATTACGACTCCTACAAAGGAGTGATCGCCTACCTGCGCGTCATCGACGGTTCGTTGGATGGATCGCGGCCGCTGCGGCTGATGTCCAGCGGCATGCGGCTGGAGCCGCTGGAGATCGGCGTTTTTGCGCCACGCATGACTCCCATCGGCCGGCTGGAGGCCGGCGAGGTGGGCTACGTGGCCACCGGGCTAAAAACCGTGCGCGACCTGGCGGTGGGCGACACCATCACCTGGCTGGATGAGCCGGCCAGCCAGCCGCTGCCCGGCTATCAGCCGATGAAGCCGATGGTCTTTGCGGGTCTCTACCCCAGCGATGCCGAGGACTACGCGCTGCTGCGCGACGCGCTGGAGAAGCTGCAACTGAACGACGCATCGTTGATTTACGAGCCAGAGACCAGCCAGGCGCTGGGCTTTGGTTTTCGCTGCGGCTTCCTGGGGCTGTTTCACATGGAGATCATCCAGGAACGGCTGGAGCGCGAGTATGACCTGGACATGATCTTCACCGCCCCCAGCGTGGAGTACGAGGTTACCAAGAGCGACGGCACGGAGATCGTCGTAGACAGCCCGGCCGACCTGCCTGAGCCCACCCACATCAGCGAGATTCGCGAGCCGTGGGTGCGCATTGAGGTCTTCACGCCCACCGAGTACATCGGCGCAGTGATGGACATGGTGACCAGCAAGCGTGGCGAGTTCATGGCCCAGGAGTACCTGGACCAGCGCCGCGTGCTGCTCAGCTACAAGATGCCGCTGACCGAAATCCTGACGGAGTTCTATAACGAGCTCAAGGCCCGCACGCGCGGCTATGCCAGCCTGGACTATCACTTCGACGAATACCGGCCGGCCGACATGGTCAAGCTGGATGTGCTGGTCAACGAACAGCCGGTGGACGCGCTGAGCGTCATCGTCCACCGCGGCGACGCCTATCGCAAAGGCCAGCGTCTGGTCACCAAGATGAAAGAGGTCATCCCGCGCCAGCTCTTCGTGGTGCCCATCCAGGCCGCTGTGGGCAACAAGGTGATCAGCCGCGCCAACGTCCAGGCCATGCGCAAGGACGTGCTGGCCAAGTGCTACGGCGGCGACATCACCCGCAAGCGCAAGCTATTGGAAAAGCAAAAGAAGGGCAAGAAGCGCATGAAGATGGTGGGCAGCGTCGAGATTCCCCAGGAAGCGTTCATGTCGGTGCTGCGCCTGGATGAGGACTAATCGGTGCGGTGCTGCAAGGCTGCCAGATAGGCGCGATGAGTGCGCTCCTGAACCTCCAGCAGCATCTGCGCCTGGCCGTCCATGAACCCCTCCAGCAGCGCGTTGCAGAAAGCGCCTGCCACTTCGGGAAGCTCAGCCAGAGGATCGAACTGTCGTCGCACGGCGCGCCGCACTGCCTCGGTCATCTCCAACGCTGAGCGCGTGCCGATGCCTTCACGAGCCAGCGCCTTGCCATAGTCCAGCGCCGCAGTCTGTTCTCTGTGCTCGACAAAGGCGAAAAACTGCTGTGCCATCTGGCCGGCCAGCTCGTTGATCCGTCGCGGTGCCACGCTCAAGCGGCTGGAGAAGACCGTCGAGCGCAGCGCCTTGGCAATGTCCGCCGCCAGGCTGGCCTGGTCGAGAGGCTGCGTCAACGTGGTTGGCTGTGAAATTTCTTCCGGCATCACTATCCCTCCTGAATTGCAGGCCAGAGTCAGTGACTGACTTATAGCACATCCTGGACATGACTCCAAACTTCAGCGCCCCCCCGGTTCGGCTGGCTGAGCTACTCAAACGACACGACTTGCACCTGAAGAAGGGACTGGGGCAGAATTTCCTGGCCGATCCTGTGCATCTGGACCGCATCGTCGCCGCGGCCGAGCTGGCACCGGACGATGTGGTGATCGAAGTCGGTCCGGGCGTGGGTACACTGACGACGCGGCTGGCCAGCCAGGCCGGCCGCGTCGTGGCCGTGGAGTTGGACGCCAGTCTGCTGCCGGCGCTGCACGAGACCCTGGCCGCGTACGACAACGTGACCATCGTCCAGGGTGACATCCTCCAACTCGACCCCGGCCAATTGTCAATGGTCAATGGTCAATGGTCAATAGCCAACGATCAGCCGTCAGCCAATTCCGATTCTTCATTGACACTTGACAATTGCCCATTGACCATTGACCATTACAAGGTGGTCGCCAACCTCCCTTACTACATCACCTCGGCCGCGATCCGCCACCTGTTGACCGCCCAAAAACCGCCGACCCTGCTAGTGCTGACGGTGCAGCGCGAGGTGGCGCAGCGCATCGTGGCCCGCCCGCCCGACATGAGCCTGCTGGCGGTGAGCGTGCAGTTTTACGCCCAGCCGGATATCGTAGCGCGCATCCCAGCCGGCGCGTTCTATCCTCCACCCAAGGTAGATTCGGCCATTCTGCGCCTGCGGCCGTGGGACCAGCCCCCAGTAGATGTGCCGGATGTGGATGCGTTTTTTGCTGTCGCGCGAGCTGGCTTCGGCCAGCGGCGCAAACAACTCAGGAACTCGCTGCGCGTCAACCTAGAGCTGCCCCAAGAACAGATCGACGCCATACTCAGCCAGGCGCAGATCGATCCGCAGCGCCGTGCTGAGACGTTAACGCTGGCCGAGTGGGCGCAGTTGGCGCACGCCTGGCGCGGCGGCATCAATACCCGCTAGCGCGCTTTGGCGTTGGTGGCATACTCGTTGAACGACGAAGAAGAGGTGTATCAGCTATGAACTATCCGATAACCCTTGGGGGCTTTGAAGGACAGACAATTGAAGTCCAGACGGCCGGTATGTGGTCCGGCCCAAAGCTGCTGGTCAACGGACAGCCGGCAGCCAAAGGGGCGAAGCGCGGCCAGATGACCCTGACCAACAACTCTGGCCAGCAGGTCGTTGCCGCCTGGCACCCACGTTTCCTGGGATTGGACGTCCCCCAACTGGCCGTGGATGGCGAGGTCATTGAAGTCACTCAGCCCCTGCCCTGGTACGCCTGGCTGTGGAGTGGATTACCCATCCTGCTGCTGTTCATCGGCGGCGCGTTGGGCGGCGTCGTGGGCATTGTGGCCTTCACGGTCAACGCCGGCATCTTCCGCTCCAACCGATCGACGGCTGTCAAGTTCTTGCTTACAACCGTCGTCTCGCTGCTGGCAGGCGTGATCTACTTCGTGTTGGCGGTGCTGCTATCCATGGCGCTTGGCGGAGCGTGATGCCCACCCGCTAGTTCGGCAGCAACCTGATCCGCGTAGACGCCGCGGTACTGCGGCGGCAACATGTGGGCTAGGCGCAACATCATTTCCTCGGTGTAGTGGGCCCGCTGCTGGGCTCTGGCCTTGCCCGGTGTGCCTTCCAAACGAAAGGGCTCGCCGACAATGACCACGATGTGGGGACGGCGCAACCGCTTCCAGTGGCGCTCCGCCAGTTCCTGACCGTAGGCAGCCACGGGCACGATGGTGGGACCGGTGCGCGCCGCCAGATAAGCGGCGCCGTCGCGCGCCTCTTGCAACGCTCCGGTCTTGCTGCGCGTCCCCTCCGGCGCCAGGGCCAGAACGTCGCCGCGCTTGAGCACCTCCTCTGCCTCGGCCAGCGCACCTCGATCAGGCTCGCCGCGCGCCACGAAGATCGCGCGCTGGCTCCAGCGGATCACGTCGCCGATCACGGGCCGATGCTCCCACTTGTCGGCCGTGAACATCACCGCCGGCCGCTCAATGATCGCGACGCCGATGATGGGGTCGAGCCAGTGCAGGTGGTTCATGATCAACATGGTCACCCCTGAAGAAGGGATGTTTTCCACGCCATGCACCTCCATGCGAGTCGTCAGGCGCAGGCCAACCCAAGCCAGATTATGTAGGAATCTGACGCGCCAAGGCAATTTGGTGTTGGTTTTTGGGCTCATAAGTCCTTGCTGAATGCTCAGAAATGACATTTCTCAGAAGAAATTCATTTCTTGATCCGCACTCGCTTATTGCAGTTGTCGGCCCTGGGCCTGGATCGTGTAGGTTAGCACGGGGCCAGCCGGGACGATCTCGAAGGAAAAATCGGCTTCGCCGCCGCCAAGGGCGATGGTTGGCGGATCGCTGGCCATGCTGCGCGTGCCCACTACCCGGCCCAGCGGATCATACAGGGTGGCAACCACCAGCACGTCCACTGCTTCTGTGGGGCCGGCGTTGCGCACCCTGCCCGCCAGGGCCACCAGCCCCGGACCGTGCTGCTCCAGCACCACGCCCACTGGCTCCAGGTCGCGCTGCATGGTGCCGACGTAGGCCGGAACCGCCGACAAGACTGTTGCTTGATAGTTGGCATAACGCTCAGGCGCTTCGCTGAAGAGCACGGCGAAGGGGGAGCGTTGGCCGGGCGCCAGCGCATCCAGCGCCGCGGTAGCTGACTGGCTGGCCAGCAGGCGATCGGCGTCGTCAAAGAGCGCAATCTGCACGACCACCCGCTCCAGGTCCCTGGCGCTGGCATTGACCACCTCGCCCAGAACGGTTAGTTCGCCCAGCGGGCTGGGGTGGAAGTAGACGTTCTGCACCACGGCCGGCAGCGGGGTCGGCGTGACTGTGGGCGTGGGCTCGGCCGGCCCGCCCCAACCGGCCACCGGGATCAGTAGCTGCTGGCCGACCTGCAAGGCGCGCTCGTTTTCAATGCCGTTGACCTCGCGCAGCAGGTCGCGCGACACACCATACTTAGCTGCAATGATGAACAAGTTCTCGCCCGCCTGGATGCTGTGAATGATCGGCTCCGGCGTGACGGTGGGCGTGGCCGTGGGCGGCGCGATGTAGCTGTCGGCCGTGGCTGTAGGCACGATGACGGGAGGCGCAGGGCTGCCTGTGGGGGTGCGGGTAGCCGCAACCCTGACCGGCGGGCGCGTCACCAGTTGGCCGCAGGCAGCCAGCAAGAATAGCGTCAACAACAGCGGAGCCAGCCCGCCAAGCTTCCTTCCAGTCATCACCGGTGCATTATACCACAGGTCTACGCTGGCATGGACAGCCAGCTTGTGATAGAATAGCGGACGCTACCCTAATTTCGTCAGATATCGCACGCTAAGATGCAAAGACCGCCAAGATATCTGCACTTTGCGTGCTTTGCGCCTTTGCGTGCGATAGAATCACAACGCATTGACGACTATCTTCCCGTTCGAGGGATGGAAACACAGGCTATGCCAGACACAGCGACCACCGCACAATCCAACTTCATTACCGATATCATCGACGGCCACAACCAGAGCGGCCGCTTCGCCAGCCGCGTGCATACCCGCTTTCCCCCGGAGCCCAACGGCTACCTGCACATCGGCCACGCCAAGTCGATCATGCTCAACTACGGCATGGCCCAACAGTACGGCGGCAAGTTCAACCTGCGCTTCGACGACACCAACCCGACCAAAGAGGAGCAGGAGTACATCGACGCCATCACCGAGGACGTGCGCTGGCTGGGCGCGGACTGGGAAGACCGGCTGTTCCACGCCTCCGACTACTTCCAACAGCTCTACAACTGGGCTGTGCAGTTGATCAAGCAGGGCCAGGCCTACGTCTGCGACCTAAGCGCCGATGAGGTGCGGGAGCACCGCGGCACGCTGACCGAGCCGGGCCGCCCCAGCCCCTATCGCAATCGCCCGATGGAGGAGAATCTGGACCTGTTCGCGCGCATGAAAGCCGGCGAGTTCCCGGACGGCAGCCGCACCCTGCGCGCCAAGATCGACATGGCCGCGCCGAACCTGAACCTGCGCGACCCGGTGATGTACCGCATCCTGCATGCCGAACACCCGCGCACCGGCAACGCCTGGTGCATCTACCCAACCTACGACTGGGCCCACGGCCAGTCGGACAGCATCGAGGCCATCACGCATTCCATCTGCACACTGGAGTTCGAAGATCACCGGCCGCTCTACGACTGGTACATCCAGGCGCTGGGCATCCATGCGCCGCAGCAGATCGAGTTCGCCCGCCTGGCTCTCACTTACACCCTGATGAGCAAACGCCGCCTGCTCAAGCTGGTCAACGAGGGCATCGTCAGCGGCTGGAACGACCCGCGCATGCCGACATTGAGCGGGCTGCGCCGCCGCGGCGTGACCCCTGACGCGCTGCGTGACTTCACCGAGCGCATCGGTGTGGCCAAGAACAACAGCATGGTGGATCTGGCCCTGCTGGAGTACTCGATCCGGCAAGACCTGAACCAGCGCGCGCGGCGGGTGATGGGCGTGCTGGACCCGCTCAAGGTAACGCTGATCAACTACCCGGAAGGCCAGGTGGATTGGTTGGACGCCGTCAACAACCCGGAGGACCCGGCGGCGGGCGTGCGCCAGGTGCCCTTCAGCCGCGAGCTATGGATCGAACAGGATGACTTCCGCGAGACGCCGCCGCCCAAGTATTTCCGCCTGACTGTGGGCCGCGAGGTGCGGCTGCGCTACGGCTACTTCATCAAGTGCGTAGATATGGTCAAGAACGCAGACGGCCAGGTGGTCGAGCTGCTCTGCACCTACGACCCAGAGACGAGGGGCGGCAGCGCGCCCGACGGCCGCAAGGTCAAGAGCACCATCCATTGGGTATCGGCGGCCCATGCGCTACCGGCCGAGGCGCGGCTCTACGATCGGCTTTTCGTCACCGAGAACCCGGACGACGTGCCCGAGGGCGGCAACTGGATGGACAACCTCAACCCGCACTCGCTGGAGGTGCGCCACTGTTATGTCGAGCCCAGCGTGGCCGGCGCAGCCCCGGGCGATCGCTACCAGTTCGAGCGCCTGGCCTACTTCTGCGTCGATCCCGATTCCACGCCCAACAAACTGGTCTTCAACCGCACCGTGGCGCTGAAGGATGAGTGGGCGAAGGTTCAGAACAGACAGTAGATTGATAGATTGGTCAATTGGTAGATTGGTAGACTGGCGAACGCAGGACGCGTCGTGTCCGACCAATTTACCAATGTACCCATCTACCATCTTCTTACCGACCATGAAACGCACCTACGCAGCCGACATCAAGCCCGACGACCAGGTCTATGGCGTGTTCCGCGTGCTGGAGGCGCGGCTGGCGCCCTATCGCGACGGCAGCAAGGGACACTTTATGCACCTGCTGCTGGCAGATCGCACGGGGCAGGTCGAGGGACGGCTGTGGGAGCAGGCCGAGGAAGCAGCAAGCTGGCTGGAGCCAGGCGACATCGTCCAGTTAGCCGGTCGGGCCAAGGTTTATGAGAGCCGCATTCGCTTGCGAGTGGACAGCATCGAGCCGGCCGATCCCGACGCCGTCGACCTGACTGAGCTGCAGCCCACCGCGCCGGCCGATTTGGGCGAGGCGTTGGGCGCCATCAACGCCGCGGTGGAACACATGGGGCAGCGGCCCCTGCGTGATCTGCTGGCCAGCTTACTGGGCGACGGCGACTTCGTCACGGCGCTCAGCCTGACGCCGCCACAACAGCCAGGCGCGCTGTTGGAGAGCATTGTGGCGCTGCTGGAGCTGGCCGCGCCGCTACAGCGGCTGGCGCCAAGCTTGGACCACGATTTGCTGACCGCGGCCATCGTGCTGCATGGCAGCGGCGCGACTGCCGCGCTGACCAGTCCGCGCGGCGGCAAGGCCGTAGCCCGCCTGGGCGTGGCTGCACTCAGCGACCAACTGCTGGCCGAGCGCCTGGCCCAGCGCCCCGACTTTCCCGTCGACTTGGCCATCGACCTGCGCCACTGCATCCTGGCCGCATTCGATCCGGCCCAGGCACGCACGCGCGAGGCAGCCGTGCTGGCGGCGTTGCGGAGCCTGAATGCGGCAGTGAACAGTCGTCAGTGAACAGTTGTGTTGACAAGAAAGACCGCCCAAATGACCGAAAAAACCGTTCGCGTCCGTTTCGCACCCAGCCCCACCGGCTACCTGCATATCGGCTCTGCCCGCTCGGCGCTGTTCAACTGGCTGTATGCCCGCCACAGCGGCGGCAAGTTCATCCTGCGCATCGAGGACACCGACCAGAAGCGCCTGGTTGAGGATGCGCTGGACGACTTCGCGGCCGGGCTGCGCTGGCTGGGCTGCCAATGGGACGAAGGGCCGGAGGCGGGCGGCGACTTCGGCCCTTACTTCCAGAGCCAGCGGCTGCCGCACTACCGCCAGTGGGCCAACTGGCTGGTCGACCATGGCCATGCCTATCGCTGCTATTGCACCGAGGAGCGGCTGGCCCAGGTGCGTGAGCAGCAAACCGCGGCCAAGGAGCAGACCGGCTACGACCGCCACTGCCGCTATCTGACGCCGGAGCAGCGCGCCCAACACGAGGCCGCAGGCGACCCATTCGTGGTGCGGCTGGCCATCGAACCGCTGGACGGCAGCACCACCTTCCACGACGCCATCCGCGGCGACATCACCTTCGAGCACAGCTTGCTGCAGGACGCCGTGCTGCTCAAGTCCGACGGCTGGCCCACCTATCACCTGGCCGCGGTGGTGGACGATCACCTGATGGAGATCAGCCACATCATGCGCAGCGACGAGTGGCTGAGCAGCGCGCCGTTAGGTGTGCTGCTGTATCAGGCCTTCGGCTGGGAGCCGCCGGTCTGGGCGCACCTGCCGGTGATCCTCAACCCTAACGGCAAGGGCAAGATGAGCAAGCGCCACGCGGTCGGCGCGGACGGCAAGAGCATCCCCGTGCTCCTCAAGGAGTACATCGCCAACGGCTATCTGCCCGAGGCCATGAGCAACTTCCTGTCCACCGTGGGCTGGAACCTGGACGGCAGCACCGAGGTCTTCACGCCGGAGCAGGCCATCGCCGCCTTCGATATCGCCGCCATCAACCCGTCGCCGGCCGCGTTCCCCTATGACAAGCTGGTCTGGCTGAACGGCGTCTACATCCGCCAACTTGGCGACGACGACCTGTACCAGCGGCTGCTGCCCTTTGTGGCCGCGGGCGTGGGCATCAGCGTCGAGGCCATGGCCGCACGGCCCGAGCTGCGGCCGGCTGTCCCGCTGATCAAGGAACGTATCAAGACCTTAGACGAAGCCGCGCCCATGCTGGATTTCTTCTTCGTTGATGGCGTGCTGGCTTACCCCGACCCGCAGGCGCTGGTGGGAGAGAAGATGAGCACGGCCCAGACGGCGGAGGTGCTGCAACGCAGCGCGGCCACCCTGGCCAGCCTGTCCAGCTTCGATCACGAAAGCATCGAGGCTGCCCTGCGGGCGCTGGCCGACGACCTGGGCCTGAAGATCCGCCAGTTGCTGCACGTCGTGCGCGTCGCCGTCACCGGAACCAAGGTCTCCCCGCCGCTGTTCGAGACCATCGTCATCCTCGGCCGCGAGCGCGTGTTAGCCCGGCTGGCTGCGGCGGCGGAGGCAGTGGCCAGTCAACAGTGAACAGTGAACAGTTAGCAGTGAGCAGTAGCTGGTTGTCACCGTTAACTGTTCACCGTTAACTGCTCACTGATCAGAATGGACCCGACCCATGGATGAATTCGTCGCCGCCGTTGTGCAACTGCGCATCCGCCTGCCGCAGGACCGGGAAGAGTTGGAGCAACATCTGGTGCGCTTCATGCGCCTGGCCCAGACCAAGCGGGCGCGCCTGCTGGTCTTTCCCCAGTTCACCGGCCTGATGGCCGCCGCGCTGGTCGTCAAGGGCCGCGGCTCAGGTCTACTCAAGCAGGCTGACCGCGCCCGCCGCACCAACGCCTCCTTCTGGACCCGCACCCAGGCCAAGCTGGCCGGCGGCGCGGCCGGCGTGTTGAAAGCTGACTTTGGCCGTGCTCTGGAGGGCGCGCTGCTCCAGCAGCCCGACCTGCTGTGGGAGAGCTACGCCTCGCTGTTCGGCGACATCGCCCGTTACCACGGCATGGTAGTGGTGGCTGGCACGGCCTACCTGGAAGACCCCAGCGACCGCGCCGTGCGCCACATGGCCGTAGTCTTCGGACCGGACGGCAGCCTGCTGGGCAAGCAGGGTGCGGTAACGCTGGCCCACGACGAGCATCCCATGGTCGAGGCCGCGCCAACCTGGCAGGCGATTCAGACCCCCATCGGCCGGCTAGGCGTGCTGATCGGCAACGACATGCTCTACCCCGAGGCCGGGCGCATCCTGGCTTACGGTGGGGCCGAGATGCTGATCGGCCTGGGCGCCACGGCCGAGGCTGTGCAGTATCACCGCCAGCGGCTGGGCCTGCTGGCGCGGGCCGAGGACAACCAGGTCTACGGCGCGCTGAGCTTCGCCGTGGGCTACAATCCCTTCACCAGCGGCGACGAGGAACCATACCTCGGTCGTTCATTGGTCGCCGCGCCTGCCAGCATGACTCCCCGCTACAGCGGTGTGATGGTCGAGATGGGCACCGACAGCACCGAGGGGCTGATCACCGCCGAGTGGAGCTTCCGCAGCCTGCACGAGCAGTGGCAGAAGGACCATGCGCCGCTGCGTTCCAGGATGCCGCTGGAGCATACCGGGCCGACGCTGGCTGCGATCTATGGCCGGCGGCTGGCGCTGGAGCCGGCCTTGCAGAGCGATGCGACGCTGGCCGCGCTGCCGGCGCCAGCCGCGCCCGCAGCCGACGACACGGCGCCGGCCGCGGACGAGTGGAGCGATGGGGAACCAGCAACGCGCACCTCGGTGGAAGAAATAGACGGGGAGCAGTAGCGCAAGCGCCCGCTTCAAGGGCCGATCACCAGCACGCCGCCCTCGTCGGTCGCCAGGTCCCCACCCGGCTCGATGACGATCGAGGCGCTGTCGCCGCCGACAGTACGCTGCACGCTGTAGGACGTGTTGGGGGCCAGGCCGGTCACGATCTGTTGGCTGACCGCGGCCGGCAAGGTGAAACGCAGCGCGCTGCTGGCCGGCGCACGCACGAACAGCACGGCGCGCTCGCCGATTGCCGCACCGCGCACTGTGCCGGCCTGGTCCTGCACCAGCGTCACCGCGTTTGCGCCGGCGCCTGCGTCCGCGCCTTGCAGCACGTGCAGGAACGCGACAGCCGCCGCGTCGCCGCCGTCCACCCGCAGCCGCGCCGTCATCGGATCGTCGGCCGCAGCGGTCTCGGCAATCAACGGCTCGTCGCTGTTCACCGCCGTCAACCGGGCGTCCACCGGCAACAGAGTGGTGACGAACAACTGCTGGCCGCGGGCGGTGGTCATCGTCGCCTGTTGGCCGTCGATCTGGGCCGGTTGCGGCAGTTGTAGCCACCAGCGCTTGAACTTGCCCGCGTCCTGCGTGGCGGCCAGATCGTAAACGACGATGTGGTCAGGCTTGAGCCACACCACGGCCCGTTCGGCCTGTGCGACGGCTGACGCGGCCTCGTCGCTGGCATTGTAGAGCGGCGTTGCGTCGCCCCAGGCGTAGGCGAAGTCGGGTTGCAGGCTGGCGGCCAGCAGGGTCGGGTCGCCGTCGTTGACGTAGTTCCACTGCGAGCCGCGCTGCCACAGGTCGATGCGCCAGTCGTCGGCGTCCCGGTCGACCGGCCGGTCGTTCTCGATGGCGATGGTGTTGTAGAACTCGGAGCTGGCGATGCCCTCGGCGATGTTAGCGTAGCCCACCCGCCCCTTGGTCAGCCATTCGCCGTCGCGGTAGAAGCTGAAGCTGGCGCCGTCGGCCATCTGGTGGTCGATGGAGTTCCAGCTCAGGCCATAGGTGAACCAGGCCGCGTCAGCGCTCCAGTCGGTGCGGCTGAACAGGCGGTTCAGGCCCGGCGCCAGATAGGCCGTGTCCAGCGTAAGTCGAGGATCGCTGGCCGGCGCGGCGGATGGATCGAAGAGCATGAAGTAGAGGATGGCCTCGCGCAGGTCGTTGGGGTTGCGCACCCGCTCGGCCAACTGCTCGGCGCCGCCAGGCGCGGTGTGGGTCACGATCCAGCGCACGGCGTTCAGACGGGCCGCGTTGCCGGTCAGCGCGTCGTACAGGCCGATGGGCGCAAAAGCGCTGATGAAGTCGGGCAGGTGGTAGCTCTGCCCGTCGCCGTAGAATGCGGGCTGGTACTGCGTGCCGCCTGCCTCGTGCGGTACCGTGGCCGGGCTAAGCGAGTGCAGATAGGCGGTCAGGCTGTCATCCCAAAAGGGGTTGCTGCCCAGCGACGCGCTGTCGGGGTAGGCTGCGCCCGCGGTGTGCAGCGCCAGCAGGAACTGGGTGACGTAGCCCAGGGTCTGCGGGCTGTATTCCAGCCCCTCGGGCAGCAGGCCGCCGCGGCTGTCGTTGCGCACCAGGTGCTCGAAGATGAACAGCCGTGCGCCCAGCGCGTTGGCCAGGTAGGAACGCAGCGCGCCGTCGGGGTCGTCGGCCGGGTCCAGCGCCAGCGCCATCAGCCCCAGGTTGCGCATGTGGGCGGCGTAGTAGTTGTTACTGCTGAAGCGCACCTGCTGCGGGTCGGCCAGCAGAGCCGGGTCGTCGACCAGCCCGACCGGCTCCGGGTGGTGATAGCCGCGCTCGACCACCTCCTGCGACCAGCGCAGGAAGACCTGGCGGATGGTGGCCTTGTCCTGGCTGCTCAGCGAGGGGTAGATCCAGTCCACGACCAGCGGGAAGGCCTCGCCGTGGTAGCGGATGCGGTCGCGATCCTCGGTGGCGAAGTCGGGGTGGCGAAAGGGCGGGTACTGGCGCGAGCCGTTGCAGGTGACGCTCTCGCGGCTGGCCGGTCCCTTGGCGGCCTCGTTCATGACGTGCATCAGCAGACTGCGCGCACGGCGGGCGTAGTCGGCGCGGGCCGTGGGGTCGTTGTCCACCAGCGAGAGAAAGGCGAACAGCTCGGCGTAGCTCTCGGTCGGGTACTCCTCGTAGCCTACGTTGCCGCAGTCGTCGCCGGGCACGCGGCCGTCGTCCATCTCCTGCACTGCGCGCGCGGCCAGCAGCGCCAGGCCGTCGCGGTAGAGCGGGTTGCTGTCGGTCGCCCAACTGCGCAGCCGCGGCAGATCGGCAGCCGTCAGCCAGAGGCGCGGATGCGCGCCGGTCGCCTGGCTGCCGGATGGCACGACCGTCGGCAGGATCGAAGCCGCGACGTTGGGATCGGCTTCAACCTGCTCGTCACGTGTGCCTGTGCAGGCCGTCACAACGAAAGACATGCAGATCAACAATACGAAAACACGGGGTATCATAGTCTCTCCAGCTGGGGGAGTGAGCACCCCCAGGTGCGGGTTCTACGTCCACAAGCCGCACCTGGGGGTGCTTACTCCATTTGTCTATGGACTCACCTGCGCCGAGCTGCGCGCAAACTGTGAGCGCAGATCAGCGCACGAGGACCTGCGGTAAGAACTGGCGCTGGTCAGCCGGCCGGCCCAGGCTGTCCCAGCCGTACCAGTCGAAGGTGGATGCACCGCCGCGGCCAAAGCCGAGATAGATCTGGCCGTTCTGGCCGTAGGTCATGGCGTACAGCGCGCCCTGGTCGCCGACCACCTTGCTGGTCCCCACGCCGGCTGCGTAGTAGGCGTTGACGCCCGGCGCCAGCGCGCCCATGCTGTGCCAGCCCAGCCAGCCCCCCACGCCGTCACGCCGATGCCCGCGCCGAGGTCGAAGCCATCAGACGGCGCGCCCAGCTCCGGGGTGCTGCACAAAGACCGGCCAAAGCATTTCGTAGAACAAT
>Ga0105097_10000856_pt1 | contig 14317 bp, 1 predicted proteins | sample PPLLak12cMay2015_FD_87035 | JGI IMG/M metagenome (GOLD analysis project Ga0105097, IMG submission 87035) | Freshwater sediment microbial communities from Prairie Pothole Lake near Jamestown, North Dakota, USA - PPLs Lake P7 Core (1) Depth... | ecosystem: Environmental > Aquatic > Freshwater >... | reverse complement strand
TCCATACTCATGTAGTACAGTATCCGGAGTTAAGTAATCTCCAACAAAATATATTTTATTATTAAAATAGAATGCAGCTTGATTATCATATGGTGTTTTAGTATCTAATAAGATTTCATATGCATCTTCTGGTTTAACAAACTCATATGGTACACCAGTTGCTTGTTGTAACTTTTGAGCTAGCTTATCTGCAACTTCAAGAATTCTCTCATTCTCTAATGTTTTTCTAGCTTCAGGATATGAATTCATAAAACTCTCAATAGTAGATGCTCTATCTTCTACTGCATATGCTTCATCTCTATCATTGATAGGAGTTATAGTAACTTCTTTTGTGTATAAATTATCTGTTCTATCTGTGATCTCAAAAATATTAGGAAATCTTTCTGCTAACCCTGTAAGTAAATCTAAATTAGGTTTAAATATTAAATTATATGCTGCTGCAGTTTCAACTGTTGAACCATAATTAGTAGTACCTCTAGTGACATATTGTTTACCATCAAGTTGATGTATAACACCTTTTAATAATGACTTAATAGCATGCTCATTTAAATATGGGTTTACTCTTAAAGCTGTTGTAACATTATTAGTAATCTTACTTCTTGTAGCAGTTAACCAATTTTTTATTTCTGCTCTAGAAGGATAATAATAATCTTCATCTGCTGCTACTTTCATTACATCAATAGAGTAATTAATAATGAAACTTTGAGCAAGTTTAGTTCCATACACTTTTTCAAGTGATTTAAATTGTGGTGAGCTAGTTATTATACAACGTGCCATTATAAATTACATTTTAATACGTTTTCAATATATTGTTCTTCAGACATTGTACCTTCATACATTTGTACATAATCATCAATTAATTCATCTAAGTTACCTAATTTTTCTTTTTCTTTGTCTGTTAAACTAGAATAAAAATCAGATATTACACTTTGTGTTGGTTCAACTTGATTTTCTAGTTGAGTTATTGTTTCTATAATTTCTTCAATAATATCTTTACCTTCTAATTGAGGTTTAATCATGTCATAAAAGTCAGATATACTAACTTCTACATCATTTGCAAAATCATAGAATAAATCTGGCATAGCATCTATATCAGTTCCCATACTCTCAAGCATAGTAATTGCTTCTTTAAAGTTACCTGGATTCAATGGAGCATATACATTATAAGCATTGTCTAGATATAATCCATTAGTTGCATCTTTTGGTATACGTAATATATGTATATCTTCTAATGATGCAAATAACTCAGTTACTTTTCCAACTTCATTATTTTCTTTATACTTATTTAATTCATTTCTTACTTCTGTAGTAATTTCATTATTATATACTCCGGCTGTTGGATTATTATAATCTGCAGGAGCAGCAACATAGTTTTGAAATTGATTAGTACTAACAACTTTATTAAATATAGTATTTAGAGTAGGCTCATTAATATGATTTGCCATAAAATTAACTGAAGCATTCTTCATTACATCTACATATATAGTTTCATCTAATATTTTAGGAAAACCATATTTACTAAATCCAACACCATGTTGATGTATCATCATTAATGAGAATACTTTAAATACATCACTAATTTTTTGATTTATAACATCATCTTTTACTTTTTTGATATTTACATCAGCAAGTTGTTTAAGATTTTGATTATATATTTCTGCCAATTCACCTATAGCCATTTTCTTATCATTAAGTTGAAGCACTTTAATATTTTCTCCAGCTTTATTTTTATATGGTGCAGGTGCTATTTGAGCTAATACAGGAAATTTATCTTTTAATTTTGGATATAAATTAATAATATCCATTACTTGATCAGTATATGAGTATTCATTTGTACCCATAATTGCTTTAGCATTAAATACATTTATTAAAGCTCTTTGATTTAAATAAAATTCTGTTGCTTCTGGATATTTAGTTCTTAAAAATTCTCTTTCAAATACATATCTATTATAAGAAGACTGTGATGGAAATGGATCATCAGCTATTGTAAAAGGTTGTAATCCTTTGGCTTCATAATTATTTTCATCTTCTACTTCTTTTATATAAAGTTTATCTCTAAAGTCTTTTTCTAATGTTTTTTCATCTATACGTACCTGATTATCAACTATTTCAATACCTCTTGTTAAATTTTTACTTTTAACAACTTTCATACCTCTATATGTATCAGGTATACTAACTACATCTCCATTAGCATCAATAAAGTTTGACATATAATTTTGGAAAATATATTGTATAACTCCATTATTAAATTGACTACTAAACTTTTCTTGACCATCTGCACCTTTACCAAATTTCTTTGCTATTGTAGATTTATTTAAAGTAAGTCTTTCACTAATATATTGTGAAATATCTTTATCTAATCTTAATGGAAATAAAGGTTCAATAATATCAATTGATAAATCATTAAGATAGAAAGAACTTAGTATAGATTTTTCTTTTAAGTCTTTTAATAGATCTTCATCAGATTTTGACGATGCTAATGCAATCTCATAGTTTGCTTCTCTCTTTTTTATTTGTTGTACAGTTTTAGATATTTTAGTATCCGGATTTGCTTGACGCATAACTGCACCAATACCTTTAATGTATTTTTGAATCTCAATAAAATGTAAAAACATTGCAATTGATTTCATTTGATTTTCTTTAATAGCACCTTTTTCAACAATAGATACCATATCTTCTGTACTAAATGATTGACCTGGTTTAATACCAGCCATCTCAGATGCTATTTTAGCTGCATAATAATAATTACCATTAGTTATTAATGATCTTGAAGCTTTATAAATTGAATGAGTTGACTTATTAACCATTCCTGCAATCTTATCATATAATTTACTATCTGTATTTAGTAATGCTTTTAATTCTTTAACATTTACTTCTTTCCAATTTGGTTGTTTAAAACTTGTATTTACATATACTGTATCATTGTTTTTAAGTTTATTTAAAAACTTATCAATTTTAATATTTGCTATTTGTGAAAGTATTTGTGCTTGTATTCCAAATGGTATGAATTTAGAAACTACAGCATCTGCAGCTTTATATTGAACAAAATTTTCTTCTGTAACTGCTTTATTAATAATAGTAGAGAATGTACTTTTTAATAATTTTTGTTGAAGACCATACTCTCTTACTAATGGATTAGCAACAAAGTATATAGCATCTTTAGATGGTGTTCCTGCATTCATTAAATAATTTAATACAGGTGTAGTCTCAAGATCTGCTTGAACATCAGCTACCCATGGATCTGCTTCAGCATCAAGTTGACCATTCATTTTATGTGATCTTGTATCAGCAATACGTACATTATCTTGGTCATATCTATGTGATAAAGAAATAACTTTTTGGCCTTTCTTGTTTATCATTGTATTATGTCTTACAAGTAGACGTACATCATAGTCATCTTCACCTTCTACTGCTGTATTAGTTACATCATCAAAGTCTGATTCTTTATATGTAGCCGGCATTTTTGCACCAACAGAATTCCATATTGGATGTTGTTTATTATCTTGAGCATCAATACCTAATGCAGCTTTTGCTGTCATATTTTTATCATGCTTGTCAAGATTATATCCAATCTCTAATGTTGTACTAGGAGATATTGCTCTTTTAGTTTCATCTTTTGCATTAACTCTTTCTGTTTCACCATGTGCTACATTATATCTATTATATTCTGTAACATATTGTTGAATTTTATCAGCAATAGGTTTTAATAAATATGTATCATTTGGTCTTACTAATGATGCATAATTTTCTGGTATTGCAAGTAACTCTGCAGTTGTCTCAATGATTTTGTTTTCTAATGCAGCTTTTTGCTTACCTATAAGTCCCTTTGCATTTGGCGCAGTCTTATCAGTAACCAGTTTCCCTTTTAAAGAAGCAAGTTCCTTTGATAATTCTGTATTAGTCTTACTTGATTTAACATAATTTCCTCTACCATCAATGTGTGGCATCATGAAATAAAGCTTATCAACGTCAAAGTCAGATCCGGATTTAGCAACAATCTCAGATGGTACTACAATTTTATTACCTGCAGATGGATTCATAAAGTGATATACCTCAGCAAATTCTAATGAATTTAAGTTTTGAATTGGAATACGTGCTCCTGATAATGTAATCAGTTTTCTATTGTCTCCAGTGTTTAACCATTCATCATCTTTAATTGCTTCATTTAATCTTTCTAGAGTACCAATTTCTTCTTCTTTATATTTAACTTTTAATAAGTTAATAAAATCTCCTTGGAAAGCAATAGCAATTTTCATTGCATCTGTGTTTCCATTTTCTCCTGGCTTGTAAAATGGTAAATTATTTGAACCTAAATATTTCTTTTTTTCTGCTTCTGTAGCAGTTTTAAGATTTGCTTTAGTATCCCATAATCCATTATACATACTTGATGGAACTTGTACAAAAGCTTCTCCTTTAACTTTTTGTTTAATCAATCTTTTGTTGATTACTGATAACAATATTTTTTCAATTGTATCAGCTTCAAGATGTAAAGATAAATCTGTTTTAAGACTACCATCATCATTAACACCAATCATATTAACTAGATGTTCTGGCATATCTCTTTTTGATAGTTCTTTTTGTACTAAAGATAATAACTTAGTAAACTCTCCTACATATTTTCCATTTTTCTCTTCCCATTGAATTTCATCAAGTAATTCAATCTTTAATAATTCAGTATAATTAGCAACATCATCATGATATGTTTTAGCTAATGCTGCATGTTTATCATAAGCTAATGCTCCTTGCTCATATAAACCATCAAGTATTAAACCTCTTAACTGAGTTGGAAAAGTAATTTTACCTTTAAATTTATTATTTACTTCTGTAACATTTTTAATATATTCTAAGTAAATAGTATTTTTTGTAAGTGTTAATTTATCTTTTAATTTAGTTTGAGTGTCATCAGTAAATACTTGATCAGGTTCACCTGTAGTTGTAACATTGCCTACTTTAGATCCAGATTCAAATGTTGCATACTGAACATTATTTCTCATCATCTCTTTATGTAAATGCTCTAATTCAGAACCTTTAATTTCAGATGGGATAAGTGGTGAAAGTGCAAATTTATGCATTGCAGTTACAGGAGCAAGTGTATTATTTGCTAGTTCACCATAATTCTGTAATTTATACACCGGAAAAAATTCTTCTATTTGTGATGCAGTTATTTCTCTTCCGTTTATTTCATCTTGATATAAAGCTTCTTGTTTATCAGACCAATTATTTTCTAATTTTTTAAGAGTTCTATATCCATCAATACTAATATATCCTGCACCATCAGCTTCATTCATTTCTTCATAAGCTTTACGGTCTCTTTTAATATTGTCATTTATTATCTCTTGTATTTCTTCTTTAGATTTACCTGAGCCCTTTAAACTTAGTGCATAGTCTTTTCTTAATCCTGCTTCTATATCATCTAAATAAATTGAAGGTCTTTCTACATCTTTGATTATAGCTGTATTAAATGTACCATCATAAAAGAATTGATTATAATCTTCTCCAAGAGTTTTAGCAAGTTTAGCTGCATAAGTTTTCTTGTTCCATACATCATTAATAAAGTTCTGAGCCCATTGGTCAGTTAAGAATTTTCTACCACCAGATTGTGCTCCAGTATTTCTTTTATGTAGATTTTCTTTATCATGATTAAACTGTGACATCTCACCTATAAATAAATTTACAGTCTCAAAGTTATGTATCCAAGAATTATAAGTAAATGCTTTAACTAGCATGTACTCTTGTTCTTGTTCTGTTAAATTTGGTGAATTAGTTTTTTCAATTAATGACTTGTCAATATATTTATTATTTAATAAATTAGTTAAATTGTCATTTGTTTGCTCATTAAAGTATTCTAAGATATCATTCTCAACTGCTTGTCTTAGTTTAGTATTTTTTCTTAAATAAATTGTTAATCCTCCTGAAGTTTCATTTATTCCTTTTACAGTAGCTTCACTAAGTAATAATTCTTTAGTGTCTTTACTTAATACTTTATCAAAAGCTGTAAATACCTCTCCGGCATATATTGGGTTGTCTTTTGTACCACCAACTTTTCTATTGTATCCTGTATAGGTTTTAAAAACTTCTTTATTGTTTTTAAATTTTTGAATTCTTTCAAACTCAGAAGCAATATAAGGCATAAAGATTTTATTTGCAGCATAGATGTCTCCAGTTTGTTCACTGTCAAACATGTCAACATCAACATACAAGTTACTATCTTTTCCTTTATCTTTTATTAAACCACCTTTTACTCTTACACCAATAGATGTTTTCTTACCTGCAGCTCTAATAAATTCTTGAAGTCCACCCTTTAACATAGTGTGCATTTCTTGTAAGAACTTACTTGATTTATCTAAGTCAGATGTATTTGTACCTTCATTAAATTCAGCAACCTGTGTTCCTGAAACCATGCTTAAATCTAATGACCTTTCATTCCTTCTATCTTTTTGGCCTTCATCTATCTTACCAGTCTCATAGTTAAATACACTTTTTAATATTTGAGAATAATTAGTAAAGCTAGATACTGTAGGATTTAAATATTTCATATATTTAAACTCATCTTTTATCCAACAATCAGTAAGATTTTCAATACTGTTTAAAGCATCAATTTTTCTTGATACTGAGAAATCTTGTACAAAAGGAAAGACCATATCTCCAGCAGCATTAAATACTCCTTTACCTTTAGTCTCTAATCCAAATTGTGCTTGTAATCCAGCTAATCTGTCAAGTATATTTTTTTGATATACTTCAACACCTTTTAAACTTTTAATAACACCTTTTGGTATTTTACTTTTAAGTACTGCAAGCGGATCAATTACAAACTCTCTTAATACTTTTTGTGCATCTGCACTAGCACCAAATGGTTTTGCTTGTATATCAGCTAAATCTGCAACAATCTGATAGATATATTGAAGACCATAATACTCAGAATTATTTTTTAATTCATCTTTTATTACATCTAAATTATCTAAGTATATACCAATTGATCTTGCAAACCCAATTGAGTTTTTAATATTTAATGAACCCGGATTATTTTTATCCTCATAAGTTTTTACTAAAGCTTTTAACTTAGTTAACATAGTTATGTTATCTACCTTAGTAATAAAAGGATTATCTTCAGGTTGTATAGTTTTAAATGTAGTTTGAAAACCTCTTATAACATTACTTGGTTCAATAGAAGCATCTGTTACTTCCATAGTAAAACCAGTTATTGTAGCTTCCGGATAACCTGTATCTTCATTTATTAGCATTTCTTTAACAGGGAATGCAGTTAATTGTGTATAAGGTATATCTGATAAACTTAAATCTTGCCAGAAAGCAGCACTTACATCAAACTCTGATGTGTGTTTTATTTTAGTAGGATCTGGTAATTTCTTTTCTACTAGTTGTTTTAATTCTGGTGCATATGTTATTGAAGCTTCTTTTAATTTATTAAAAGCAATTTCTCTATTTTTAACACCACCAACTTCTCTTAATAGTACTCCCCAAATTTTATTAAAATCTACAAGTTCTTTAAAACCTAATTTATTATTTACTGTTTTACCATTTGTAATTTTAAACAAACTTTTAACAATATACAATGTTTCTTTACCTGCAAACTGTTCAGCAGATTTTTTACCTACTGCTTTATCAACTATACCAGCACTATCTTTACCATCTGTAACATCTGTTTCATCTATAACATTACCATCTTCATCTAACTCTTCATCACCATAATCTACATCAATATACTTTTGACGGATTAAATCAAATCTACTATTGTCAGCATGATATTTCATAACTCCGGATTTCTCATCTCCCCAGTTATTAATTGTATTTTCTAATATTCTAATGTTGTCAAGTAAATCTTCTTGTTCAGAAGTTAAGTCTGTTAGAAGCTCATCTTCTTTAGTTTCATCTGTAATAGATTCTAACTCATCATTAAGTTCATCTAATCTATCTTCTAATACAGCTTTAACATAGTTATATGCTTTACTTCTATTAGTAATACCATTTGCATCTTTTTCTTCTGATAATAATACTAATGTGCCTGACTTACTAACTGTATTATTATTACTTACTCTACTTTCATAATTTTTATCTACATAATCAGATAAAATAGAATCAATACTATTAGATATTAAGTTAGCTTCTTGTTTAGTTAATACATCAATCTCTCTATCATTTACTTGTTCTACTCCTCTATTAAGTAAATCCCACATTACATTGTCTATAGAAGGACTATAGTTATTTAATAGACTTGGATCTTTACTTGCTAAATATAATGCATCAAACATTTCAGTTACTGATGCTGGGTAATTACCTACTACAACATCTTTTGTATTAGTTTTACCTCCAAATAATTTATATAAGAAATCTAATATCTTTTGGAATAAAGTTTTTTGAACAGGTACTTTTGCTTTAAATGTTTTTGGATCTTTTGCATAAGTTCTAAAGTCTTCAGCAATCATTTCTTCAACTTCAAAGAATGATTTATTTGCATAAGGTGTATTACCAGACTTATCTGTATATTCTCTTATATCATTATATAACTTAAGCTTTTCTTTTTGAGTAAGATATAATTGAGAAAATCCATGCCATGCCTCATGGTATACATCAACCATACTACCTTTTTGATAAATAGATATATTACCTAATATACTTGGATCTATTAAAGTTGCTCCAGCTAATGTAAATCTTGCAAATACATCTGAGTTAACTAAATTAGCTGCATGATCAAGTGTAATGTACTTATTTAAAGGTGAACTATTCCACCAGTTATTAGCGTTTTCTACATCTTCAACAGTTACATCTCCACTTAATTTTGCTGATCTATCTAATCCAGCAATATTTTGATTTAATAATGAAGCAGCTCTTGATGTTCTACTAGTAGGTTTAATAGGACTAGTTAAAATAACTGCATCTTCAAGTTCAGGTATTGTTTCTTTTTCCTCTGATGCAATAACTTTTTGTTCTTCAACTTCATCTTCTAACTTTGGAGTTTCATTCTTTGTATTGTATTCAGTTTCTGCAACAACACCAAGATAAGCACCTTGTGTACCATCTTCATTTACTGCATATACTTCAATAACATTATTAATTATCTCTCCAGATGCAATAGTTAATTCTGGTCTTAATACTAATCTTACTAAGTTACCTTCTTTTGGCCATGTAGGATCTTGATAAGTTTTACCACCAACTGAAATTAATGCAGTTTTATTATGAAAATATACTTTAGCCTCTTCAGTAATACCTGGTACATTAACTTTAAAGTTAGCATAATGCACTTTATAAAAACCTTTCTTAACTGAAGCAACATCAACATCAATTACTCCATCAGATTCTTTTAATTTTTCTACTATACTATTTTTTAATTTATTTGTATCAGAACTTGTATCTTCTTTTAACTCTTCTTTAACTTTGTCAACTGTACTAAGAAATTTAGAAGGTAAAGCAAATTCCATATATGTATTAAATACACCTGGATCTCCACTGTTAATACTTATTTCTGTTTTTAAATCTTTAATAAAGTCAATGTAATCTTTAAACTCAATACTATTAGTGTCAGCATTATATGTCATATAACGTTCATCTTTAAGTAAGTCTGAATTAAAGTTCATCTTAGCTGGGTATCTTTTTTTAGCACCCTTACCTGACATTAATACATCATAGATTGCTGCGGCATCTGCTGCTAACTCATCTACAGTTTTATTGTTTACAGATTCTTGTGATAAGTTAATTGAGTTTTCAAGAAAGTTTCTTTGCTTTTGTTCTTGTGATGTTTCATCAGAATAGTTAAACCAAAATTCTTTATTCTCTATTTTACCTGCAGTCTCATGTCTTCTTGTAGTTGCTTGTAAGTCATTACTAAAAAACTGTTTGTAAAAATCCATTCTTTCTGAAAAAGTAAAATCTTTACTAGTCAATACTTGTGATACTTGTAATGCAATTTCACTAGGTACATCAGCTCTATCAACAATAAATTCATTACCATTTAATATTATGCTTGCATAACCTTTCTTAAAGACACCTCTACTTTGTTGAATAGTCTTTATAGATTTAAATGTACTACGGTTAACTCCGGAAAGTGAAGTAATTTTATTTAACATTAACTTACTACCAGTTATTGATTCAGGTAAACCATCACTTATTCCTAAGAGTGGTATTAGTACACCTTTTTTATCTTTTAATACAGACTCTTTAAATTCAAATATTTTTTTAAAGTCTTCTTGTTGTGATACTTTTATTGAATTATAATAGTTATTAAAAGTACCATCTATAGCTTTGTCATATGTATTAACAGCAATTTCATATGGATCAAGAATTTGATCTTCTTTACCATATATATCTGTTACTGTATATGTATCTCCTTTTTTTCTTGCATCTCTTAAAAACTGATATACTAATTTTCCACCTTCTTCTTTTGAACTTATGTGCCCTTCAGAATCAAAGTATAAAGATTCTCCATTTGCATTTGAGATTACTAAGGCAACCATGTTATCTGTTGGAGTTACACCCTCAAGATTAGTACCTTGTTTTTTTATTGACTTTGATTTTACAACTAAATTTCTAGTATAGTTATCTAGTTCTGCTTGTGGTATAGAAGATAAGGGTATAGCCTTAACTTTAATACTTACTCCTTCATATATTAAATCATCAGCAATAGTTTGCTGTGGATTCATTGTTTCTTTGATAGCACTAAGAGTAGTGTATATTATTTTTTTAGATTCATCAATCTGTTCAACATCCGTAATATTTTTTGAAGTAGGATCAACTGCTAAGAATTCTTGAAATGTACTAGTAAGAGAACTGTATGGTTTAAATCTTTCACTAAACTCACCTTCTTCAGCATCAAATTCTTCAATATTAAAAGCTTCTCCTAGTTTAGTTTCAGCTACAGTTTTAAGTAATTTATTATCTGTTGTTGCAGTATAATCAGATATAATTTTTTGTATCCCTTTATCAGGATTCATAAATGCTTGTCCTAATTTATGTAATACTTTTAAATCAACAAAGTCCTCTACCTCAAAGAAATCAGTATTAGTAATATCAATAACCATTCTTGGTATATGCTGAACAATTTTTGCTGCTATTTCTGGTTTAGACTTATTAGCTTTACCATTAAAAATATGTTTAATATATTTATTTACATCAAATGAATTACCTTTTAATGCAGCATCTTGCATATGGCCAAAAATATTTTTATATAATTTCTCTACAGTTTCTGTGGAAAGAGCACAATTTATCATAATTCTTTTATTAACAGTCTGATGTTGTATCTTCAAATAAGGCAGTGTCTAATTGTTCTATTGACTCACCTTTTATTTCATTTTTTAATTCAGTTTTTCTTGCAGAATCTACTAAAAGATTTTTTACATTATCTGAAGATTCTTCAATAAATTCTTTTTCTTTTTCTGTAGTTTTAACTATAGGTGTTTCTTTACCTTCCATAACTGTTTGTTTTAATATAAACAATTTATCTAACTCTGCAAAACTTATTGTCTTTTGTCTAACTATTGCTCCAATACTTTTTAATAGTATTGTTTCTTTACCTTCATTAATTGAAACAACTCTTACTTCAGAACCTTGACTAGCAAATAAATTTGTATTTGTTTTACCAGTAAAGATAACTTCTTTTGAAATAAGTCTTGTATCAACCTCAATATTATTTTTAGTTAATTTAGTAACTGCATTCTCTGCTAATTCTTGTTCTCTTATATCAAGTAAATCTTGAAGTTCTTTAACAGCTTCACTAGTAAATGCATTCTTTGCAATTGCTTTTGCAATAGCTTGTTTAAATACAGCTAACTGTTCTACACTAGCTACACTAATTGCTTTTGCTAATTCTGGTTCAACACCAGTTTCAGTTTCTTTTGGAGCACCTTCTTGTTGAGCAGTTACTGCAGGAGATGTTCCTTCTTCAGATGTTTCTCTCTGTACATCATCTTCAGTTTTTGCTTCAGCTTTTTTAGGTATAACAGAATCAATTTGATCTATTTGTTCTTGAGTTGGAAATAAAGGAATTATATATGAACCTGGTTCTAATAAAGTTTTTGATTTTGGTTTATTTGCATCAGTAACTTTACCGGTTTCTTTATTGTAATCAATCTCAACAGGTAAGATACTTATGTTAGCTTTAAGGCCAGTTAAATTAAATAACAAGTTAGAGTATGCTAATTGCTGTAAAGTGTAACCAGGCTTCTGTGGGAACTTAGCATTTTCATTATTAAAGTTATTCCACTTACTAGTTTTACCAGTTTTAACATCAATAATAAATACTTTACCAGATCTATCTACAGCAAGTAAATCTACCTCACCTGCTACTTTAGCTTCTTTATCAAATAAAATAACACCATTATTACCATAACCTCTAGATATAATGTGTAGTCCTTTGCTATCTATTAATTCTTTTATATCAACTAAGTAACCTTGGTTATCAGGATCTGTACTAAATAAATTATCATAAGCTTCTTTACTTATGTTATCTTCATTAAATACTGTAGCTTTATTATCAAATAGATGTCTTATCTGGTCATCTAAATAGTTACCTGCAATTCTTGAGGCTTCATTAGTTTTTTCAGCAACAAGTCCTAATACTGTAGTCAGTAATTCTTCATTACTTATTTCTTCTCCTTTGTTTAATATACTTGTTAATTCTTTTTCTACTTCAGTATATGTAAATTCACTAAATCCACTTAATCCTTTTTGTACACGGAGACTTTCAACAAAAGCTTTTATTGATTCTGGTGTAAGTCCTTCTTTTTGTAGTGTAGTTCTAAAGCTTATAGTTATTTCATCTGTATTTACATGCTGATACTTTTCTTTAAACTGATTAATTACATTAGTAACTCTTTCCATTACAACACCATCTAATTCATATCCTAATGGAGTACGTTTTATTTTAGCATTTTCTGTAATTATTTTTTGTATTGCATCTACAGTAACTTTTTGTTCAGGTGAAAAACCTTCTTGAGCTCTTCTATCTAAATAATCAGTTAATCTAGAAATAAATAATTTGTACTGACTGATTTGTAAATCATCCTCAGATGTTTTATCCGGCTTAGCTTCAAGTTCAGATAAACCTACTTCATGATTTTTTAAATATCCTCTTAAAACAGATTCAGATAAGTCTTCTGCACTTACAAGTTCATTACCAATATTTAATCTTGGTATTTCATAACCTTCATCTGTAGACTTAGTAGCTTTTTCTAATTGTTGATTCTTATTATACTCTTCAATAATGGAGGCTGCTTCAAAATTTGATCTTATATAAGATTCAATTGCTGCATCATAGTCATCTTGATTTGTAATATCAATATCATTAAATGTTGCAAAACTTTCAAAAGCTGCTACTAGACTATTATGTAACTCTACAGGCATTGATGTCAACGGAGTATCATTAGTAATAACTTCAATAGGTTTTTCAAGTATTGCTTCCATATCCTGAGTACCTTTTTGAATACTCTTATTAATTACCTCTTGTCTTAACTTATTAAATTCATTTTTAATGGCTTCAACTTCATCAGCATTTGGTTCATTTGATATTGTATATTTAGTTCCAGTATCAAACTTATTAATACCATAAAGTGCTCTAAAACTTTTAATATCAATTGGAGCACCATCAATATTATCTACTCTAAGTACATCTATATCTTTATATAAAGTTAAAGTACCTGGTACATCTTCTTCTGATGTATATACAAGATCAGCATATTCACTTGGTTGTAAGTATGTACTTAATTCTTTAATTGTAATATCCGTAAATCCACCTAAATTATTTTTTACCTCAAAGGTTTCTAGTTCACTAATCCGTGCAGTTTCCATTTGATCAAGTCTATCTAATTCAGCTTGTACTCCTTCACTGTTTACAGTTGTATTAGAATTTTTAGATCTTATTTGTGCAATATTTACAAATGGTGCAATAATTTCATTATAATCCGGATGTGATCTTTTAATAACAGTTTTGTTTACATCATTATAAATCTCTTCTGGTGTGATACCAAATTGTTGCCACATTTGAAAATCATCTACACTAATATATAAACCTCTACTAGCTAAACCATTAAGTAAATCATTGTCTTCTTTCTTATCAAACTCTTGATCTTTTAATGCTTCATAGTATTCTCTACGGTTATCATATAAATCTTTCATCCATACTTTATTCCGTTGAACATGTTCTACAAATTCTTTTGGATTGTGTAATAGATTTATATTTTCAACAAGTGCTTGTGATTCATTTTCTAATGAATGAAAGTCAATTAATTTTACAAAAGATTCATCAACATCTTTATTAAATATATGATCATTAGATTCTTTAGCTAATACTTTTAAATAATCTTTATAACTA
>Ga0105097_10000855_pt1 | contig 14321 bp, 9 predicted proteins | sample PPLLak12cMay2015_FD_87035 | JGI IMG/M metagenome (GOLD analysis project Ga0105097, IMG submission 87035) | Freshwater sediment microbial communities from Prairie Pothole Lake near Jamestown, North Dakota, USA - PPLs Lake P7 Core (1) Depth... | ecosystem: Environmental > Aquatic > Freshwater >... | reverse complement strand
CTGTTCTTTGTTCTCGTCTATGTCCTTTTTCATTTATTTTCTATGCGTCCATATTCGCCAATCGTTGGGGCGGCCCGGGTCTGCCCAGCGCAGGTCCCACCAACCCCGCGGCCCCCGTTTCAACGGCGCAGTCGCCAGGCGCGCCATCTGGAGCCCGGCGAAGGACAGGAAGACGAATGAGAGACTGTCCATGAACGGCACACCGGCCACCCACAGCTCCTTGTCCAAGAACGGCTCACTGTTGTATTCATAGTGGCCGAATGGGAACCAACCGTTGGGAAGGCTGGAAGAGTGCTCCGCGGCCAAAGCCAAACCATAGCCTGCGGCGGTGTAGACCAGAGTGCGCCGCCAACCCCAAGCCGGTATGGCGAACGCCAAAAACACCGACAGGAAGACGAAGACATAAGGCCGAAACCATACCGTGTGCAACAACAAATCCAGAGTATGCATTGCTCCACCCCCTGCTGCGGCTGATTCCGCACTACGCGTCTGCTGCGCCGCTTGTGCGTCCTACCCGTCCTACGTGCCGGCCATACCTCCCACATCAGGCATGTTGACCAGAAGCAGGTTCTCACGGAATGGCAGCGCGAAGCCAGCAAATACTGCCTCGCCATCTACCGTGATCACGATCGTGGGTTCATTCAGACAGTCGATCGGCAACAGGAGGTCAACCGCAATTGTAGTGGCGCAGTTTGGCTCTATGGCACAACCATGGGTGCCACTGGTGAGAATCTCTCCGCCTGAATGGTTGGTGGCCATAATCTGCAGGTTGCCCAGATCGATGCCGAACGGGTTGGGATTGGTGAGTGTCGCCTGCATCGTTACGGGCAGCCCTTCAGGCGTGAGCTCTCCAAATACCATTCCGAGAGACACCTCTGGAATACCGAAGAAGTCGCGTATATCCGGCATCTTGACCGTCATCTTGGCACTGACAGGTAGATCGATCTCAGCAAATCCGGCCCTGGTCTGTATCTTGAGCACGACGGCGGACCTGTCCAAGACGCCAAGCGGCATCAGGAGATCGCCCGACATGATACCGGAGGAGTTGGGCTCAATGGAACAGCCCTGTATTCTGCTGGTGAGAATCTCGTTCCCCGACCGGGTCTTGGCCACTATCAGCAGATCGTCCACGTCGATTCCGAACGGGTTGGGATTGCTGACGTTAGCCTGCAGCCCCATATGAAGGCCTTCGGGAGTAAGCTCCCAGAAGTCCACATCCAGGTCGGTCTCCGGGATGGCTACCAGGTTCCGTATGTCTGGAAGCTTCACGGCAATCTTGCCGATGACTGGCATAGTGACCCCGGAGAATCCCGCCTCACCCTCCATGCAGATCACGATCTTCGACTCGTCCAGGATGTCCAGCGGTATCAACAGATCGCAGAGAAGAGCGCCGGTGCAGTCCGGTCCTACGTTGAGCGTGTCCAGGTCCCAGCTGTGGAGCACGTCACCGGCCTTGTTCTTGATCACTACCCGCAAGTCATCGACGTCGATGCCGAAAAGGTTGGGGTTGCAGAGGATGGTCTCTAGCTTGAGGCGCAACCCATCACGGGTGAGCTCTCCGAAATCCACATCCAGATCTACTTCCGGCAGCTTGAACAGCGATGACAACACGGTCGTCATTTCAGCCCTGATCGGGAACCTCGCGTCAACGCCCGCTATGCCTCCATCCCCACACACCTGCATCGTGAACTCGCCTCCGCTGATCAGGCTTATATACTCTGAAGCACACAGCGTAGTTGAGCCGTAGAACTTCTTGGTGCTGTGGGCGTTGACCGTACGGCCCTCGATCTTGAACTTGTGCACCAGTTCAAAGTCCGCATCGAAGAAGCAGACCCACATGTCGCCGACCTCCAGGGCGAAGTCAGCCTTGTTGTATATGGTGGTGACCGTGTCAATGTGTAGACCGGGGAGCGGGAAACCGCACTCCCAACTCGGCTTGGCCAATATCTTCACCTTGGGGATAGCCACCAGGCTCGCGATGTCCGGCATATTGACCGTAAGCTGGGCGCTGATGGGCAGCGAGACTTCCTCGATTCCTGCCCGGGTCGCAACCGTGATCACGACAGATGTCTCATTCATTGCCGCTAGGGGCATCAGGATCTCGCCCGAGAGCGTGCCTGTGGAACCGGGCCCGATGGAGCAGCCGCCCATGCCGCTGGTGAACAGCACAACGTCTGATTCGCCCTTGCCTACTATCTCCAGGTCGTCCACCTCGATACCGAACGCGTTGGAGTTGCCAATCACCGCTTCCAGCCCCAGGCACAGGCCCTCAGAAGTGAGCTTCCCGAACTTCACTCCCAGGTTCATGTCTGGGACAGTGATCAGACTCTCCAAGTTCGGCATTGCGACCACTACTCTGGCGCCGACCGGCACAGTCAAGCCGGCGACCTCAGCCTGAGTCCGCACGCCAATCGTTATGGCTGACTCACCCATGACGCTGAGCGGCATCAGAAGATCACCCGAAAGCTCGCCAGTGGAATCCGGCCCTATGGAACACCCTGCCATCGTGCTGGTGAAGACCACGTTGCCTGACTCGCCTTTGGCCACTATCTCCAGGCTGCCGATATCGATGCCGAATGGGTTCGAGTTAGGCACAGTGGCGTGCAACCCCATGTGCAAGCCATCGGTGTCGAGTTCCCCAACATCCACCCCCAGACTTATTTCCGGAACAGCAACCATGCTCTCGATGTCCGGCATGGCAACCCTCACATTGGCGGTGATAGGCAGACTGATACCGGCCAGCCCAGCCTGGGTCTGGACTGTGATCACTATGGCGGGCTCACTGATGACGTCCAACGGCATCAGAAGGTCGCCCGAAAGCGTGCCGGTGGAGTTGGGTGCTATGGACAAGCCGTTCGTGTTCCCGGTGAGGAGTGCTTTCAGGACCACATTGCCTGACCCGTCTTTGGCGACCATCTGCAAGTTGCCGACATCAATACCGAACGGGTTGCGGTTGGGCACATTTGCCCGCAGATTCATTTGCAGCCCATCAGGAGTGAGTTCCCCGATGTCAACTCCCAGGTCGATTACCGGAATGACAACGATGCTGTCCAAGTCCGGTATGGTCAATTGGATAGAGGAGTTGAGAGGCATGCTCATGCCGCGTGCTTTCGCCGTGGTATCAATCGTAATCAGGAAACCGGACTCGCTCACCATTTCCAGTGGCACCACGAAATCATGGCGAAACTCAGCTGCAGAATTGGCGCCAACAGTGGCGCCGGCGACAGTCTCCTCAATAAAGGTCTCGCCGCTCTGGCTGACGGCGGCCAAACGCAGATCACCTATGTCGAGTTTCATCCCTATGTGGTTGTCGATCGTGGCGTCAACAGAGACATCCAACCCTTCTGAAGTCAGAGTTCCCATGTCGACAGCCATGCCGAGGGAAATGCCGGTCGGCCCTGCCTTCTTCGTCATGCCTTCGATGTCAGCAGCGGTCAAGTCGGAGTTGATTGTCAAGCGGGAGCCTTTGACGCGGCAATCATAGTCGCCGTTGTCAAGTAACTGCGGCAGCAATGCCAGGATGTTCTCCGGATTCTGTATCACGGACTCGTCCGGAATATCCATCCCGCCAATCAGCAACGGCAGCAGCGGAATCAAGCCCTTGACGTCATTGGCCGAATCCTTGTTGCTGAAGAAGAGCTGTGAATCGAAGGAAACCGCCCCATCACTCTTGCCCACGGTCATACCGAGGACTTGCAGATCATCCAGCGCATCCAGCGCCGGCGGCGAAGTGCCGCCATCAATGAACTCCTGCATCTTCTGCTTGACCAGTCCCGGAGGTACTGCGGCAGCCAGCTTGAACATCGCATCGTCCAAGTCATCATACGCTTCAAGAAGCTCTCCATCTAAGGCAGGCGCGCTTCCTTCTCTGACTGCCATGACATCCTTGATGGCCGCAACTGATCCGGCGGCCAGCAGATCATCGGACAGGATAGCCAAACCGGTTTGCCCGTCTGCTCCGGCGTATATCGTCTGGCCTTTGTGCTCGATACTCGTGAGGCCTTCTCCAAACTCAACTCTCGCACAGTTCAGCACGGTGCTTTCGTCGAAGGTCCCCCTCAGGATGACCGCGGCATAGTTCGTGTCCAGGATAATGAGACTCAGCAGATTGCCGAATATCCAGCCTTCTTCGAAACTGTCCAGTTCCAGGCAATCCATGTCTACGGCATTGGCTATCGCCTCCTCCAAGGTCTGAGGGTCGCCCGCCTCCTTTGGCAGTGCTGCATAGATCTCGGCGATGTCAGCATCGCCTACGACCTGGCTCAGCTCAACGTGGCCGACGAGGTCCGCGGTCTGCGGGACAAGGTCTATCCGATCATTCACATCCCGGCTGCTGTCACCGCATGCGACCACCAGGGAAAGCGAGAGTAATGCGACGAACATCAAGGCGCACAGTAGTTTGTTCATGATCCCCCCATTCAGCCTATTGTGTTTTGAGCCTGACCAGTGTCTTCAACGTTCAACGGGAACAGAAATGAATGGCGTGGTGCCTTGCTGCATCCAGGACTTGAGCAGCACGAAACCAGAGGATGCCAGCTTGGCATGCATCAGAAACCCCCCGCTCGCTCATTCTCATTCCCCCTTAAATGCGAATGAACATTCAATCGGTATGTTAGCCAAGTCGCATGGGTTTGTCAAGCCTGGGCAGGTTGACCGGACACATTTGTGTAGGGCGCGACCTCAGGGCTGACCCCCTATCCGCGTTCCCCCGTCTTCGCCATCGCCCTCTTTCGGGTTCAGTCGCGCCATCCTGGCTTTGAGCGCAGCTACTGAATCAAGGTCCGGCATCTTCTCCACGGTCTCGACCGGCTTTTCTTCAGGCTTATTGTCCCCTCCAATGCCGGTTCCGGATGCAGCCGGTGCGGGAGAGACTGCCGCTGCCCTACCGTGTCTTCGCCAGTACCGGAACAGAACGAGGGCACCACCGAGAAGACCGACCGCCGTCAAGGGACCAGCCCAGATCCACGGCGATAGCTCAGCCTTCTGTGACACTCCCTCGATGCTGATGTTGACCGTCGCGATGTTGGACTCAGCCACCCCGCCGACAACTTTGTAGGTGAAGGAGTCAGCACCGCTGAACTCGGAATCAGGGGTATACGTGAAGGAGCCGTCTGGCTTCAGCCTCAATGTGCCATGGCTCACAGATCTCACCAGGATAGCCGTGATAGAGTCCCCTTCTGCACCGGTGTCATTGTAGAGCACCCCCGGGGCTGCGGTCATAAGTGTGGTGTCCTGAGGCACGCTGTAGGAGTCGTCCACGGCTACTGGCGTGGCTTGGGATGGATCGATCGTCACGGTGTAGGCAGGACTTGTGCCTGACACGGCGTCGCTGGTGGCAAAGATGCTCATGGCCGAGATCGCTCCGCTGCACTTGGCAGCAATAGTGAATGTGCCGTTCGCCAGAGTCCGGATGCTGTCATCGAAGATCCCGTCGCCATTGGCATCGAAGGATACATTCTCTGAATCCGAGGACATGATGACCGTGGTCGTGCTGTCGTTGACAACGTTGTCAAACGCATCGTAGGCAGTCACCGTGACCGTAAACGCAACTCCGGCCACCTGACTGTACGATGAGGAGATCACGTCGTAGTGGTGAATCGCCCCGGGGTTCACAACGAGGCTGACCGTATCCGAAAGCTCGCCGTACGCGCCGGTGACCGTCCAGCTGCCGGCCTTCTGTGAAGTGTAGGTGCCGCCCGCCCACGAGCCTGCGGCGGCGGCGTCTATCTGGAAGGTTGTCTCGCCCGTTACGTCACCCAGGGTGTTGTCCCACTGATCGAAGGCTTCAGCGGTGCAGGCCTGGGCACTGCCGGCACTGGCGGTTCCGGTATCCGGGGAAATGACGATGTGATGGAGGGCCCCGGCATTCACCGTCAGGATGGCAGTATCCGTCAATCCATTATAAGTGCCGGTGAACAACCAGTTGCCGGCGGTGTGGGAGGTATAGACATTGCCGTAGATTCCACTCCAGGCGCCGCCGGCAGACCCATCTATCTCGAAGATGGTCGAAGAGGTGACATCCCCTACGGGATTGCCGAACTCGTCGAAGGCCTGAACAGTGTAGGCGACACTGCCCCCGGCAACGACGTTCGAGGTATCAGGAGAGATGACGATGTAGTCCACCGATGAGCTGGGGTTCACCGACCATACCTCCGTGTCCTCCAAGGCCGCGTTCCCGGTATCGGTGACGGTGACCGACTGGTTTCCGGCGGCGAGCAAGGTTACGGAGAAGGCATGAGCACCACTGTCGCCGGAGACGAAGGTGTAGTCTGAAGGCAGGGTAGCCAGGCCGTCCGTCGAGGCGAAGCGGACAGCGCCCAGGTAGCCCGTGGAGACATTACTGTAGGCGTCATAGGCAGTGACGGTGAAGGAGAAAGACACGCCGGCTATAGCGGAGCCGCCTGCAGGAGTGATCTCGATTCTGGCAGCCGGCCCCGGGGTGACCGTCAGAGCACCGTTCACGTAGGTGATCGTGTAGTTGCCCAGGCCCGTCCCGACCGCGCCGCTGGGTTGGATGGCGTAGGGGCTGCCCGCGATCGTGGCACCGGCCGCAGCCCCGGCACTGGTTAGCGTCACGCTGGTAACAGTGTCCGCATTCACCTGGCCGCCGGCAGTGAACTCGGTCCCGGCGAAGGTAAGAACGTCGCCATAAACCTTCGTGCGGTTGTTGGCAGTGATGGTCAGGGTCTTGGGGTTCACCGTCAGAGCGCCGTTGACATAGCTGATGCTGTAGTTGCCCAACCCTGTCCCTGCGGCCGCACTGGGCACAATGGCATGAGGGCTGCCAGCCACGGTGGCAGTCGCCGCGGCCCCGGCGCTAGTCAGAGTGACGCTGGTGACAGTGTCCGCATTCACCAGGCCGCTGGCCATGAACTCAGTCCCGGCAAAAGTGACTGCCGTACCGTAGGTCTTGGTGCGATTACTGGCAGTAACGGTCAGGGCCTTGGGGCTCACGCTCAGGGTACCATTGACATAGGTGATGCTGTAGTTCGTCAGTCCCGTGCCCACGGCCGCACTGGGCACGATGGCATAGTCACCGATTGGAGCCGATGAATCAGCCCCACTGCTGGTGAGAGTGACGCTCGTGACGCTATCATCGTTCACCAAGCCAGCAGCGGTGAACTCGGTTCCGGCGAACGTGACGGTGTCCCCGTACGTCTTGCCGCGGTTGTTGGCGGTGATGGTCAGGTTCTTGAGGTTCACCGTGAGACTGCCGTTGACGTAGTCGATGCTGTAGTTGCCCAAGCCCGTCCCCACGGCCGCACTGGGCGCGATGGCATATGGGCTGCCAGCCACGGTGGCAGTGGCCGCGGCCCCAGCGCTAGTCAGAGTGACGCTGGTGACAGTGTCCGCATTCACCAGGCCGCTGGCAGTGAACTCAGTCCCAGCGAACGTGACCGTGTCCCCGTAGGTCTTGCCGCGGTTGTTGGCCGTGATGGTCAGGGCCCTGGGACTCACGCTCAGGGTACCATTGACATAGGTGATGCTGTATTCGCTTAGGCCGACTCCCACAGCGTTGCTCGGTACTATGGAGTATGCTCCCACGGTGGCAGTCGAGCTGGACCCGGTGCTAGTCAAGGTCACGCTGGTGACGGAGTCCCCCTCTTCCAGACCGATCACGGTGAACTCCGTCCCGGTGAAGCTGACCGTGTCTCCGTAGGTCTTGCCACGGTTGTTGGCCGTGATGGTCAGGGCCTTGGGACTCACGCTCAGGGTACCATTGACATAGGTGATGCTGTAGTTCGTCAGTCCCGTGCCCACGGCCGCACTGGGCACGATGGCATAGTCACCGATTGGGGCCGATGAATCAGCCCCACTGCTGGTGAGAGTGACGCTCGCGACGCTATCATCGTTCACCAAGCCGGCAGCGGTGAACTCGGTGCCGGCGAACGTGACGGTGTCCCCGTATGTCTTGCCGCGGTTGTTGGCGGTGATGGTCAGGGTTCTCTGGGTGATATTAGCGGTAGTCGACGTAGTGGTGTTGAAAGTGTAGTTGCCGGAGTCAGTCCCGGTCACGTTGATGCCGGAGACACTGACGGTCTTGCCGGTGCCGACATTCTTGTTGTCGAAGTTAGCACTGCCATAGCTGGTAGTGAGGACATCGCCTGCCACCCGGTTATCAGCCAGGGTCACTGTCGCTGCGGTGGTGCCGTTGTAAACCTTGTTGGCACCAGTAGCGGTCACGGTCAGGGTTCTCTGAGTGATATTGGCGGTAGTCGAGGTGGTGGGATTGAAAGTGTAGTTGCCGGCGTCAGCCCCGGTCACGCCGATGCCAGAGACGCTGACGGTCTTGCCGGCGCCGACATTCTTGTTGTCGAAGTTAGCACTGCCATAGCTGGTAGTGAGGACATCGCCTGCCACCCGGTTATCAGCCAGGGTCACTGTCGCTGTGGTGGTGCCGTCGTAAACCTTGTTGGCACCAGTGGCGGTCACGGTTAGAGCCCTCTGAGTTATGGAAGCCGTAGCAGTGGGACCCACAAGATGGTAGTTCGGTGCATCGTCACCGGCAAGAGTCAAACCCGTCACGGTCACCGTTTTGTCAGTGCCCGCGTCCTTGTTATCGAAGTTGCCCACGGCGAAGTCGTAGATTACGTAGACGTTGTCGCTACCGACTACCCCATTCAAAACGGCGCTGCTGGTGTCCACGGTAGCCGCCGTGCTGCCATCGTAAGGCTTATCGGAGGCAGTAATGCCTGTGATGGTCAGGTCAATCTGCGCCTGCGCCGTGCCGGCATTCCCTACGGCCAGGGCCACGGCGAGCAAGCCCAGCATTACCAGGAGAGTAACTCTCATCCGCAACACATGACCTCCCACCCCCCATGGACAGGTGCAACGACAGGGAGGGTTGCCCCCGTCGATACATACTATCATTGGCCTGCCCTCAAAGGCAACGCGCGGCATTCCTGCCTGGCACGAGGCATTCCAGAACGGCGGACCCATTGACAGCCGCCCATTGCCCTGATAACATGCCGACTAGCAATTCGAGCACCTGCCGGAGGAAAGACTACTATCGGAGACGTGACCGCAGACGCGAAGACTCTCGCGAAAGAGGACCGCCGCCAGCAGATTCTGAATGCTGCGCTGGCGGTTTTTTCCAAAAAAGGATACGGCGAGGCCACCATTCCCGGCATAGCCGGGCAGGCTGGTGTGGCTGTGGGCACCATATACCACTACTACGAGAGCAAGCACGATCTTCTCGTGTCCCTGATCGACAGCTATGTGAACTCCGATGCCCTGAGAGAGATCTTCGCTCAGCTGGCCAAGGAAGATGACAGGACGTCTGTCCAGGGCATCATAGAAAACGGCCTCGACTGGGCAGCGGATGACTTGAGAGGGTTCCTCTTTATCTTCACCGAGGTGCTGCGTGATCCAGAGCTGGGTGAGCATTTCTCGGAGAAGTTCCTGGCCTCTCTGCTGCAGTCTCTGGAGGAGTACATGGCGGAGAGGGTGTCTTCGGGCCGTTTCCGCCATGTCGATCCCAAGGTGGCCGCACGGGCCTTGTTCGGCATGGTCCTGGGCTTTGTTCTTCTGAGGCAACTGGAAGGTGCCCGGTCAGAAGGAAGGACCGCGCCGCTACCGGAAACGACCACCCAGCTGGCAGACATCTTTCTGGAGGGAGTCCGGGACAGAGGCAGTTGATACGGGGCACCGGCGAGAGCCGTCTCTGTCGGTTGACATCAACACCAGCATGTCGGCGAAGGCCACCAGCACCACCCCTATCTCCTTCCCACGAGGCATCGGCGAGTGATTTTTTGACATTTGCCTCGTGGCTCTGATAATATCTTAGACTGAAAGTCCATTCGTCTCTTCGAAACGAGCGGCAGTAAGCGAGACGGAGGACGCCAAGGGGGCAAGGGTCAACCAGAAGAAGGCCGTCGCGGCAGATGCTGGATGCTGCGCCGGCTGACATTATCTTGGGGGGGGACAACAGGGAAGTGCCAGACAGTATACGGAACGGCTACGCTGTCGAAACCAGGAACCTGACAAAGCGGTTCGGGCATTTCACGGCGCTGGACAATTTAGATCTGAAGATTGAGGCTCACGCCGTCCATGGGTTGCTGGGGCCCAACGGCGCGGGCAAGACCACTGCCATCAAGCTGCTCTGCGGCCTGCTCAAGCCCACCGCCGGCGAGGCGTACATCCTCGGCAAGAAAGTCCCCGACAGGAGTCTGCTCCCCCAGATAGGTTACATGCCTCAGGAGACCGCCCTCTACCTGGATTTGACGGTCCACCACAACCTGTCGCTGTACGGCGAGCTATATGGTCTGACGCGGAAGAGAATCGCAGAAAGGGAGAAGGACCTGCTGCGGTTCATAGCTCTGGAGAAGTGGAGAGACTCTCTCGTGGCCAATCTGAGCGGCGGCATGAAGCACAGGGTATCGCTGGCCTGCAGCATGATTCACGAGCCGAAGCTGCTGTTTCTGGACGAGCCCACCGTGGGGGTGGACCCGGAGTTGAGGGCGTCGTTCTGGGAGTATTTCAACGGCCTCCAGAAGGCAGGGGTAACCATAGTGCTGACTACGCACTACATGGACGAAGCCCAGCACTGCGACAAGATAGGACTGATCCGGCGGGGTCGGCTCATAGCCGACGGCACGCCGGGCGATATCGTCAAGCGGACCAACACCACCAACCTGGAGGACGCGTTCCTCGCGCTCGCCGGGCATCAGGCGGAAGCATGAGCATACGCCGCACTCTGAGCATAACCAGGAGGATCTTCCGCGGCCTGAGACATGACTGGCGGGCCCTGTTCATGATGTTCCTCACCCCGATCATTGGCGTAACGGTTTTCGGCGTGGCTTTCAGCGGAGACGTGAGCCATGTGCAGGTAGTGGTGGTCAACCAGGACGAAGGGTACCAGATACCACCTGCGACGGTAGCGGTGTCACTGGCCGACGCCATCATCGCCAACTGTGATGCCGATGTACTCCGGTTCGCCTACGTGGCCACGGAGGAGGAAGGCCTTGACCGCGTGAAGAGCGGCAAAGCATATGGCCTCATCATCTTCCCGAGCAATTTTACCAGCGAAGTCTATGCCAAGGGGCTCGACCCGACACTGCCCATCAACCCCAAGATACGGGTGGCACTGGACAAGAGCAACGTGACCGTCGCCAATACCATTACGAAGGCAGTGAGCGAAGCCATGTTGAAGGCATCGGAATCGATGGGCATTGAGTCCCCTCTTGTTATCGATGCTGACAACGCTGTCTATGCAGAGGGTGCCAGCTTCAGGGACTTCTTCTTGCCGGGCAACATTGGATTCATAATGTTCATGCTCACCTTCATCCTTACCCTCCTGGCTTTTGTCAGTGAGCGTACTTCGGGCAGCCTGCAGAGACTCCATGTCACCCCCCTCACCGACAGCGAGCTGGTGATGGGGTACGCCCTGGCCTTCAGCATCATCGCCGTCATACAAACCGCGATAGTCCTGGTAACCATCACAGTAATCTTCAATACCATGATGGCAGGCAATGTCTGGCTGGCCTTCGTGGTCATCGCCGTTCTGTCCATTATGAGCCTCAGCCTGGGCATATTGTGCTCCAGCCTGGCCAGGGCTGAGGCCCAGGCCATACAGTTCCTGCCGCTGGTGGCCATGCCCTGCTTCCTTCTGTCAGGGATCTTCTGGCCGATAGAGGCGATACCGGTGTACCTCAGGCCGCTATCGTACGCGGTCCCGCCGACCTACGCGGTGAATGCCACGCGCTCGGTGATGCTCCGGGGCTGGGGGTTGGAGCACGTCTGGGTCGAGCTCGTCGCCATGGTAGCTTTCACCGTGGCCTTCCTAGTCCTTTCGGTCTGGTCGCTGCACAGAGACAGGGGCTAGTCACCCTTCCTTGCGCGAGCTTGTGGTGACCGCTACCTGGCACCCGCCGCGACTCCCATGCGCGGGGACAGGCTTCGCGGGGACGACAAACGAGACGAGCCGTACAGGAGAGCATCTGCTGCAGGGCAAACTGGGGTGTCCCCCAGTTTGTCTTATACTTCGCCCATGAAAGGAGGGTCAAGGGGTTGAATAGGTTTTTCGAAGCGGGCCACGGAGCCGCTTCCCTGGATTCCCGCCTTCGCGGGAATGACAATACGGGTGCAGCAGAATGCTGCCGGGAGTCCGAGGGTGTCCCTCGGTTCGTTTCTCTATCTATCCCCCAAGAATGGGGGAACAAAGGGGGTTGACTCCAAGGGGAAGTTGGGGGTAACTTCTGATTCTTTGAGGCAAATTATGAGGAGGCCACTATGTCAGAACAACTAGACTACAGCGGCCCGTTTGACCCGGAATGGAGCCCCGAGAAGCTCTCCAGAGAGGCCCTGCTCAGGCTGCTCAAGGCCTACAGCGACTACATCTACCGGATCGACGCCAGTTGGTACGTGACGGTCAAGAACAGGCTGGGAAACGAAGAGGCATTCGCCTGCGATCGCCACGTCTGGGAGAAGAAGCTCCAGGCTTATGAGATGAAGCTTATGACGAAGGCGCTCAACATACACGGCGATGACGTGGTCGCCGTCATGAAGTATATGCAGGCCACGCCGTGGGCAGCGATCGATGAGCGGCACATTGAAATCAAGACCAACAACCATGCCATATTCACCGTCCGCAACTGCCCGACCCTGGCCGCCCTGGAAAAGGAAGGGACTGGCCGCGAGAAGCAGATATGCGAGGACCTGACCGCCAGCCTGTTTACCAAGATCGCCCACTACTTCAACCCCAAGATCAAGGTCACCGGCCTCAAGGTGCCTCCCCGGAAGACATACAGCGATTGCTGCTGCCAGTGGGAATTCAGGCTGTAAGGAAACTGGGGACACGAGAATCCCCGGCAGGAGGCCTCTTCCCGCACCGGCGTGCCACACGCATCACGGTCATCCGATCAGATTGAACCGGGAAGAGGGAATCCGAGACTAGCTCTTCTGCCTCTGCCGGAAGGCTTTGACGTAGCGGGCAGAGTGCCGGTCCCGTCCCAGCGCCAAGTCGATGGCCAGCACCGTTGGGCGGACTTGGCTCACATTCACAATGGGGCACGTGATCCCGGACGCAATCGCCATGGCCATGAACGCTCCGTTCAGCAAAGGCCGATCCGGCATCCCGAAGGAGATATTGCTGCCCCCGAACGTCATGTTCGCGCCCAGCTCGGCCTTCACCCGGCGGATGGTCTCCAGCGTCAGCAGGCCGGCCCGGTTGTCAACGCTGATGGCCATGGCCAGGCAGTCGATGACCACATCCTCCCGCGGTATGCCCAGTGCCTCGGCCCGCTGCACGATGCGGCGAGCGATGTCCAACCGCCCCTTCGCGTCGCCCGGGATGCCCTTCTCGTCCATGGTCAGCCCGATAACCACGGCACCGCGCTCCTTGATCAGCGGCAGCAGCTCGTTCAGCAAAGGCTCTTCCCCGTTGACCGAGTTGACCAGTGGCTTTCCCCGATAGACCTGGAGTGCCGCCGCCAGCGCCTTGACGTTGTGGCTGTCCAGGCACAGCGGCACGTCGACTACCTCCATGACCGCCTGCACCGCCCGCGGTAGCAGGCTCACCTCATCGACGCCGGGCGCGCCCACGTTGACGTCCAGCACATCCGCCCCGGCCTGCACCTGTGCCAGCGCCTCGGCCTGCACCACCTGCATGTCGCCGGCCTGCAGCGCGGCCGCTAGTTTGGCTTTGCCGGTGGGGTTGAGGCGCTCACCGATGAGCACCGTGGGACGGCTGTCGCTGATGATGACTTCCTTCGTGGCGGATGACACTCTCGTTTCCATCAATCACTCCATCTCACCGGCCCGATATGGGTGGCTTTGGCGAAAATCTGCATGAACCGGGGCACGGTGGCCAATTCAATATACTCGATGCGGCGGGCCAGGTCTGCCGCTTCCCGACGTTGGGCCATGGAAACCAAGCACATCCTGGCCCCGGCACCCGCTGCATTCCCCACCTGCCGGAAGCGGTCCAGCGGCAAGGAGGGCAGCATGCCGATGGTCACGGCGCTGGCCAGATCCAGGTAGCTGCCGAAGGCCCCAGCCAGGATCACCAGTTCGACGTCCGTCTCCCCGATTCCCTTCGATTCCAGCAACACACGTATGCCCGTGCTTATGGCCCCCTTGGCCAGTTGTACCTCCCGGACGTCGTGCTGGGTGACGGTGATGGCCGGCGCGTCCCCGCGCTCCTCCTCGCTTACCAGTACGAACTCGCGCTGCCCGTCCGTGACCCGCACCCGCGTGTGTTCCTGCATGCGGCCGCTGGCATCCGCGATCCCGGCCCTGTACAGCCCGGCCACGGCGTCGATGATCCCCGAACCGCATATTCCCGCCGGCGGCGTTCCGCCCACGGTCTGGTACTCCACCTT
>Ga0105097_10000853_pt1 | contig 14325 bp, 14 predicted proteins | sample PPLLak12cMay2015_FD_87035 | JGI IMG/M metagenome (GOLD analysis project Ga0105097, IMG submission 87035) | Freshwater sediment microbial communities from Prairie Pothole Lake near Jamestown, North Dakota, USA - PPLs Lake P7 Core (1) Depth... | ecosystem: Environmental > Aquatic > Freshwater >... | reverse complement strand
TTGTGCAATCCAGTGCTTGCCATTGACTATGCAAAACAGCCAGCCTTCATTCGGGTCAGCAATGATATATGTTCTGCCGGAATCAAGGTATCCGTATTGTTCAACTAATTTTCCTGCCAGAAAAACTCCCTCGCGTGCAGTTTTAGCCGCCATTGCAATTCGGTATCTAAGGTCTTTTCCAATTCCCCCATTTGTTGTTTGGGGCTTTTCTTCTTTCGATGGGCAGTTATTGCTTGTAACACATACACCAAACTCATTTAAGAAACTGTCTGAGTAATCCATATCTGGCATCAAGGATCGGATAAAAGAATATTGTATGACGAAGTCTCCTTTGGGCTTTATTAGTGCTCTTGGGAGTTTACTATGATTTACTATTTGAGGCGGATTGTCATCTTCGTTATGGGCGACGAGGACACAGCCGTCTGCTGAGGCGTCTTTTCCTACGACGATTGTAAAACAAGGCCATGCGGGTAATGTAAATAAAAAGAGAAAACTAAATATTAAAAATAAATGCAACGCTTTTTTGTCATTGCGAGGCCTGTTTTTCAGGCCGAAGCAATCTCGATTCTGGTTTAAGATTGCTTCGCTGCGCTCGCAATGACTACACGAGTGAATAGTTCCAATTTGTTTAGCAGTCACCGCATATTCTCCTACGATTTATACCTTTAATTTTTCACCTTCGGTGGTCGAGACTATTACAGCACCGACCATATCGCCTGTAACGTTAAGGACGGTGCGGCACATATCGAGCAGTCTATCGACACCGAGGATTATTGCAATACCATCTGCGGGAAGCCCAACGCTTTGCAAAACCATAATTAGCAAAATGATTCCGACACCGGGAGTGCCGGGCGTTCCGATTGATGCAAGAAGAGCAGTTAAGATTATGGTCAACTGTTGTCCGAAATCGAGGGAGACGCTGTAAATCTGCGCGATAAAGACTGTAGCGACGGCCTGATAGAGCGCAGTGCCATCCATATTAATCGTTGCGCCCAGAGGCAGGACAAAACTTGTTATCTGGTTCGAGACACCGAGATTTTCCTCTGTGCATTCCATAGAGACAGGAAGTGTCGCTGAGCTGGAGCTTGTGCCGAAAGCGATTAGCTGAGCGGGGCGGACTGCCCTGAAAAATCCCCTGATACCGGTTCTGCTGAAGATTTTCAGCAAAACCGGGTAAATGATAATCAGTTGAATTGACAAGCCTGCGAAGACGACAAGGGAATATTTCATTAGTTTTAAAAGTATATCGAGACCGAATTTGCTGATTATGGCCGCTATGAGGGCAAAGACGCCATACGGCGCAAGTTTCATAAAAATATGCACCATCTGAATCATCACATCGCTTACGCCTTCGAAAAAGCGAATCACAGGCTCGCCTTTTTTGGGAGCAAGTATAGTCAGTGCAAGACCGCTTGCGAGGGCAAAGAAGATGATTTGAAGCATATTGCCATCCGCAAACGATTTGACCGGATTGGCTGGTATTATGTCTATAATCAAATCTTTAATTTGGGGCTTCTTTAATTTTTCTTCGATGTTTTTATCTATGTCGGCTTTTCCCTCTTCGAGAAGCTGCTGACGCAATTCGGGAGAAAAGCCTGCGCCTGGTTTGACGATATTTACAAGGACAATCCCAATGGTTAGAGCAATGGTGGTGGTGGCGATAAAATAAACAAAGGTTTTGAGGCCGATCCTGCCCAGTTTTTTCAAATCTCCGATGCTTGCAGTGCCGACCAGAAGCGATGCGAAGACCAGCGGCACGACAATCATACTAATGAGCTTGAAAAAAGCGGTGCCGAAGGGTTTTATGTAAGTTTCAACATATTTGCCAATACCGGCCCTTTCCGCAGCAAGGCCGAAGAGGATTCCAGCGAGCATGCCGATAAATATTTTTGCGGGCAAAGAAAGTTTCTTTAAGTTCATTTTGCAGCCCGTATAATAAAAATAACACTTTACGCGGATAATAAACAAATTGCTTATATAAGTCAAAAAAAATCGGCATTAAAAGTGACATCAAATTTCCAGTTTCAAGTCAGATGCCGATTTGAATAAAGCAGAAAATACGCTTTTCTTTCCTGAGGATTTTCATATAATTAACTGCTGGTTTTTGTCTGGAGATTGTTTGTGGGCTATTTATGTGACAATTTTGAGTAAACAAGAGGTTATGATTCCAGTTGGATCGCAAGAATTATTAACCACTGACGAGAATTGTTTTTTATTTTTTTGAGGAGAAAGTGCATGCGATATCAAATTATAGTTCTTTTGTTTTTGAATATCACTTTGTTTGGCGGATGCTCCATTTACGAGAAAAATCCTCAATATAAAGCTAACTGGTCAAAACTTAAAATAGGTATGTCGAAACAAGAGGTGATAGAAATTATCGGCAAGTCATACTCACGTTCCATACCTAAAAAATTTTATACAGGGGGAAATATCCCAGATCCTAACTTGCCGAGATTCATGGCTAAGAAGTTACCTAATGAGCAGTTTTTTTATAACTTTCGTTATGAAGTGTGGCAATATAGAAAATTTGATTTATTTAATAATCTAAGATTCCCATCTGATAATGCCTATGTAATTTACTTTGATAAAGACGGGAAAGTTGCATCTTTTAGAGAACCATTATCATATTGGGAAAAATCACCATATTATTTTAAGGATGTATCAACGACACACCGCATAGGAGGTGATTATTTAGAGAGTTTTGCAAAGCGGTCTGAAAATCTTCTTATTGCAGATCTTGAGCCACCTACCTTACTTTATCCTGATAACTTTTCTGTCTTTTGCCATTTTCCTCGCGAAATAGTTTTTCGATGGCAGCCCTCTCGCGACACGAGCTGTGATGTTGAATACTTAGTGCAAATACAAGATACATGGAAAGGGGATTATTCAAAATTTGGTGACTGGCCAGATGAATTACCCTCCATGACCTATCGAACAGGCAAAACATTGATGAATGAGAGGTTTGTTGGGGCACAGCCAGGACGCTGGAGGGTTAAGACAATTGACAAGAGGGGCGAAAGTAAATGGAGCGAATGGCAATATTTTAGATTTACTCGATAAAATCAGTCTTTACGTATTAATGGAACGCTAAACAAAAATTTTTGCCATCGTTTTGCTCCTTGCCGTATCTCTAATATTCAAAAAATCTACTCTTTCACTTTTAAACGAATGCGATTATAATTTGGGAGAAATGTCGCAAAGTAAATAGGAAAATAGGTTCTTTTATGCGATACTCATGAAAAATTCGCAAATGGCAGGAATAAATGAACAATTAACTATGGGCTATTTTCGTGAAAATGTTGAGAAGTTAAAGGCATATACGCCGGGCTTTCAGCCGAAACAGCCGGGTGTGATAAAGCTCAATACCAATGAGAATCCGTATCCCCCTTCGCCGATGGTGATGCAGGCGCTTTCTCAGATTCAGCCTGAGCAGCTTCGCAAATACCCCGACCCGCATGCCGATGCCTTTCGACAGGCGGCTGCACAGGTACACTCTGTCAAGCCGGAAAATATTATGTGCACCAATGGCGGTGATGAGCTTCTCGGTATGGCGGTTCGGGCATTTTGTGACGAGAATAGGCCTGTGGCATATCCTGTCCCGACGTATTCACTTTATCCTGTTTTGGCAGAAATACAGAATTGCAAAGCCATAGAGGTTCCATTCGATAGTGAATTTAATCTGCCCAGCGCTCTTGCGAGAACCGGTGCGTACTTGACAATTGTCTGCAACCCGAATGCGCCAAGCGGCTCATTCATCAGTGTAGGCGAGCTTTCATCGCTGGCTGATGAGATAAATGGCGTCCTGCTGATAGATGAGGCTTATGTTGATTTTGCACAAGAGAACTGCCTGTCTCTGGTTAAGGATTTCGATAATGTGATAATTCTTCGCTCGCTGAGCAAAGGATATTCACTTGCGGGTTTGCGTTTCGGTTATGCGATCGCAGATGCAGGACTTATTGAAGGATTGATGAAACTGAAGGACTCCTACAACGTCGATGCGATTGCAATTGCCCTCGCAACAGCAGCCATTAAGGACCAGCCGTATTTTAAGGAAAATATCGAAAAGATAAAAAAAGAAAGAAGTGCCTTGACCGGGCAGCTTCGAAATATAGGCTTCGATGTTCCTGATAGTTCTTCAAATTTTATTTTGGCTGAGCACAAAACCTGCAGTGCAAAAGAAATTTATGATAAACTTGTGCAGGAAAATATTTATGTCAGGTATTGGGAAATACCCGGTATCAGTAATAAATTGAGGATAACCGTTGGGACAAAAGAGCAAAATGAAAAACTGCTTGAAGCGATTAGCAGAATATTAAAAAGTAAATAGGAGATAGCTATGGTTTCGATAATAAAAGTAACTGGATTGATTGCTGTATTATTGTTATGCTCCAGTTTTTCCTCCAGCAAGGAAGCAGCAAAAACAGATTACACAGCGATTGAAAAAAAGATTAAAGATACGTATGCTGAAATCACCAAGGCGGCGGAAAGTGTTGATGCCGATAAGCTCTTTAGCTACGTGCTGGAAAATGACAAGGGTTCTCTTATTCAGGGCGGAAAAATTGTCCTGACTCGCAAGGAGGCACTTGAATCGTATAAAGAGAACAGCCGGAATATAAAAAAAGTTGATTATAAATTCGACAAGGAATATGTAACAGTCATTTCACCACAGACGGCTGTCATGGTTGCTGAAGGCAGCTATGAAGCAACTACAGCGGATGGACGAACGTTCGGCTCGACTTTTGCTCAAACAGCCATTTTTGTTTTGAAAGATAATAAATGGAAAGTACTTCATTCACACACTTCAAGGCCCGCTGACGGGCAATAAAGGGATTGAAAGATGAATGCAAGAGAGAAAGTTATTGAAAGAAAAACAACAGAAACGGAAATTTACCTGAAGCTTAATCTGGATGGCGATGGAAAATACAAAATTGAGACCGGCATAGGATTTCTCGACCACATGCTTTCGCACCTCAGCAAGCACAGCAGGATTGATTTGGAAATTTCTGCGAAAGGTGATTTGAATGTCGATGCCCATCATACTGTCGAAGACATTGGTATCTGCTTAGGTCAGGCACTGGCAGGGGCCCTGAATGACAAAAAAGGTATTGCAAGATACGGAAGCGGCTCTGTGCCGATGGAAGATGCACTCTCAAACGTATCGGTGGATTTATCGGGCAGGCCTGCCTTCGTATATAACGTCGAGTATCTGACAGACAAAATCGGCGACTTGGATGTAGAATGTCTCGAGGAGATGCTAAAAAGCTTCTCAACGGCGGGTGCATTCAATTTGCATATAAATGTTCCTTACGGTACGAACAGCCACCATATTGCTGAGGCGATTTTCAAGGCGCTTGGACAGGCACTTGGTGCGGCTGTCAAAATAACAGGCTCGGATATCCCGAGCACTAAAGGAACGCTTTAAGAAAAGTATAAAGGTTGCGGTTGCGAATCTCGTCACGTAAAACGTGGGACGTAAAACGAAACGAGCATCGCAACCGATTTACGATAGAGGTCTTTTTGGAAGTTGTAAGGTTATGGTAGAAGAACACGATCACGAATATCGTATAGGAATAGGCACCGACCTCCACAAACTGGTTGAAGGAAGAAAGCTTGTCCTCGGGGGCTTCCATATTCCTTTTAACAGGGGCCTGCTTGGTCACAGCGACGGCGATGTTTTCATTCACGCTGTTATAGATGCGATTTTGGGCGCTGCTGCGATGGGCGATATCGGGACATTATATCCCGATACCGACCCGCAATATAAGGATGCGGACTCAACGGACCTCTTGCGAGATGTCCGCGACAGACTCGAGGATTTGCGATGGCTCATTGTGAATGTGGATGTGATTATTCATCTTGAGCAGCCGCGCCTTGAGCTTGTAAAGGCGCAGATAAAAAGGTCTGTTGCAAGCATTCTTGGGATTGATTTTAATGCGGTGAATGTGAAGGCAAAGACAAACGAAGGACTCGGTCCCGTAGGAGCGGGCGAAGCAATCGCCTGCACCGCCGCCGTCCTTCTCAAAAGAAAATACAAAAGAACATTGTAATTTGAAATTGTGAATTTGGACAGGATGCCAATGGGATTGAAATTATATAATAGTTTAACGAGGCGGCTGGAGGAGTTTAAGCCGCTCTATGATAACAGGGTTGGGATATATGTCTGCGGTCCGACGGTCTATGGCCACGCACATCTTGGTCATGCGAAAAGTTATGTCAGCTTCGATGTGCTTGTAAGATATTTGAAATACATAGGCTACAATGTAACGTATGTACAGAATATAACGGATGTCGGTCATCTGACGGATGATGCTGATGAGGGCGAGGACAAAATAATCGCACAGGCCAGAAGAGAAAAAAAACATCCGATGGCTGTGGCTGAGGAATATACGAGAAGTTACTTCGAGGATATGGATAAGCTCAATTGCCTGCGCCCGGATATCAGCCCAAGGGCTTCCGGCCATATAGTCGAGCAGATAGAGCTGGTCAAGACACTGATTAACAAAGGTTTTGCTTATGAGGTCAATGGTTCTGTATATTTCGATATCTCAAAGCTGTCGGACTATGGGAAACTTTCCGGAAGAAATGTCGAAGATATGCAGGCAGGCGCACGTGTGGAGGTGTCCGCGGACAAGAAGCATCCAGCGGATTTTGCACTCTGGAAAAAGGCCGAGCCGAACCACATTATGCAGTGGCCCAGCCCCTGGGGGGCAGGATACCCCGGCTGGCATCTGGAATGCTCGGTTATGAGCACAAAATATCTTGGCCAGCCATTCGACATTCACGGCGGCGGAATGGAAAACAAGTTCCCTCACCACGATTGCGAAATCGCGCAGGCCGAAGCAGCAGCAGGCAAACCGTTTGTACGTTTCTGGCTGCACAATAATATGGTGACGGTCGATGGCCAGAAGATGGGAAAGAGTTTAGGCAACTTTATCACCTTAAAGCAGGTCTTCTCAGATACTGATGAGCCGAAGCACGAGAAGCTCTCACGCAAATACGATCCGCTTGCGGTTCGCCAGTTGATTCTTACCAGCCACTATCGAAGTCCGATTGATTTTTCCGACGCCGCATTAACGGCAGCCCAAAGCGGTTATGACAAAATAACTGGGACAGTGTTAATGGTCAGGGGCAGGGAAGGTCAGGCTCCAAAGGGAGCAGTTGATAAAAAAATCGCAGGGGAGCTGGAACAATTAAAGATTAAATTTAAGGAGGCGATGGATGATGATTTGAACACTTCTGTTGCATTGTCGGTTATTTTTGATTTGGTTCGAATTGCAAACGGGTTGCTTGAAAAGACTGATACGACAAAAGAAACATTCGATGCAATTGACAGGACGTTCAGAGAATTGGGCGGTGATGTTTTAGGTATTGTAAAAGAAAGTTACGGAACAGAGAAGATTTCTGCCCAAGAGCATAACAGGCTGGTTAAGGTAATCAATAATTTAATTGAAGAGCGAAAAAAAGCACGGGAACAAAAAGATTTTCAAAAGGCTGATAGTATAAGGAAAATATTAGATAATTCAGATATTGTTGTAATAGACGAAGCAGATGGGACTACCACCTGGAGGACAAAATGAGGATACTGGGAATAGACCCGGGCTTGCAGGTCTGCGGGTATGCGTGCATAGACTCTGACGGTGCAAGAGAAAATCTCATTGAGGCAGGGGTGTTCAGGACGGTGGAAAATCAGCCGCTGGAAATACGGCTGAACAGGATTGCAATAGATTTGGAATCGGTGTTGAAAAAATTCAAGCCCCAAGTTGTCGCAGTCGAGCAGCTCTATTCGCATTATGCACATCCGGTTACGTCGGTATTGATGGGACACGCAAGAGGTGTTATACTCCAGAAGTGTGCCGAGGCGAAGATCGAAGTGCGAAGCTTTAGCGCTACCCGGATAAAAAAATCGATTACCGGCAACGGCAGGGCGCAGAAAGAGCAGGTGCAAAGGGCGATTCAGACTTATTTCGGATTGACCTCTATGCCGCAGCCGGCTGATGTCGCAGACGCGATAGCAGCAGCTGTTTGCTGTGCCAACTCGAGGGCAGGCTTCTCCGCAGGAGTATAAAGATATCTTTCTTATAATAATATGACAGGAAAGTAAAAATACAGGGAAATAAATGAAGAAGAAAAACAAAACAGGATTTTCAACGAAGGCGGTGCATTCCGGCGAGATAAGATATAACGAATTCGGTTCAATTACCACGCCGATTGTACAGACGTCCACATTCATTTTCAAAAACACAAAAGAGATAAAAGAGCTTGCCAAAAAAGCAGCCGGAAGATTCGAATATGGAAGATATGGCCATCCTACTCAGCTTGCAGCAGAAGGCAAGCTTGCGGATTTGGAAGGTGCGGAAGATGCGGTGCTGTTTTCATCCGGAATGAGCGCGATAACTACGACGCTTTTTTCGCTGCTGCACGCCGGCGACCACATAATTATAACGGACGATGCCTATAAACGAACACTGGACTTTTGCCTGACCTGCCTGGAGAGGTTCGATATCGAATGCACTGTCGTGAAGATGTGCGATTATGAGGCAATGGAGAGGGCCATAAAACCCAACACGAAAATATTTTTCTCTGAATCACCGACGAACCCGTATTTGAACATAATGGACCTCGAGCGGCTGATGAAAATTTTCAAGGGAAGGGGAATACTTGTCATATCTGACAGCACATTTGCGACGCCTTACAACCAGCGGCCGATGGAATACGGGATCGATATCGTGATTCACAGCGCTACAAAGTATCTGGGCGGTCACAACGACCTGATGAGCGGTGTTGTGCTGGCAAAAAAGAAGCTGACCGATGCTGTGCGTGAGTATCTGAAGATTACCGGGGGAGTGATAGATCCTCATTCATCGTATCTTCTTATCCGGGGATTGAAAACATTCGAGCTTCGGATGAGGCGGCATAATGAAACCGGACAGAAAGTAGCTGAATTTCTTGAGCGTCACCCGAAAGTCAAAAGGGTATATTATCCCGGTCTTCCGAGCCATCCGCACTATAACATTGCAAAAAGACAGATGAGGGGTTTCGGCGGGGTAGTGACATTCGAGGTTGAGGATAATATTCCTTATGCGCTAAAGTTTATGAGCCGGCTGAAAATTATCAGCATCGGGCCGAGCCTCGGAGGCGTTGAATCTCTTATTACGCATCCGGCGACCGTAAGTTACTATTCAGTGTCAAGGAAAGAAAGACTCGCTCTGGGCATTAAGGATGGACTCATAAGGCTTGCAGTTGGCGTGGAAGATGCAGACGATATTATAGAAGATATTAATCAGGCATTAAGGTAAGCTTTGGGCTGAACGAAAAAAAGTTATGATTGCAGGCATTGAAGGAAAACTTATAAAATTAGATACGGAATCGTGCCTGGTGCAGATTGGTCCTGTTACATATCAGGTTATGCTGCCCAGCTACTGCATAAATGCGCTTTCCGGCAGCATTGGTTCGATTGTTACATTCTGCACGATGGAATATTATGAAGGCTCACTTGGTGGCGGAAACCTGATACCGAGAATTGTTGGTTTCCTCAGTGATACCGAGCGGGACTTCTTCGAGAAGTTCATCAGCGTAAAAGGAATCGGCATCCGCAAGGGGCTTCGTTCGCTTAGTATGCCCATCGCGAACATCGCTTCGGCGATAGAGGCAGGCGATGAGAAGATGCTGATGGCGCTCGACGGCATCGGCAAAAGAACAGCCCAGCAGATTATTGCTGAGCTTAAAGGCAAACTCGGTACTTTTGCGATTGGTGCAGGGGCGGCTGTTTCGCACGAGCCGATGTTCAAGCCTTTCCAGGCGGAGGCTCTCGAAATACTGATTGCCTGGGGCGAAAAAAGAAATGAGGCGGTCGAGCTGATCGCCCTTACCTGTCAAAGACACCCTGATATTGATTCCGCAGAACAGCTTGTCCCGCTTGTTTATAGATTGAAACAAGGAATCGAAGCGTAAGAAAGATGAACGTTGGATGTTCGATAGGTTAAAATGGCGATTGATAGAGTAATAACAAATAAGTCACGAAATGAGCAGGAAGAGGAATTCAATGTTTCTCTTCGGCCCAAGTCTCTTTCCGAATGTGTGGGGCAGGAGAATGTCAGGGAGAAGCTGACCATTGCAATTAGGGCTGCAAAGAAAAGGGCAGAGCCTCTTGAACACATTCTTTTCTATGGGCCGCCGGGGCTGGGTAAAACGACCCTTGCGAATGTCGTTGCAAATGAGATGGGAGTGCGGATTCGCAGCACATCGGGGCCTGCAATCACAAAGGCGGGCGATATGATGGGCCTGTTGAGCAATATCAATACCGGCGAGGTTGTGTTCATTGATGAGATTCACAGGCTAAGCTCGGCTGTCGAGGAATTTATTTATCCAGCGATGGAAGAGTTCAAGGTAGATTTCACGGTAGATAGCGGCCTGCACGCAAAGACAATAAATTTTCCATTAAAGCGTTTTACTCTCATTGGTGCGACCACGAGGGCAGGGCTTCTGAGTGCACCATTGCGAAGCCGGTTCGGGATGCTCTATCATTTGGAGTTTTACAATCCGCAGGAATTGACAGCGATATTAAAACGCTCGGCGAACCTTTTGAAGCTCAAAGCCGATGACGGAACGCTTGAATTGATTGCATCGCGCTCACGCTGCACGCCGAGGGTTGCAAATCGTTTGCTAAAGAGAGTCCGTGATTATGCACAGGTCAAGGGCAAAGGCGGACTTGGAAAAGATATTGTCGAAAAGGCGCTCCAGATGGAGCAGATTGATACATTCGGTCTTGATGAATTAGACCGCTCTTTCCTTAAAGCGCTTGCCAATGTTTACGAGGGCGGTCCAGCAGGCATCGAGGCTTTGGCTGCAACTTTGGGCGATGAGAGGGACACTCTTGAAGATGTCGTTGAGCCCTATTTGCTGCAGATTGGTTTCCTTCGCCGCACAAAAAGAGGCAGAGAAATCACACAGCAGGCCTGCAAGCACCTTGGATTAAAATACCACAAAAAGAAGTCGCCTCCGGACCAGCCGGAACTTTTCGAAGAAAATTCAGGCAGCGAAGATTAAATCAGTTTTTCAATTTTATTAAGGGAGGTATTATTATGAAGCCGTTAAAGTGTCTGGTAATTATTTTTATTGTTCTGTGCACTTTCTTTATCACTTTTTTTGTGAAAGCGATGGATGTAAGTGCGCCTAAGTTTATTTTAATCACCAAAGAGGTATTCTTGTCAAAATTTGAAAGCAGAGATGATTTATATCAGGAAATAGCCGTCAGCCCTGATAATAAGAGGGTTGCATATTTAGATTCTGATGGAACCTCTGGTTGGTATATAGTCAATGGAACCCCGGGTAGAAAATATGATATTAAATATTTTTCAATAGCAGGCTGTTCTTTTAGCCCCGACAGCAAACACTTGGTTTATACTGCAGGTACAAAGGAAAACAACAATTTTTTCGTAATCGATAACAATGAGGGACCCGTAAGTTTTTCCAGTATCGGTTATCCAATATTCAGTCCGAGTGATAAGCAATTGGCCTTTATAGGTAGAGATAATAAATCGAAAAAAAGTGTCCTATTTCTTAATTGGAAAAAGTATGGTGAATTTGATCGAATTATTAACTTTGGATTTAGTGCAGACGAGAAACGATTTGGAATAGTTGTGCGTAATAATCATAAAGAATTTTTAGTTCTGGATGGCAATGAGGGAAAATATTATGATTCAGTGGTGAGATTTATGTTTAGCAAAGATAGCCAACACTATATGTATGAAGCAAGCCTTGGTAATAAAGGATTTATTGTCAGGGATGGGATTGAAATTTCTGAATCAAATAGTTTGGAATCTTCGATATTCAATCCTGAATTAAGTCATACAGCCTGTATTCATAAGGAAGGAGATAAAAAATACGTAGTCGTAGATGGAGAGCAAGGTGAAAAATATGACGAGATTACAGATCTAAAATTCAGCCCCGATGGTAAAAGATATGCTTACGCAGCATGGACTGATGCCGGTTCTGATAGATATATGTGTGTTGTTTTAGATGGTAAGGAACAAAAAAACTATAGATGGATAATGAATATAACTTTTAGTCCCGATAGTAAACGCCTTGCTTACATTGCGGGACTTAAAGGAGGATGGAGCCAATGCGTTGTTGTTGATGGTATTGAAGGAAAGAATATCCTGCAAGTATTGGAGAAGAATTATAATATTTCTCCGCCTGTATTTAGTTCTGACAGCAAACATTACGGCTATGTGGTTGAAATGGGTAACGAAGCATGGATGGTTGTCGATGGCATTGAAGGCAGGCATTATAATCAAATACGAAAAGAAACAGCAGACGGCTGGAACTGCAAATGGGATAAAAGCTTCGCTTTCGGCCCTGATGGTAAAATTGCCTATTGGGCCAAGAAAGGTTCTGAATGGGTAGTTGTTGTTGATGGAATTGAAAGTAAAGGATATCAGCGGTATATTGAAGACTGTAAGATTCTTTTTGAAGGACCAAATCTGCTTTCCTTTGTAGCATATCGGGATAATCAAATATTTCGAGTCGAACTTGAGATTAAACAACAGTGAGAAAACGAAAAAGACAGCCTTCTTATTTCAGGATATATTTTGCGAGTTTGGGGCGGGAGCCGATTGTTTCGGTGAAGTGGTGAAGGAGGATTTTTTCAATCTCGCTTAAGGTTTTTATATTCGCATCGGCCAGAAGCTTAAGATTGTTTAAGATATTTGCTGCTGCACTGCTCAGCCGGATTTTGTCGGTGAAATTTGCCTCGCAGTCTTTACATATAATACCGTTGGCAGAGCTGCTGAAATATAGTTCGTACTGCGTCCTGCGTAATGCGTAACGAGTTTTGCAGTTGATGCAGCGGTCGAGGACCGGCTGGAGGCCGATTTCCTTAAGCAGCGACAACTGAAAAAGTATTAAAAGGGACATTGTTGTTGTCTGCTGGCTTTTCGCACGCACTTGACTGATGTTTTGAAGGAACTGATAGAAGCTTTCGAAAAGCTGCGCGTGAGGGTCGTGATCTTTAGTCAATTTCCCCAAAAGTTCTGTTGCAAGCATGGCACAATTTAATGCAAAGGGGTTGGCAAGCAATCCCCGCAGGGGAGGCTGCTGCTGGAATTCGGTGAGGGTCAACAATTTTTTTTCTGCTGAATCGGAAAAGACAATTTTGCCATAGGAAAAAATCTCTATTGGTCCGTCGAATGAGGATTTGGGACGCTTCGAGCCTTTTGCGATGGTGCTAATTTTGCCGTTTTCTTTCGTAAAGAAAGTGACTATCTGACTTGTTTCCGAGTAATCGAGCGTGTGTATGCAGATTCCAATATCTTTGCTTAGCATTTTCTTAAGAATGAGCCTTCTTATCGAATACCCTTCCGTAGCCGTTTTCAGAAAGGAACTGGTCTTCTAAACGATGCATTTTATCAAAAAGTTTTTTGCTGCTGTCATCGAAACCGAGGTGATGCAGCAGTCCGTGAACAATATAAAGTGCCAGTTCAGCGTCTTGAGAATGATTCAGCCGTTTCGCCTGCCCGGCTGCAAGCTGGCCGTTTACTACAATCTCAAGATGCAGGGGGGCTTTTCGTGTTTCATTCGTAAGATTGAAACTGATGCAGTCGGTTATGTGAGAGCGTCCCAGAAACCGCCTGCTTAGTTTTCGGATTTCAGAATTATTGACAATCTCAATTTCGATAACAGCCTTTGAGATTTTGAATTGTCTTAAGACATTCTTGACGAGCCTTTTGAGAGGTGCTGTTTGAAAAGATATCTGGCCGAAGCTGTCGGTGATTTGAATAAATGCAGCCATTGTTTTCAAGCCCCTGTAACCGGAGGTTCCTGTGTAGTATCGGGCTGATTGGGATACGGAATCCTGCCGTGATAGTGTGCTGCAAGAGTTTTGGACATACTTTCTTCAATCAGGTGCAGCTCGCGCAAGGTCAGGTCGCATTCATCGAACTGGCCGTCCTGGAGCCTTCGCATAGCCATAGTATGAACCACACCTTCAATTTGTCCTGCTGTAGGCTCGTTCAGAGAGCGGACTGTTGCCTCAATTGTGTCTGCGAGCATCACGATAGCTGCTTCTTTTGTTTGCGGCTTGGGCCCGGGGTATCTGAATTCGCTGTCGGATGGCGCAGCTTGTTTATCAGCCCTTTTCCTTTTTGCCTCGTGATAAAAATATTCCACAAGAGTAGTGCCGTGGTGAGTTTCGACAAATTGCCGCAAAATTTTGGGCAGGCCGTATTCTTCTGCCAGCTCCAGACCATCTTTAACATGACCGATGATGATAAGCTGGCTCATCGTAGGCGAAAGCTCTTTGTGTTTGCTTTGAAGCCCCATCTCGTT
>Ga0105097_10000851_pt1 | contig 14341 bp, 2 predicted proteins | sample PPLLak12cMay2015_FD_87035 | JGI IMG/M metagenome (GOLD analysis project Ga0105097, IMG submission 87035) | Freshwater sediment microbial communities from Prairie Pothole Lake near Jamestown, North Dakota, USA - PPLs Lake P7 Core (1) Depth... | ecosystem: Environmental > Aquatic > Freshwater >... | reverse complement strand
TATATCATTTTCTGTAAATTCTGTATCAGATAAATTAACAAAAGTTCTATTTACATAACCTGTTGACCCACCTGTAATAGGTATAAGTACATTTGCATCCGGATTTTCTATTATAAAATTTCTAAGATTAAACAAGTCATTAGTATCTTTTTGTTGTTTTCTATCAATAGCATTAAGAGTATTAGTATATTCTAATTCAGAAAATGCAACTTTTTGAGAAAACTTATCTTTTTTAATTTTATCAGTTTGTTCTTTTGGACTTACAATTGAATAGTATCTATTGCTTCTATTACTAATAAGTAATTTATTATTTTCTTTAGTTACTTTTCTAAAAGCAGTATAAACTGGTTTCCCTTCTTCACTTGATACAATATTACCTTCTTCATCAAAAAATAATATATTACCTGTATTATCAGATATAAAACTAAAAATTCCTTCTCCGGGACCTTGTATTTTAATAAAATCTAAATCAACTTTTGCTAAGTATTCTTCTGGTATAGTATAAACACTCATTGGCTTTAACATTAAAGACTTTCCTTGATGTATGATTGGATCAGTAGGATTCTCTCTTTGTTCAGCAATATGTGCTATTAACTTTATTACATTACCAAATAATTCTTTTTCACTATCAATTACATTTCTTTCTTCTTCAGATACTTTATCTGGATCTAATGGATTTGCAATTTGTATTGTAGTTGCAAGTATAGTTGTTACTCTAGCTCCTCCTTGAGCAGTACTCATTGCATAATCAGTAACAACCTCAGTTGGTTGAGAAAGTTTTAACTCTTTACTTTTTTTTATACTACTTTTTAATGTCCGTTTAACATCAGCAAGTGTAAGTACTTTAGTTTGAAGATAAGAAGTAACTTTATTTAAGTCTTCAAAATCTAAGGCCATAGCCATTATAGGATCTAAACTTAATTTATTTTGTACAAAATAAGTTTTAACATCTTTTCTATTTGCAACAGTTTGTAATATTTCTGGAACAGCTTGAATGTACTGTAATGCTTTAGTATTATCTTCAGGATTTAGTATATCTGCATATAAAGTATTTATATATGATTTAATATCAAATACAGTAGATTCTGGATTTTCAATTCTATCTAAAATATCCTTATATATATCTTGATATAAGTCTAATATTTGTTCATTATTTAATGCACACGCCATAACTTAACACTTATTACTATTATTTTTTAACTTATCTCTTAATGATGTTTTATCTTGAGTTTTAGCTTCATCAGCTGCCTTATTTAATAAATCTGTATTACCTAACACGTCTTCAAGATTATCTATTGTTTCTTTAGATGACTCAATATCTTCTTCTGTTATAGCAATAACAGGTTTAGCTAATGTTTCTGGTGTTATTTTACTAAAATTTTCCATTAAATAATCTTCTTTATGTGTAAATAATTCCATTGATGAAGTATTTAAAATAATAACTTGTCCTTTAGCTTCATTAAAGCCTGTAATTTCAAATAAATCATTAGCAAATTTAGGTAATTTAGATATTATAACATCATGAAGTTTAAAATTATCTGGAGAAAGTTCATTATTTAATTGACTTTGTTTTTCATTAAACTTATTTGTTAAACTAGCTAAATTAACACTCAATGGATCTTTAATATGTTCTGTATATATATCAGCCATAACTACAGCAATGTTATCTATTGTTGCATTATCTAACTTATTCATAAAGGTATCAGTAAGATCTTTAGTCTTTTTACCTTTTTTACCAACTGCAATTAAAGCATCAAAATTAAGTTCACTTTGTAAACTTTTAATTTCTGCTTTTATTTTTGCTTCAGAAGGTTTTGCTGCTCTTCTTGTTTTAGATCCAGAAACTCCCGTTGTCTGTCCTCCTGCAGGCTCTTGAATCTCAGATATACCAGTCCCGGTCTGTACACCTGGCTGTCCAAAGACTTTGGTTGCTGCACCTTGTTGTTTACTGATTTTACCATTTTTATTTAATTTAATTAATTTAATATTATTTAATAATTCATTTAATGCATTAACTTGATTAGTTAAATCTTCAGTTAAATCACCTTTATTTTTAGTAACAAATCCTAAATCTTGTAATTGCTTTATTGTTGTAGTTAACCAAGTATTTATTTTAGTTAATTCTGTTTCATTAATAGCCTCAACACCATCACCAATTAGTTTATCCAATTCTTTTGGATAATTTTCACTCATAATTTCAGTAATTTTATTTGATAAAGAACTTGATGTTCCAAGATTATCAATTTGTTTTAAATCTTGTTTTTCATCTTTAGCTTTTTTACCTCTTGCTTTCTTTTTAAATTGCTTTGGTAATCTATTTAATGCAAATATTAAATCATTTGAGTTACCTCCTATTATAGTTCTTTCAATATTACTATTAATTAACTCTTTTCTTTCAGCATTTAATTTATTAATGTCATTTTGTAATTTCATTGAATTACTTTTAAGAACATTAATTTCATTAATCTCCATAAAGTCTTTATCATTAATTAATTTTTTATTAATTTCTGATAATTCTTTTGATATTTCTCCAACTTTTAAATTAATATCATTAATTTTTAAGTCATTAATTTTATAAGTTAATGAACTAATATTGTTATTTGAATCTTTATTAACTGTATAAGTTATATCATTAATAATTGCTGTTGTTTCTTCTACACTTGTAAATTTAGCATTAACAGTTTTATTTTTAATATTAGATACTTGACCTATTTCATCTATAAGTGATATGCGGCTTACACCAATATCTTCCATTAAAGTATTTGAATCTGTAACTGGGTTTAAATCTTTATATAAATCAATACGTGTACTTAATGGATTTCCATTAGCATCAGTAATTTTTTCATTTACTAATTCAACGCCAAATACTCCATCATCATATTTTATAAGATTACCAATTGCACCTTCATAAATAACAGTCTGACCTATATTGTCTTTTAAACTTGATGAATCAGTCATAGTCACCTGTAGTCCAGTTTCCCCTTTAGTAAACTTTACTCCACCTTCTAAAGTAGTTTCTTCAATACCTGTTTCAATAATTTCTGGTGCTTGTGGTGTAACACCATACTCTTCTACTTCAGTTATATAATCTAATTTAATTGTAGCTTCTGTTTTAACTACTATTGGTGCTCTTCCGGCATTATTTATAAACCCATCAATAGTTATGTCAACAGAGATAGGTAAAAGCCCTAATCTTATTGGCATCTTACCTGTCATATTATAAAACAAGTTTCTATACATTGATTGTTGAATACTATAGTAAAGTTTTTTACTTGTATTAGGTCTATCAGTGTATATCATTTTACCTGGAATAACGGGATGTTTTTCAAAATCATTTAAGTCATTTAACTTATCAATTGTAGTTTTATTTTCTTTTGCAATTGACTCTAGTGTATCTCCTTCTTCAACTTTATATAAAAATTCTTTATTGAAGCCTTTCCATTTATCTTCTGATGCAGTTTTAATATCTATAATAGAGAAATCTCCATTAGAATTAATAGCAAGTAAATCCATTTCCCCAGCTAATCCATTTTCTAATAGTGTCATATCAAAGACATTTACATTATTTGAAATAACATAAAATTCACCATCAATCATTCTATCTCTAAACTCAGTTATAACACCATTAGGACCAAATAGATTATCAAATGCTTTTTGACTCATACCATCTGGTTTAACTATTGACTTAAATCCAGATTCAGATACATCTAAAGTAAAGAAGTCTCTTGTTAAACTATCTATTAATTTACCTGCTTTAGTACTTTCATCAAATGCTAATTTAGAAACTGTGTCAACCACATTAGTTAAACTAAAATCTCTACTTAGTGCTTCAGTTAATTCTTTAATTTTTCTATCACTAGCAAATTGACCTTTTTTTGTATAATTTTTTGATTTAAACTGAGTAATAAATGATTTTAATTTATCTTCTTGTTTAATATTTTCATTTTCAAGTATGCTTAAAAATAAACTTTGAACATCTCCGGGACTTGTAAGCTCACCATCTTCATTATATATAGGAGCAAGTGGACCATATATAAATTTAGTTTTTTGAGGAACAAGATCTAATTCAATTTGCTCAGTATGTTTAGTAACTCTTTGTGGCATTTGGCCATCAATGATTCTACCAATTACATCTTCATCATTATTAGGATCTTTTATCTCTTCAACTTCTTGTTGTCTCTCATAGACATTTTTCTTAAATATATTAAAAGCTTCTTCAAATTTACTATCTTTTTGAAAACTAGTTCTTCTAAATTGTATATAGTCTAATAAACTATTTACATCAGATTGAATATTATTTTTTTCTGCTTGAGTTAATTTAATAAGTTTTTCTATATTATTTGGATCTGGTTTTTTATTAGTATCTAAATATGTTTGTAATGTTTTACGTAATTCAACTAACTCAGTTACTTTTAAATCCTCAATTTTTCTACCATCACTAAATGTTTCTGGTACAAAAGATGATTTTGGTACACCACTTTTAATTTTAGTTGAAACTACTTCTTTATTTTCATTATAATTAGATATAATTTGATTTTGTGTTTCTAACCAAGTAGCTCTAACAGAATCAATTTGATCATCAGTTATAGCACCAATCTTATTTAAATACTTATCAAATTCAGGTTGAAGAATTGCTTTAAGTTCTTCATCTAATTCATCCCAAGGTGTTGATGTTGTAAATACTTTATTAATAGGTTCTTCAGTTATAGGTCCTTTTTTAATATACTTTGCTTTAATATCATTTATTAACTGTGCATATCTAGTATTTATTTCTTCAACAACACTTTGATAATTAGCCCATGCTTCCGTATCTTCAACAATTATAAATGGTATTGACTTTGATTTAGGTGCAGCTTCAAGACCAGCAATTTGATCATCAATTAAAGGAATAATAATATATTGTGCACTAATAGACTTAACTAATAAACTTTGTTGTTCAAGAGATAATCCAGGATTTTCATTTAATATTGTTTGTGCTCTTGGTATTATTATAGTTGTAATTAGTTCATTATCCTGTTCAACTTGTTGATTTTTAGTAATATAATCATCAATAGATAATACATTTAAACTAGTTGCTAAACTTATTAAATTATCAATGTCACCACCTATATCATCTTGAAGTCTTGATTTTAAATCATTTAAACTTTTTAAGTGTTTTTCATTTGAAGTATCTGGATTTTCTTCAACTTCTTTAGCTTTAAGTGCTTCTTCTCTTAATTCTTGTTCAGTTTTACCATATGCTTTTTTAAGATCTCTGTTTAAACCTTTTCTAGCATTTTCTAATTCTTTTTGTTTATTACTTTCTATTTGTGCTAATTCATCTTTTAATTTTTCATCTAATGTTGATGCTTCACCTGCTGCTTTAACTGCTTGCATATTAGCAGTATCAATAAATCTTTGAGCATATTCATTATATAAATAACTACCCTGTGGTATTATTCTATTATCTGCATCACTAATAAAATGAGTTGGTAATTTACTTGGATCTTCAACCCATTCTGCAAATTCATCTAAGTCAACAAATATACCTTCATCAGATAATGACTTTAATAAATCATCACGTTCTTTAGCTTCTAATGAGTCATTAATTATTTTTTTAGCATAATCTTTTCTATTTGAATATAGATTACTCATCCATTCAAAGTTTTTATCTACATGTTCAGCAAAACCTGCAGGATCATTAAGCATGTTTACATACTTAGTAACTACTCTATTTTCATCTTTAAGTTTATGATAGTCTGTTAATTGTTCAAAAGCATCTTCAATACTTTCTACAGCTCCTGATTTTTGAGCTGCATTCATCATTTCCATAAAGTCTGTATCACCTCCAGCAGCATTAGTAAGATATTTTACAAAAGATTGTTTTAATTCATTAATAACATCTTTTCCTTGTGTATTTAATTCTTCTTCTAATTTTGCTTGTGCTTCTAGTGTTGCTTCATCTTTAGATAATCCTTTTTCAAGCATCATCTTTTCTATTTCTGTATTAAGAGCTTTATAATTAATATGATGATTATAGTATTGAGTTAACTTTTCACCATAATTTATTAAGTCATTTAATTTTTGTTGTTTCTTTTCTCTTTGTTTAATTGATGCTACTTCAGTAGAAGATTCAAGTAATGTGATTTCTTCTTTAAGTACTTTAATTTCATCATCTAATCTTTCAATATCTAGTAATGGTTGTATATCATTACCTTGTAATTTTTTAAACTCAGCAATTTTTGATAAATTTTGATTTAACTTATTGTTTCTATCTAAGTTAGTTTTAAATGCTTCAGATAAGAATACCATATTAAATTTCCCAGCATCCCAAGCTTTTTTATATATAGCAGCTTTTTTATATTCATCAGTATTTTTAGCAAATCTTGATGGATCAATAGGTGAACCCATTTTATTTTTTGCATATGTATAACTTGATTCAATACTTTTAAATTTACTTATAACACCATCTATTCTTTGTAGTGCTTTTTCACCTTCACCTTTTTCAAGTTTCATAGCATCCTCAATTTCTTCAGGAGTAAAGCCTTTATAACTTTTTAATTGATCCAAGAAAAATTTTGATGTACCCGTTTCAAACATTGTAATCAATGTAGATTTAAGAGCTGCATCTTTAATATCTATATCTTGCTTAGTAGTTGTATTTTCATCATCATGTGCTCTTGCTAAACCAGCTTGAGTACCATAATTAAATAACTTTGATTCAAAAAACTTAGCAGGATCATTGTATGTATCATTTAATTCATTTACTAAATCTTGTGCTGTTTTAGTTCTATCTGCTACATACTCATCATATTTAGTTTTATCAGTTATCATTTTATTAAAACCAATAGACAAATATTTATGTGCATAATCTAATCCTTTAGATAAACTACCCATTACAAAACCTGATGCAAATGTTTCAAAACCTTGTGCACTAAATTGTTTTTTAATAGCATTGCTTGTAATACTATTTGAATAGGCCCAAGTTTTTAAAGCTGGGTTATTATAAGTGTCAATATAATATTTTTGTGTATAATCTGCTATTACATCTTGTGCAGATTCTTGTAAACCTTCTGCAAGATTTGCTTTAAAATAATTTAAACCCATTTTACCATAGGTTCCTGGTTTAGATAAAGCTTTAAGTGAATTTTTTAATGTTACATCTACTGCTTTAAATCCTTCTTTTACATTATGTAAAACTTGAACAGGGCCTAAGTCTCTTACTACATCATCAAATCCAGCCAGTGTTCTCATTTTTCCACCACGCATTATGTTTGGAAATACAAGTTTATTACTATAATTAATTAATACAGAGTTAGTCCATGTTGCTTGCCATCCTGCTGCTTCTGCTACTTTTTTAAATTCATATTGTTTTTGTGCAGAAGGAGCTTCACCATTTTCTGCATAGTAGGTATCATATAATTCTTTATATGTACTATTATCAACAAAACCTCCTTCTAGTCTTGCTTCAGATAAAGCCATATTTGCATTTCTAACATCAAAATAAAAGCCACCAAAAGTTTTAGCAGCTCTTGCCATATTACTTAAATTATCAGCATTGGTAAATACAAACTTGCCTAATGCATCAACTGAATGTTCAAAGGGATTAATAAAATTACCAACTGTCTTTGAGGCACTATTAAACATTGTTCTTGCCTGTGACATATCCTGAAGCTTATTCATTTTTGTAAGTAAACCTGCTCCAGTTTTATACATATCACCTAATGCTTTAGGTATTTTACCAATTTTTGAAAATAATCCAACTAATCCACCAGTTGCTCCACCAACTAAAGTTCCTCCACCTGGTTCAATAGAACCAATTGCTGCACCCATTAAAGCACCTTCCATTGCACCTTCAACAAGTATACCTGCTGTATATGCAAAACTATTAAGTACATTATTTGTAAAACCTAGTACACCACCTTTAGTTGAGTAACCAATAGCACTGCGTTCTTCATAATCTAATGCTTCATCTACATCTTGTCCAAAATCTCCAGTAAATGCTTTTGCATAACTTTTTGGTCCAGTAACAAAACCTAATCCAAATAAAGGTAATGCTGAATGTACAGCAAATCTACTTAAGTCATCAAAACCTGTTGTTTTAGAATTAAATAAAGCCTCATTATTTAAATCTGGATTGAAACCAATCTTATCATAAGTTGCTTGACCATATCCTTTATATCTTGCTTTATGTGCTCCTAATGGTGATGCATCATAACTACCAACTTTTGCATATACATTATTATCTTGCAATGTATTAAGCTTTAAATCAATAGCTTTCATTGCATCATGCACATTTGAATAATTTTTATTAGCTGTTTTATTTACACTCCCTGGTTTAAATGGAGGAAATCCAGATATATTATCTTGTATTGGAAATTGATTACTTCTAACTGAAGTCATATTAGGAAGAAACTTTGTACTACCTTCTGAATCAACATCAGGAAATGGCATATCTTTTCCACCAAATGGTAAAAAAGCATTTATATCAGTTGTTCCTTCTCTTAAATGTTCACCAGCAATAGGTAATTGTTCTGCAGAATTTGAATCTTGTATTTCTTCAGCCATTATTATTTTTCTTTAGATTGTTGGTATTTTTCATTTTCTTGCATACCCCAGTTTGATATAATTTGTTGAGCACTTAAAAATGCATTTTCTAAATTATTTCCAAAATTTGTATTACTGACATAATTTGCATCACCCTTTTTCCAAGTATTAGATTTAACATCATAAGTATTTAATTGATAATTAAATACATAAGGCATTCCAGGAATATCATTTTTTTCAATATGTATAGTTCCTGCACCTGATGGGTCTTTCCATTCATATTTACCTAAAGCTTTTACAATTCCTTCTAATGGTTTAATTTTATTTTGAGTATATAAACTATTAGTCCATTGATTTCTTGGAGCTACAAAGGTCATTCCATTTTGTAATAAATCTGCACCTTCTTGTTCTGTAATAACTTTACCTTTTACATATTTTTGAATAGTACTATTATCAGGGTATATAGTCATAACACCTTTATCTCTATCTTCAGCACCAATTTGTCCAGTAACAATACGGATATCTTGCATTTTTGTTTTTGGATCACCAAAATGACTTTTTATATCTTGTAAAATCATTATAGCTTTTGCATTTAAATTATTTTCTTTACCATATTCTAATGCACTTAATGTTGCTCCATTTGTTGTTAATCCTTCAGCACTTCTTCCAAATGAAACTCCAGTATTTTCAGTATCATAAAAATTGATATTACTTAAAATATCATTTGTAGTTTCCATAAAACCTTTACTACCTTCATTCATTAACTTTGGATTTACTTGCCATGAACTTCCATCAGTAGCATAAACACCTACTTTGCTTGCATTTGATACTTTACTAATAGTACCATATGTTGACCATTGACCACTTTGATATGCTGATTTATGTTTACGTGATAAATTTTCATATATATCTGCAGCATAGTCCGCAGGATTATTTATTTTTTTTAAATAGTCATTTGTTACTTTTGATACTTTTTGTTGTAAGAAATTTTTATCCCAATCTGGTAATGTATTATAAGCACCTGATTTATATTTTGCATAAATTTCTTCTGATTTTGTATCATACTTATGTTTTATACGTGTGTCATTATATAAAATTTCTTTTTTAATTGCTTGTTCTAAACCATTTAACTCACTTTTTGATAAATTAGTTTTTATATTTTTATTATTAATTGGATTAAGTGGAGATGTTATTTTTAAAAATTTAGTTGTAGGAGGTGTAATATTTCTTTTTACTCTAGTCATAAATACTTCTTTATCTACAGCAGAACCATCTAAGTTTAAAAATATATCTACCATTTTGTCATCAACTCCAGTACCCTTAAGTTGAGTTTTCATAAATGTTTTATTTTTTACATCAACTTGTTCTTTACCTTTTACAAATGCATTATAGATATTCATATCATAATATGCTTTTTCAAAGTTTGGATCTTGTTGCATCTTAACTACATTTTTATAACCGCTCCATCTTTCTGCATAGTCATCCCAATTTGATTGAATTTGTGCTACTCTTGATGAACCATTACCTTCTAAATAAGCTCCTGGATTTGCTGTATAATCTGAAATAAATGCATCAATTGATTTAAACTTTTTAGGTTGAGCAATTTTATTACCAGCTTCATACATACTTCCCATCCAAGAATTATTATTTTGTTTAGAAAATAAATTAGTAGTTTCTTTTTCTTGTAAACCTGTTTTTGGATTTATAGGACCAAGGCTAGTATTTAATTTTGACAAAGCCATAGCTTCTGTCATATGTCCAATCTTAACTTCATTTTTATAATAGTTTGCTAACTTATAAATAAAATCAGATGCATAACTAGTAGCAAATTCATTACTAGCACTTTTATTTTCTTTTTCAAGATCAACAGGATTTGTTACACCTGATGAACTATAAAATCCTTTTACTAAAGTTGGTGTATCATATTTATGTGTTGGTTCTAGTTCTCCATTTTTTCCAGGTTGTAATATACCATTATCAATTTTCCATTGAACTCCTTTTTGAAATGAATCATATTGATTTTTAATAGCAAGTTCTTTAATCCTATTATCACTAGCCATGTTTAATTCACTAGCTCTAAATTGATGCTTTTTATTTTCAAGATATAATGGATCATATTCCATACTAAATTTATAATCTTTAAAAGCATATTGATATGCCGCTTGTGCAGCATCTTGATCCATAAACATTGCTGCTGTACCAATATCTACTTTTCTTCTTAAAGCATCAATATCATCATCACTAACACCACCTTGTGTTACTGTTGTAGATGATGTACCACCATTAACTTGTTTATCTGTTTCTTCTGCATGATTTGCATTTGCTTCAGATACTTCTCTTGCTTTTTTTATTCTCTCAAGAAAAGACAAACTATTTATATTATCATTATTAGTTTTAATATCTTCTTCTGTTGAACTTTCAATATTTTTTACAACTTCATTTTCTTGTTGTGATTTTTTATTTTTTAAAGCAGCATATTTACTAATAGTTGAATATTGTAAATTAAGATATTCTTTTTCTGCTAAATCTTTATTTCCTTGAAATTTAGAATCCGCAAGGTTATATGTATAATCTTTTCTATTTACGTAGGCTTGTGTTTTATATACTGCTGCTAATTCTGGGTCATTCTGTATTACAGTTTCAAATAAAGAATTTAATTGAGGTAACATTTGTTTACCACCTTTTTCTGTAATGATCATTGTTCCATCATCAGACCATCTTTGAACATCCATTGATTGGATACCAGCATCTTTTGCTGCTTTCATTAATGTTTGAATTGGATTTTTATATGATGTGTATTCAACATTACCAAAACTTAAAGATTCATCATCTGATAAATCTTTAAATTCAAGTCTTCTATACTCCATATCTTTTATGCCAGTTTCCCACCATCTAGCTCTTTCTTTTTCATCTTTACTATTTTTTAAAAAATCAGCTTCATCTCTTGATGCTTTAAAGTTTTTAGTCCAAGCCATATCTTTCATAAGATATTTATCTTCATAAAAAGGTTTAAATACTTGCATTGCTTGAGTTACATTTTGTTCTAATGATAAGTCAAGACCAGATACACGTTTAAGATTAAAGTCAATATTTTTTAGTAACTCATCTTTTTTTTCAATATTATTATCACGGGTTAAATCTGCATAAAAATATTCACCATAAGCATTGTTTAATGCTTTATAGTTACTATCATATTGTGATTGCTTTGTTTGCAACACATTATTATAGAAATTCAAATCCGGCTGAAAGGGTTGAAACTGTGGTATATAATCTGTTACGCCTTGTAAATACGTTGCCATAATTAATCTTTATCTATATTGTAAATATATTAAAATTTTATAAGTTTATTAAACTTATAATGTTTAGTAGAACATAAATGGGAATACATTTGATCCCATGACATATCCCATATTTGCTGCTCCACCTTCTTTTCTTATATTATTTAATATTGCTTCTTTATCAATAGTAGCAACTTGTGGATTAAGTTGATTTTTTGCTAATCTTTCTGCAACATTCCAATCATTAACACCTCCTTTATAGATTGCTTTAGTTCTTTCTGCAAGATCAGTTTCTTTAGTTGGTACATAATCTTTACCACCTTGAAATCGGATATTACCACTTCTAGCAGATATATCATATTGTGGATACATTGCATTAGTTAAAGCTAAGTTAGATGCATTCTTCCAACCAGTATTAAATCCTTGTCTTACATTTTGATCTGCTGCAATTTTAGAATTTATAAATTGTTGATTAGCAATTGTATTTTGATCATACAATCTTTGTGCAGCAGCTTGATTAATACCTTGTTCTTGATTTCTAATATTTGCTGCATTTTGTGCAAACTGATTAGCTATACCAACATTTTGATTATTAACTCTTGATAATGTATTAGCAGCTTGTTCAGCACCAGTTCCTTGAATGCCTGACATATTAGATGCAAAAGCTTGAGGTCCTGCAAATTGTCCAAGTTGTTGTGCCATTAAATTTGCATATTCACTTTGTTGACCTAATTCTCTTGTTGGATCTAAGTAAGTTGGTGTTGGTACTTCTAGTTCAGTTCTTGGAGCCCATGGTAAAAACTTTCTTATTCTGGATCTATCTTTCATAGCACCATAATAATTTATCTTATCTGGTGTCATCCATTCAGCACCAATTTCTTCAGGTGCCTGTGCTATTTCTGTATCTTCTGCAACTATTTCTTTTTCTTTTTCTGGTTCAGCTTTTATCTCTGTACCCATAACATCAGATTCATTTAGTCCTTGTGGCATATATTGTGATAATTCTTGTGCAGATGTATCTGTATATATAGCATCAATTGGTGATATACCAACATTAGTTTGACCAGTTTCATCTTGTGCACCTTCTGGGTTATATTGCCAACCTTCTATTATTTGTTGTTCTTCAGGTGTTAAATTAGTTTTATCTTCAAGCATTTTTGATAAACCTTGAAAACTTGCTTGCTCTAAAGCACTATCACCTAAGGGTACACCAACTTTTTCAGATGCTGATTTTATATCACTTATACCTTTATCTTTATATTGTTTTATAATTAAATTTGCTTCACTAAGATCTTTAGCTTGGCCTTTTTTAATTAACTCATCAGCAGTAAGTAATGTACCTTTTGAATTTGAAAAATGTTTTGAATTAACTCCATGTGCTTGAAGTGCTAAATTTCTTTTTTGTTGAGTTGTAAAAGCTCCTTTAATTTGTTCTGGTGTATAATCTTTTTTAGACATAGTACCATATAATGGATTTATTTTACCTTTACTACTTTTATAACTTAACGGATCTTTAAGAGCTTTTGTTGTATAGTTTGTTAATAATCTTGTAAACTCTGGTGAATCAATAGATTTACCCATACCTTGAAAAAGATTAGCGGCATCTTGTGAATTATTCCATGTTGTAGCTAAATCAGTTCCTGTATAAGGATCTAACTTTTTTGCACCTTTAGTAATTTTTTTATATTTACCATCTGGCATTAATATATAAAGAGGTTTATCTCCAGCTTTAGCAAACTGATCTGCTTTCCCTACTTCATATTCTTCATCTGTTTTATAATCAGCACGGTTTACAACAACAGCATTTGTTGGTATATCATACTTATATTTAACTTCTCCTTTATCTTGATATTGAGTTAATGAACCACCACTTTGCATATATGAAGGCATAACTTCACCTTGATAAAAAGGCATTTGATATCCATATTGTGCCATTGGTTGTTGCATTGCCATCATATCTTCTTGAGGCATCTCCATCATTTCTTCTTGTGGATTCTGCATACCCGGTCCTTGCTCCATACCTTCTTCTTGAAAAGATTGCATTTGTTGTTGTTGAGCAATTTCTGGAATTAAATCTTCATCTTTAATTCCATTAGCATCCATATATGGTCTTGCAGCTTCTGGTATACCTTGAGGAAATCCTTTTTTACTTTCTTGTGCTAATGCTAATGCTCCTAATTTCATTGTGTAGTTACGGATCATTATTTCAGCAGTCTTTCTTTCAAGATCACCTGACTCAGGATCCTGTAGCATTTTTCTATACTTACTTAAATCATATTGTTTAGCTAACTCAGCTGGTGTATATGATTTAGTAGATTTAGATGCACCTCCTTTTTTACCAAATTGTGCTAATAGATTTGGATCTTTAAGACGCATTGATTTAGTATCACTAAAGATAAATGTATCATCAGGAAGATTTAATGGTACACCCCCAGATGAATGTCTTGGACCTTTAATCACAAGGTGTTCTGCCATACCATCTCCATTAATGTCACCATAAACAGTTTCCCCTCCTTCTGCCTCTAAATTAGCTTGAT
>Ga0105097_10000850_pt1 | contig 14345 bp, 10 predicted proteins | sample PPLLak12cMay2015_FD_87035 | JGI IMG/M metagenome (GOLD analysis project Ga0105097, IMG submission 87035) | Freshwater sediment microbial communities from Prairie Pothole Lake near Jamestown, North Dakota, USA - PPLs Lake P7 Core (1) Depth... | ecosystem: Environmental > Aquatic > Freshwater >... | reverse complement strand
TCACTGCTGGTCACCCGCGGCTCGAAACTGGAGGCTGTCGGTTCCCCGGCGGCGCCAATCACCTTCAGCAGCCTCGGCGACGAGAATTTTGATGGTGAGGGCGAATGGGGCGGGGTGGTCATCAAGGGCTTCGCGCCCCAGTACGGCCAGGGCGGCACAGGCGCCTGCTTTGGCTCGGGCACCGTCTGTAACGTGCAAGGTGAAGGCGGTACCGTGGTTGGGCTTTACGGCGGCAACGACCCGGCGGATGATTCGGGCTCCCTGCGCTATGTGCGCATCGCCGAGGGTGGTCTCGTAGCGGGACCCAACAACGAGATCAACGGCCTTACGCTGCAGGGTGTGGGGTACGGGACCACGCTGGAGTATATCCAGGTGCACGGCAACCTCGACGACGGCATCGAATGGTTCGGCGGCACCGCGAACCTGAAATACGCGGTCCTGACCAACAACGACGACGATGACATCGACTACGATGAGGGCTATCGCGGCAATATGCAGTATGTGATCGTGCGCAAGGACCCGAACAAGCCGGGCCCCACCGGGAGCAACGACCCGCGCGGGATCGAGGCCAACTCCTCTGACGCGGACTTCGTGCCCGAAACCGAAGCGGTTCTGGCCAACATCCTGATCGTTGGTAGTGAGGTCAATAACAACGACGCGGCGGCGAGCGGACCACAGCCCGGTGCGCGGCTGCGCGGCGCTGTCATCACGTCGCTCTACAACACCGCGATCCGCGATTTCGATACGGGTTGTATCCGGATCGACGATGCCGACGTCAACGGTGATGGCTCGGATATCAAGCCCTCCGATATCACGCTGGTCAATGTCATTGGCGAGTGCGAGGATGGATTCTACGACAAGCGGGAAGCGGACTCTGCGAACAACAGCGGCGCCGGCACCGTCACGGTTGACGCGGCCTGGGCACTGACCGACTCCGCCGCAAATGTGGATGCGGAGAATATCACCGCAGTGGATAACGGCTCAGGCTTTACCTTCGACAGCACCGACTATATTGGCGCCGTCGAGCCCGGCACCTCACCGGCGAGTGCCTGGTGGTCAGGCTGGATCATCCCGGGCTCCCTGGACTAGGTACCGGGTCTGCACAGGAAAAAAAGGGCCGCGCCGCAGGGCGCGGCTTTTTTTTGCGCGTTTTGTCGAACGCAGCATTCTTGCATTGCCCGGTCGCTTGGGTAGAATAGCGCGCTCCCGGGAGTGCGAGTAAGCCATGAGCCGTTACTGGAGCGATATTGTCGGGCGGCTGACGCCCTATGTCCCGGGCGAACAGCCCCGGCTCGATCGACTGGTCAAGCTCAATACCAATGAGCATCCCTATCCCCCATCGCCCCTCGTCCTCGATGCTATCAACAGTGTCACGGGCGATGAGCTGCGCCGCTATCCCGATCCCGAGTCCACCCTGCTGAAACAGGCGTTCGCCCGGCGCCATGGTCTGCAGCCTGAGCAGGTGTTTCTCGGCAACGGTTCCGACGAGGTCCTGGCCCACGTATTCCACGCGCTGCTGCGACATGAACGGCCCCTGCTGTTCCCGGATGTCACCTACAGTTTCTACCCGGTGTGGTGCGACCTGTACCAGGTGCGCTGGCGGGCGGTGCCGTTGACGCCGGAGTTCCAGGTGGACCCCGCCGACTATCGGGGTGACAACGGCGGCATCATCATCCCCAACCCCAACGCCCCTACGGGTGTGCTGCTGGAGCTGGCTGGCGTGCGCCGCATTCTGGAGCAGAACCCGGCCTGCGTGGTGGTGATCGACGAGGCCTATATCGATTTTGGGGGTGAGTCCGCGGTCGGCCTGATCCCGCACTTCGATAACCTGCTGGTGGTCCAGACAATGTCCAAGTCCTTCTCGCTGGCGGGTTTGCGGGTGGGTGTTGCGATGGGCAGTGCGGCGCTTATCGACGGCCTGCAACGGGTCAAAAACTCGTTCAACTCCTACCCGCTGGGCGTGCTGGCACAGCGCGCGGCGCTGGCCGCGCTCGAGGATCCAGGCTACTTCCAGCAGGCCTGTCGGCGGGTGGTGGCGAGTCGCGAGCGGCTGAGTGCCGCTATGGGGCAGCTCGGCTTCCAGGTGCTGCCCTCGGCGGCGAATTTCATCCTCGCCAGACACCCGGCCAGGCCTGCCCGTGAGCTGTTCGCGGCCCTGCGTGCCAGAGGTATCATCGTGCGCTACTTTGACCGGCCGCGGATCGACGACTACCTGCGAATCACCATCGGCACCGATGCGCAGTGCGACGAATTGCTCTCGGCCCTGGCCGAGTTACTTGGCTAGCGCTTTTTGAGAATGACGCTGCCGATACTGTAACCGGCGCCGAAGGAGCACAGCACGCCGATGTCTCCCGGGCGAAAATCCGCATGGTGCTTGTGGAAGGCAATCACGGAGCCCGCGGAGCTGGTATTGGCGTATTCATCCAGGATGGTCGGAGCCTCGTCCGCGGTGGCGTCCCGGCCCAGTACCCGCTTCGATATCAACTGGTTCATGCTCAGGTTCGCCTGGTGCAGCCAGAAGCGTTTGACCTGTGCGGGAGGGATACCCAGTTTTTCGAGTTGGGTGGATATCTGGGAAGCCACCGCCGGGCAAACCTCCTTGAACACCTTGCGGCCTTCCTGCATGAAGAGCTTGTCGCTCTCCCCAACGCCGGATTCGTCGCCGCGGTTGAGGAAGCCGAAATTATTGCGGATATTGTTGGAGTAGATGGTTTGCAGCTTGCTGTCGACGATCAGGAACTGATCGGCGGCGGTGGCGGTGGCGGCCGCCTCGACAATGACAGCCGTGCACACATCGCCGAAAATGAAGTGGGAGTCGCGATCGCGAAAGTTCAGGTGGCCGCTGCAGATTTCCGGGTTGAGCATGAGTACGCAGCGGGCACTTCCCGAGAGGATGGCGTCCCTGGCCTGCTGAATACCGAAAGTGGCGGAGGAGCAGGCCACGTTCATATCGAAGCCAAAACCGGTGATGCCCAGGGCGTCCTGGATCTCTACCGCCATGGCGGGATAGGCCCGCTGCATATTGGAGGCGGCGACGATGACCATGTCGATATCCGCCGCGCTCTTGCCGGCCTGCGCCATTGCTTCGCGCGCCGCGGCCACTGCCATCTCGCACTGGATTGACTGATCCTCGTTCAGGCGCTCCGGCAGTCGCGGCACCATCCGACTGGGGTCGAGGATACCGTCCTTGTTGACCACGTAGCGGGCCTTGATGCCTGAGGCCTTCTCGATGAATTCAGCGGATGAGGGCTGCAGCGGCGCGATGTCCCCGGCCGCGATCTCTGCGGCGTGCTCCCTGTTGAAAATCTCGACATACGCATTGAACGAGGCCACCAGCTCCTCGTTGCTGATGGACTCCGGTGGGGTATACAGTCCGGTTCCGCTGATCACGATGTCGGTCATCTTTGGCTGGCTCCCTGGTTGGGTAATTTTTCGCCAGCAGTCCCGGCAAGAAAAAAGGCCGCGAGGCGGCCCTTGATCTGCACTTGCGGACTGCTGTCAGCGCTTGTGCAACGGCACATAGTCGCGCTGGGTATGGCCCGTGTAAAGCTGGCGCGGGCGGCCGATCTTGTAGCTGCCCGATATCATTTCGTTCCAGTGGGCGATCCAGCCCACGGTGCGGCCGACAGCGAAAATCACCGTGAACATGCTGGTGGGAATGCCTATCGCCTTGAGTATGATGCCCGAGTAGAAATCCACGTTGGGGTAGAGTTTCTTCTCGATGAAGTACGGGTCGCTCAGGGCGATTTCCTCCAGCCGCTTGGCAATGGCCAGCAGGGGGTCATTCTCTATTCCCAGTTCCGCCAGCACCTCATCGGCAGCCTCTTTCATCACCTTGGCCCGCGGGTCGAAGTTCTTGTAGACCCGGTGGCCGAATCCCATCAGGCGGAAGGGATCGTCCTTGTCCTTGGCCCTTGAGACGAACTCTTCTATGCGCGAAACATCCCCGATCTCCTCCAGCATCTTCAGCACCGCCTCGTTGGCACCGCCGTGGGACGGACCCCAGAGCGCCGCTATACCCGCGGCGATGCAGGCGAAGGGGTTGGCGCCAGAAGAGCCGGCCAGGCGCACGGTGGAGGTTGAGGCATTCTGCTCATGGTCGGCGTGGAGCAGGAAGATCCGATCCATCGCCTTGGCCAGCACCGGGCTTATATTACTGGGCTCGCAGGGAGTGCCAAACATCATGTGGAGGAAGTTCTCGGAATAGGACAGGCTGTTATCCGGGTACATGAAGGGCTGGCCGGTGGAATACTTGTAACTCATGGCCGCCAGTGTGGGCATCTTCGCGATCAGGCGGTAGGCCGCGATCCGGCGGTGGTTGTCGTTGGAGATATCCAGCGAGTCGTGGTAGAAGGCGGAGAGGGCGCCCACTACACCGCACATGATGGCCATGGGGTGCGCATCGCGGCGGAAGGCGTTGAAGAACGTACGGATCTGTTCGTGCACCATGGTATGGCGGTGTACGGTGCCGACAAACTTCTCTTTCTGCTCCTTGTTCGGCAGTTCCCCGTACAGCAGCAGGTAGCAGGTCTCCAGGTAGTCGGAATCTTCCGCCAGCTGCTCGATCGGGTAACCCCGGTGCAGCAGCACTCCCTTGTTGCCATCGATAAAAGTGATCTGCGACTCGCAGGCGGCGGTCGACACGAAACCCGGGTCGTAAGTGAACAGGTTTTTGGCGGTAAGCGCCCCGACATCGATCACGTCCGGGCCCAGGGTGCCCGAATAAATCGGCAGTTCAATGGCTCCCTCTAGGCCATCGATGGTCAGGAGGGCTTTTTTGTCGCTCATGGGAGATCCTGGGATGTGAAACGTTTGGCGCTTCACTATAGGGTTTCCCGCGTTTTTGTCAATTGATCCGGGCCAGCTTCAGGTCGCACCCGGGAGGGCACCAGCATCCATCCGCGAGTCCCCGCGTGGACGCGGAACGCACTGCTTCATAAATTGGACAGGGGACGAGGGGTAGGCTTGTAACGGGTTTGTAATTGCGGCGCCAAGTCCCTATAATTTCTCGCGTTTTGGCCAGCTGGCCGCGCCTGCGTCTCGCAACGCATACGACTTCCGGCTCAAATCGATGAAGCGCCCGCCCGGGCGCCTTAAACACGGTGCCTTATAGTGAAAGACAAGCGTCCAGTTAACCTCGATATCGGTACCATGCGGTTGCCCCTGACCGCGTGGACATCCATCGCTCACCGCGCCTCCGGCGTGTTCCTGTTTGCCGGCATGGCAGTGCTTATCTGGGTCCTGGATGCCAGTCTGGCCAGCCCTGAGAGTTTTGCCTCGCTGCAGGAATGCCTCGGCAGCCCCCTGGCGAAGCTGGTGATATGGGCAGTGGTGGCCGGCCTTATCTACCACAGTGTCGCCGGGGTAAAGCACCTGGTCATGGACCTGGGCGTTGGCGAGACCATGGAGGGAGGCACCCTGGGCGCGAAGGTCGTGCTGGCGGTGTCGGCGGTGTTGATTGTTCTGGCAGGAGTCTGGATATGGTAACTGCAGTCACCAGTATGGGCCGCTCCGGGCTCTACGATTGGCTCATGCAGCGGGTCACCGCTGTCATTTTGCTGGCCTATTTCCTGCTCGTGGGCTGCGTGCTCCTGGGCGGGGTCGATTATGCAGCCTGGAAAGCGCTTTACTCCCAGACCTGGATGCGGGTGTTCAGCCTGCTGGCACTGCTGTCCCTGGGAATGCATGCCTGGGTTGGCCTGTGGGCCGTTTTCACCGACTATCTGACCGAGCGCCTGCTGGGTAATGTCGGTAATGTCCTGCGCCTTCTGGCCCAGGGCGTCAGCGCGCTCATCATGTTCACGTATGTGGTCTGGGGCATCCAGATTCTGTGGGGTTTATAAATGGCGGCTCTTCGTACTCTCTCTTTTGACGGTGTGATCGTAGGCGGCGGCGGCGCCGGTATGCGCGCGGCCCTGCAGCTGGCGCAGTCGGGCTATAAAACGGCTGTCATCTCCAAGGTGTTCCCCACCCGTTCCCACACCGTATCGGCCCAGGGCGGCATCACCTGCGCCATCGCCAGCGCCGACCCGAATGACGACTGGCGCTGGCACATGTACGACACGGTGAAAGGCTCCGACTATATCGGCGACCAGGACGCTATTGAATATATGTGCAGCGTGGGTCCCGAGGCCGTATTCGAGCTGGAGCATATGGGCCTGCCGTTCTCCCGCACCGAGGAGGGGCGTATCTACCAGCGCCCCTTTGGTGGCCAGTCCAAGGATTACGGCAAGGGCGGCCAGGCGGCCCGCACCTGCGCCGCGGCGGATCGCACCGGCCATGCGCTGCTGCACACCCTGTACCAGGGCAACATGAAGAACAAAACGGTGTTCTTCAATGAGTGGTTCGCCACCGACCTGGTCAAGAACCAGGACGGCGCGGTGGTGGGTGTCATGGCGATCTGCATAGAAACCGGTGAAGTCGTTTACATCAAGTCGAAGGCGACGGTGTTCGCCACCGGTGGAGCGGGAAGAATCTACGCCTCTACCACCAATGCCCATATCAACACGGGAGACGGCATCGGCATGGCGCTGCGCGCCGGCTTCCCGGTCCAGGACATCGAGATGTGGCAGTTTCACCCCACAGGTATCGCCGGGGCAGGGACCCTGGTCACAGAGGGCTGCCGCGGTGAGGGTGGTTACCTCATCAACAAGGACGGCGAGCGCTTTATGGAGCGGTACGCTCCCAATGCCAAGGACCTCGCGGGTCGCGACGTGGTGGCCCGCTCGATGGTGCTGGAGATCATCGAGGGTCGTGGTTGCGGTCCGCAGGGCGACCATGTACTGCTCAAACTCGATCACCTGGGCGAGGAAGTGCTGGAAAGCCGCCTGCCTGGCATTTGTGAGCTCTCCCGCACCTTCGCCCACGTGGATCCGGTCAAGGAGCCCATTCCAGTTGTGCCCACCTGTCATTACATGATGGGCGGCATTCCCACCAATATTCACGGCCAGGCCCTGACGGTTGACACCAGCGGCAGGGATGCGGTCATTCCGGGGCTCTATGCCTGCGGTGAGGTGGCCTGCGTTTCCGTGCACGGAGCCAACCGCCTCGGCGGCAATTCACTGCTCGACCTGATCGTTTTCGGTCGTGCTTCGGGTCTTTATATTGAGAAAGCGCTGCGAGCGGGCATCGAGATGAGGGATGCGTCAGAAAGTGATATCGAGCAGGCCACCGCCCGCCTCAACCGCCTCAACAACTCCAGCGGCGGCGAGCCTGTGGCAATCCTGCGCAAGGAGCTACAGAACACCATGCAGAACTATTTCGGTGTGTTCCGCAACGGCGAGTTCATGCAAAAAGGGATAGACCAGCTGGCCCAGTTGCGCGGGCGGATCGAGAGCGCAAGGCTGGACGACAAGAGCAAGGCCTACAACACCGCCAGAATCGAGGCGCTCGAACTGCAGAACCTGCTGGAAGTGGCCGAGGCGACTGCCATAACGGCGGAAGGGAGGAAGGAAAGCCGCGGGGCGCATGCGCGCGAGGATTTCGACTCCCGCGACGACGAGAACTGGCTGTGCCACTCGCTCTATTTCCCTGGCGACAAGCGGGTGGGCAAGCGGGCGGTCAATTTCGAACCGAAAACGGTCGAGACTTTCCAGCCGAAAGCGCGTACGTATTAAGGGGCAGTCACTATGTTGCAAGTAAGTATCTACCGCTATAACCCCGAGACCGATGCCGAGCCTTATATGCAGGACGTGCAGGTGGACACCGGTGGCAAGGACCTGATGGTGCTTGACGTGATGGAGTTGATCAAGGCCCAGGATACCTCGGTTGTCTATCGCCGCTCCTGCCGCGAGGGTGTATGCGGCTCTGACGGCGTCAACATGAACGGCAAGAATGGACTGGCCTGCATCACGCCCCTGTCGGCGACCGTCCGCAACAACAAGCTGGTGCTGCGTCCGCTGCCCGGCCTCCCGGTCATCCGCGACCTGGTGGTAGACATGAGTATGTTTTATGCCCAGTACGAAAAAATTCAACCCTACCTGCAGAATGACTCGCCGGCGCCGGCTATAGAGCGCCTGCAGTCACCACAGGACCGGGCCAAACTCGACGGCCTGTACGAGTGTATTCTCTGCGCCTGCTGTTCCACGGCCTGCCCCTCGTTCTGGTGGAATCCCGACCGCTTCATCGGGCCGGCGGGGCTGCTGCAGGCCTATCGCTTCCTGGCAGATAGTCGGGACACGGCCACCGAGGAGCGCCTGTCACGGCTGGACGACCCCTTCAGCGTGTTCCGCTGCCACGGGATCCAGAATTGCGTGAATGTCTGCCCCAAGGGCCTCAATCCCACGAGGGCGATCGGACATATCCGAAATATGCTCTTGAGTCGTGCTACCTGACGTCAAGAAATTACTCTAACATATTGAATAATATGTATTTATTGTAGTCAGCTCGTGAGTCGCAAGAGGTGCCGGGTCGGCTCGGTCCGGGGTGGGAGTAGCCCCCGCGCGCCTTCTGCTGCGGTACTGCTACACTGCTTCGTCTGTTGCCCCGGGGCACCGTGATTACTGGCTGGAAGGATTCTGGATGCAAGAGAGCTCTATGGAACAGTTGTGGCGCAGCTCGCATATAGCGGGCGGCAATGCGACTTACGTGGAGGACCTCTACGAGGTCTACCTCAAGGACCCCAACGGTGTGCCGGAACAGTGGCGCGAGTATTTCCACAAACTGCCTCAGGTCGAGTCCGCGGTGGTACAGCTGCTGGATGTTCCGCACTCCGTCATTCGCGACCGCTTCGCCCAGATCAGCAAGATGCGGGTGCGCACGGCAGCGACGGTCCAGCACGACTCCCAGGCAACCGATTACGAGCGCAAGCAGGTCCGCGTTGTCCAGCTGATCTCTGCCTACCGCCAGCGCGGCCACCAGAAAGCCCGGCTCGACCCCCTGGGGCTGGCGAAACGTGAGCAGGTCGCGGACCTCGAGTTGTCCTTTCACCAGCTGTCGGCAGCGGATTTCGACACGGTTTTCCAGACCGGCAGCATGCATATCGGCAAGGCCGACGCGACCTTGGGAGAAATTCTCAACGCCCTGGAGCGCACTTATTGCCACACGGTCGGCGCCGAATTCATGCACATCGTCGACACCGATCAACGCATGTGGATCATGCGGCGGATGGAATCGGTGCGCTCGGCCCCCGATTACGGCCGGGAAGTGCAGCTGCAACTGTTGCGCAGCCTGATCCAGGCGGAGGGCCTGGAGAAGTCCCTCGGAACCAAGTATCCCGGCACCAAGCGGTTTGGCCTGGAAGGCGGCGAGAGCCTGATTCCCATGCTCACGGAAATGATCCAGCGCTGCGGCTCGATGGGCGCCCGGGAGATCGTGATCGGTATGGCCCACCGGGGTCGCCTGAACGTGCTGGTCAATATCCTTGGCAAGAACCCGGCCGAGCTGTTTGCCGAATTCGAAGGCCGTGTGCAGTACTCAAGCTCGGGCGACGTGAAGTATCACCAGGGCTTTTCCTCCAATGTGATGACACCGGGCGGGGAAGTACACCTGGCCCTGTCTTTCAATCCGTCCCATCTGGAGATCGTATCCCCGGTGGCAGAGGGCTCGGTGCGGGCGCGGCAGGAGCGGCGCAAGGACAAGACCGGTAGTCTGGTGGTACCGATCATCATTCACGGCGATGCGGCCTTCGCCGGCCAGGGCGTGGTGATGGAAACCTTCCAGATGTCCCAGACCCGGGCCTACAAGACGGGCGGCACCATTCATATAGTGCTCAACAACCAGGTGGGCTTCACCACCCACCGGCGCCAGGACGCCCGCTCCACCGAGTACTGTACCGATATTGCCAAGATGGTGCAGGCCCCGATTTTCCATGTAAACGCCGACGATCCCGAGGCGGTCCTGTTCGTCACCCAGGCGGCAGTGGATTTCCGCAACCAGTTCAAGAAAGACGTGGTGATAGACCTCATCTGCTATCGCCGCCGGGGTCACAACGAGGCCGACGAGCCCTCGGTGACCCAGCCGATCATGTACACCAGGATCCGCAAGCACAAGCCGACCCGGGATCTCTATGCCGGGAAGCTCATAGCGGCGGGTATCCTGAGCGAGGCCGAGGACCAGGCACTGGTGGAGCGCTACCGGGAGTCCCTGGATCGGGGCGAGCCTATGGTAAGCAGCCTGGTATCGGAGCCGGATACGGCGCTTTTTGTCGACTGGACCCCCTACCTGGGGCACTCATGGACCATGCCTGCGGAAACCGGTATGGATCTGCACGAGTTGCAGAGCATCGGCCACGACAGCAATGTACCGCCGGATAACTTCCCACTGCAGAAGCAGGTAGCCAAGATTCTGGAGGACCGCCGCAGAATGGCAGCCGGGGCCATGCCGCTGAACTGGGGTTTCGCCGAAACCCTGGCCTATGCCACCCTCCTCAGGCAGGGCTACCCGGTGCGCATCACCGGGCAGGACGTGGGCCGTGGCACCTTTTCCCACCGTCACGCAGTCCTGCACAACCAGAAGACCGGCAAGACCTACCGGCCGCTGCAACATCTCGGCCCTGGCCAGGCCAGGTTCAAGATCTATGACTCCCTGTTGTCGGAAGAAGCCGTACTTGCCTTCGAATACGGCTACTCCACCACCTTGCCCCAGGGCCTGGTGATCTGGGAGGCGCAGTTCGGTGATTTCGCCAATGGCGCCCAGGTCGTGATCGACCAGTTCATTACCAGTGGTGAACACAAGTGGCAGCGGCTCAGCGGCCTCACGATGCTGCTGCCCCACGGCTATGAAGGGCAGGGTCCCGAGCATTCCTCCGCCCGCCTCGAGCGTTTCATGCAGTTGTGCGCCGAGCACAACATCCAGGTCTGTGTTCCCACCACACCGGCCCAGGTATTCCATATGCTCAGGCGGCAGGCTATCAGGCCCCTGCGCAAACCCCTGATCGTCATGACGCCCAAGAGCCTGCTGCGCCACAAGGAGGCGATCTCGACGTTAGAGGAACTCGCCAACGGCCGCTTTTTCAATGTGCTGGACGAGACCGATGACCTCGACAGGGCCGCGGTGGAGCGGGTGATATTGTGCAGCGGTAAAGTGTTTTACGATCTGCGGGCCGCCCGGCGCGAGCGCGGCATCGGCAATATCGCCATCGTGCGACTGGAGCAGCTCTATCCCTTCCCGGAAGAGGAGTTGCTGCAGGTGCTGGCCACCTTCCCGAATATCACCGACGCGATCTGGTGCCAGGAAGAGCCCGTGAACCAGGGCGCCTGGTACTCCAGCCAGCATCATATGCGCAGGGCCATTCATCACTATCGCCGTGACGTTTACCTGCGCTATGTGGGCCGGGAGGCATCGGCGGCGCCGGCGGCGGGCTACATGGCGCTGCACGTGGCCCAACAGGAAGAGTTTATCAACCAGGCGCTGGCTGCCGATAAATCGGCCAACGAATAACAGTACAACAGGGAATCGAGATGTCCATTGAGATTAAAGCCCCGGCGTTTCCGGAGTCGGTAGCAGACGGTGAGATCGCAACCTGGCATAAGGCCGAGGGTGATGCGGTAGCCCGGGACGAATTGATAGTCGAAATTGAAACGGACAAGGTCGTGATGGAAGTGCTGGCGCCGGAGGATGGCGTTATCTCCAGGATCCATGCCCGTGAAGGCGATACCATCCAGAGTGAGCAGCTGTTGGCCACCCTCGAGCAGGGTGCGGCAGCTGTTGCTGGCGCTGCGCCGACCAGGGCCCCGGCGGTCGCCGCCCCGGTAACAGCAGACAGTGGCGTCGAACTGGCCGGGCCCGCCGCCAGGCAACTGCTGGAAGAGCATAAACTGGATCCGGCCAGCATCATCGGTAGCGGCAAGGGCGGCCGCATCCTCAAGGAAGACATCCTGGCCCACCTGAAGACGCTGGAAACCACACAGGCAGCGGCGCCTGTCATCCCGGCCGGTATTCCCGAGGCCCCCACCGGACCCTCCGGCGAGCGGGTCGAGAAGCGGGTGCCCATGACGCGGATGCGCGCAAAGATCGCCGAGCGCCTGCTCAATGCCACCCAGCAAACAGCCATGCTCAGCACTTTCAACGAGGTCAACATGGCGCCGGTCATGGCGCTGCGCAGCAAGTACAAGGACCAGTTCGAGAAAGTCCACAATGGTACCCGCCTCGGGTTTATGGGGTTTTTTGTCAAGGCGGCCTGCGAGGCCCTGAAACGCTATCCCGCTGTCAATGCCTCCATCGATGGCAACGACGTGGTCTACCACGGCTACCAGGATATCGGTGTCGCGGTTTCAACCGATAACGGGCTGGTGGTGCCTGTGCTGCGCGACGCCGACTTCATGAGCCTGGCGGATATCGAGGCCGCCATTCGCGACCTGGGCATTCGCGCCAAGGACAACAAGCTCACGATCGACGATATGACGGGCGGCACGTTCACGGTGACCAACGGGGGCGTATTCGGTTCGCTCCTGTCTACCCCGATCCTCAATCCGCCCCAAACCGGTATCCTGGGTATGCACAAGATCCAGGATCGGCCCATGGCCGTTAACGGCCAGGTTGTCATCCAGCCGATGATGTACCTCGCCCTGTCCTACGACCACCGCCTGATCGATGGCAAGACCGCGGTGCAGTTCCTGGTGGCCATCAAGGACCTGATCGAGGATCCGGCCCGCATCCTGCTGCAGTTGTAATCCTTTGACGCTGTAGCGCACAGACAATTCGGGAAAAAGTGTATGGCTGAGAAATACGATGTTGTGGTGATTGGCGCCGGTCCGGCCGGCTATGTCGCAGCGATTCGTGCTGCCCAACTCGGATTATCCGTCGCCTGCGTGGAGCAGTGGCTGGATGGTAAGGGCAAAGTGCGCCTTGGGGGCACCTGCCTGAATGTCGGCTGCATTCCCTCCAAGGCCCTGCTTGACAGCAGCCAAAAATTTGCCGAGGCGAGGGACAGCCTGGCTGTTCACGGTATCAGCGTCGGGGGTGCCAGTATCGATGTTCCCGCCATGCTCAGGCGCAAGGACGCCATCGTTGAGCAATTGACCGGCGGGATCGCAGGCCTGTTCAAGCACAACGGCGTCACCGCGATTGCCGGCACCGGCAGGGTGCTTTCGGGTACCCGGGTACAGGTAACGGACAAGGCTGGCAAGGTCGAGCTTATCGCCGCCGCCAATATCATCGTCGCCGCGGGTTCCCTGCCGGTTGCGATTCCTCCCGCACCCGTGGACAACAAGTTCATACTCGATTCGACCGGCGCGCTGGAGCTGGCGGAGGTGCCGCGCCGGCTGGGGGTGATCGGGGCCGGCGTCATCGGACTGGAGCTCGGCAGTGTCTGGGCGCGGCTGGGCTCCGAGGTGGTCATGCTGGAGGCGCTCGATGACTTCCTGCCGATGATGGACCAGCAGATCGCCAAAGAGGCGGCCAAAATTTTCAGGAAGCAGGGCCTGGATATCCGCCTGGGTACCCGGGTGACGCGCGCGCAGGTCAAGGACGGGGCTGTCGTGGTGACCTACAGCACCGCGAGCGGTGAACAGGTGGAGACCTTCGACCGGCTGATTGTCGCGGTCGGGCGCAAGCCGCGTTCGCAGGAACTGTTCGCCAGTGACAGCGGCCTGACCCTGGACGAGCGAGGTTACATTTTCGTCAATGACGCCTGCGAGACCGAAGCCCCGCATATCTTTGCCGTGGGCGACGTCGTGCGCGGCCCCATGCTGGCACACAAGGGCTCGGAGGAGGGTGTCATGGTTGCCGAGCGGATTGCCGGCAGGAAGACCCAGGTGAACTATGACTGCATTCCCTCGATAATCTACACCCACCCGGAAGTGGCGGCGGTGGGTCGTACCGAGCAGGAACTGAAAGCCGATGGCGTGCCCTATAAGAGCGGTGTATTTCCGTTTGCGGCGAGCGGCAGGGCCCTGGCCGCCAATGATGCCGAGGGTATGGTCAAGATTATCGCCCATGCGGAGAACGATCGCATACTGGGCTGCCATATTGTCGGCCCGTCCGCCGCTGACCTGGTGCAGCAGGTGGTAATAGCGATGGAGTTTGGCGGCAGCGCGGAAGACCTGGCCCTGACCGTATTCGGCCATCCGACCCTGTCGGAGGCGGTGCACGAGGCGGCGCTGGCGGTGGGTGGCCATGCCATTCATGTGGCAAACAGGAAGCACAAGAAATAGAATTTGCCCGCGCGCGAACGATAACATAATCCCCGGTGTGCGCGGGCTTGAAGCGGTCGATCCGGTGGGCAAAGCCACCGGTTCGGTCAAAAACCAGAGCAGCAGCAGAAAACAGGACTGAAAATGAATCTTCATGAGTATCAGGGCAAGCAGTTGTTTGCCGAGTACGGGCTGCCGGTTTCCAGGGGTTATGCGGTTGAAACACCCCAGGAAGCGGTGGATGCGGCGACGCAGATCGGGGGCGATATGTGG
>Ga0105097_10000849_pt1 | contig 14356 bp, 11 predicted proteins | sample PPLLak12cMay2015_FD_87035 | JGI IMG/M metagenome (GOLD analysis project Ga0105097, IMG submission 87035) | Freshwater sediment microbial communities from Prairie Pothole Lake near Jamestown, North Dakota, USA - PPLs Lake P7 Core (1) Depth... | ecosystem: Environmental > Aquatic > Freshwater >... | reverse complement strand
TATTTCATGTACCAGGAATGGCAATTCTGGGTACTTGGAGTTCTGGTTGCCACAGTTCAAGGCGGCAGCCAGGCGCTTAGCAGATCCATGATCGGGAAAATGATCCCCAAGAGTAAATCAGCTGAGTTCTATGGCTTTTTCAGCGTATTTGAGAAATTCGCTTCCATCCTGGGGCCATTTCTGTTCGCAGTCGTTTCCACTGCCATGGGTCACAGCCGCCTGAGTATTGTTTCGCTGGTGATCTTCTTTGTGGTCGGGATCTTCATTCTGACGAAGGTCAACCTGGAAGAGGGAATCCGGGTGGCGGAAGCGGAGGAATTGGAAATGAAAACAGTCAACGCCGCGGCGTGATTATTAAAGGAAAAAAAAGATTGCTGGTCGTTTTGACCAGCAATCTTGTAAAGATTCAAATTACTTATCCTTTTGAGCTTCCGCATGGAATCCTAAATCGCTTGTAACCATTACAACTAATGGGATAGAAGAGCGCTTGGGGGTTTTCATGCACGATCAGATTTTGTTACTCATACGCCAGAACCTCCCGAATGGTCAACCGGGCAGCCTTTCGGGCAGGAAGGATACTGGCGACGGTGGAAAGTGCAAGAACAATGAACAGCCAGATCACAAAACCTTCGGCGGTAAATATCACCGGGATCGGGAATTTAAAAACGGCATAGCTGACAATCGCTGAAAGCCCGTAGGAAAATGGAATGGCAAGCAAAGCCCCAATACCCCAGGAGATCATTCCAATGAGGGCGCCTTCCGCGATCACTGTCCGCATGATGACCTTATCCACAGCCCCGATCGATCGCATGATCCCAATTTCGCGGGTTCGTTCGAGTACGTTCATACCCATTGTTCCAGTCAAACCCATACTGCCAACCAGCGCTGTGAGCAGCGCCATGATCATCAGAAAGGTCACCAGGATTCCCAGGCTCTCGGAAGCTTTTTTTAGCGTACTGAGGCCGGTTTGTGCTTTATTCACCCTGTACCCTTCATCCCGGAAGTATTCATCCAACTTTTCCGCCATAGCCTGCTGGTATTCCGGCTCATGGTTTTCCGTCACGATCCGAAATGAAAAGGATTGGTTCGGAAAATGAATATATTTTGATAAATATTCATAATTTGCGTAGGCAATTGCGCCTTCCTGGTTGACAAACTGGAAAATACCAGCCACTTTCCAAATGTCATCTTTCCCGTTCATCTTAAGCATGACTTCATCGCCTGGTTTCAGATCCGGATAAATATCCAGGATGCTCTCTGATACGGTTATCGCCTTTTCATCCCCGGGAAGTAGCCATCTACCGGAGACAAGCTGCGGGCTGACCAAATTACTGCCGGCTGGCGGCGCAAGGATTGTCAGGTTTTCAGCTACGGACTCATCCGGATTCAATAATTCCGCGGCTGCATATGCCCACCCTTCAATATGTTGCACGCCGGGGACTTGCATGGCGGTATTTCGAACTTTTGCCAGTCGGTATGGTTGCTCAAAATCAAGGGTGATATCAGCAAGAAAATATCGACCGATCTGATCAATATAATCGTTTAAAGATACCCGCACGTTAAAGACCGCGATGAAGATCGCTCCTCCCATGGAAAGGGTGAAAAGTGTAAGCACCAGGCGGCCTTTACGGCGAAAAGTATTTCGAAGAGAAATTAGAAGCGGCCGGGGAATGTGAATTTTCCGCCTGGCTAGCCAGGTGGTCGTGTTTACCTGAAAATGCTCCCAGGGCGATGCCTTGTGTTCATCTTTTTTGTGTTTTTTCTCCTCCCGACCCGAAGTACCGCTATTCAGCGCGTTCAAAACAGTCGTTCGGGAACCATTCAAAACGGGAACCAAACCGGCAAGCAACGGAATTGCGAGGCCGACGATGATCTGGATCAGCAACGCTGAAGGTACGATCCGGTAACCCATCAATTGGAAATTGATGCTCGCTGCAATAAAATCTGCAAGCATATAAGCTCCCTGGCCACCCAGGGGGACAGCGATCACTAGGGCAATAGCGCTGAAAGCCATGATCAAAACGAAGTACATGCCAATAACCTGATCGCGGCGGCCGCCAATTAATTTGATCACCCCGATATGGCGAAGGTGCTGGTTGAGAAGCGCATTTAATGTATTAGCAATCAATGAGCTGCTGAGAAACAAAATCAGAACCCCAAGGGCAAGCAAAATGCCAAGAATTGCCTGGACGGTAGAGGCAAGCGGATGTTCATTAGAGAGGCCAACCCTTGTCCGCAGGACAGCAGATCCGCTCTTTTCCAGCTTTTCTTTGACATCTGCAGTTGCCTGGCGAAGGAATTCCTTGTCATTTCCATTCTCTTTTACTGTGGCGTATACACGGTTATAAATTTCAGGTTCGTTCAAAAACGCCAGAGAATTGGAAGTGATATACGCCAGGTTGGATGCCAGGAAATCTCCCGCCCCTGTTGCCGGGTCTTGAACGATTCCAACAACCGGGAGTGTTTTAATGGCGCCGTTATTAAGCTGGATCTCAAGAGTATCACCAACGGTGATACCCAATTCTTCGGCAGCTTTTACTTCAAGGAGGATCTCTTTCTTTTTTGGGAAATTATCCCCCAGGATGGGTGTGAGGTGGTTGATCTTGAGATCCTCGAAATCTTTAATCGCTATCAGATTTAATGTGACCCACTGACTGGAACCTGGCACACGAAATCGGGATGTGATAACCCGGCGGCCTTCCGCATCCATAACTTCGGCCAGATTCCCGACCATGGAGACCTGATCGGAGTCAAAACCTTCTCCCCGCACCTCAACATTGGCGGGGTTGCCGGCAGCATAGCTCGCGCTCATGTCCTGTGAAATGATGGCATAAGCTCCCGAGATCACTCCGATAGAAAACACCCCGACGATGATCGAAACCACCACAAGCACGGTACGGGATTTGTTATCAACCAAATCGTGCAGGACTTTTCTCCAACGGGGGCGAAAATTGATCATTTAACTGCGACTCCGCATGCGCTGATCTGCAACCCGGTTCTGTTCGATTCGTGTTTGCACGATAGAGGCTAGAGCCCCTTCGGTGAGGGGAGATTCTTTCAACAACTCCATGAACCGGTCGCGCGGAAGTGTTGCAAGACGGACAGCTCCGGAATTCGCCGCCCGGACTGTCGCGATGGATCTGCCTCCCTTCATTAACTCAACTTCCCCAAAGAATTCACCTTTTCCCAATCTGGCAATAGTCACTTCTTTTGGAGTGGGACCATGCAATACGATATCCACCGCACCTTCTTCGATCATAAAAAATGATGACACATGCTCCCCCAGGTGAATGATCGTTTGCGAGGGATTGTAGGTTACTCTCTCGATCTGGCGGGTTGCGGCCATCATCTGATTATGGGAAAGCAGCGAAAGAGAACAAGCAACTGTTTCATTGATCAATTCGCCATCCGAGATGATGATCGTCCGTGAGGTTCGTTCGGTTAGAGAGGGATCGTGGGTTACCATGGCGATTGTTTTCCCACTTTTAGCCAGTTGATCAAAAAGGGAGATGATGCTTTCAGCCGAGCGCGAATCGAGGTTGCCTGTGGGTTCGTCAGCCACGATGATCGGTGGTTCGTTGGCAAGCGCGCGAGCAATGGCAGCACTTTGCTGCTGACCGTTGGAGACAGCAACGGGTAGCTTATGCGCAAATTGTTCCAAACCCACCATTTTCAATAATTCCATCGCACGTTTCGGTCGTTCATCGAAATCATAATTTCCCACGAAATCCATGGGAAGCATCACATTTTCAAGCAGCGTCAGCATGGGGAGAAGCTGAAAGAATTGAAAAACGACACCCAGGGTTTTTCCCCTCCAAAGCGCCCGCTCGCTTTCATTCATGGAGTAAATATTAGTTCCATTAATTAGTACTTCACCGGAAGTAGGGTGGTCGATCCCGGTGATCATATTTAGCAGTGTCGATTTTCCGGAACCTGATTTTCCAACTACGGAGACGAATTCACCCTGTTTAAGATTAAGATCAATTCCCTTTAATACCGTAAACACACCGGCGGCATTTTTGAACTGTTTTACCACTCGTGAAAGAAGGATCGCATCCTGTGCAGTTTCAGGCTGGATAGATTTCGGATTCAAGACTGCTGAACCTTCCCTTTTTTTATTTCGGTGCCATTTGGCAGGATCTCTCCATCGTGGATGACAAGGTGCCTGGAAAACCGGGGAGTCAGGCCGGTATCATGAGAAACCATAACGATCGTTTTCCCCGAACTGACCAGGCGCTCAAAAATCGCGAAAATATGATCCGCGGTAACTGAATCCAGGCTCCCGGTTGGTTCATCTGCAACCAGGATGGGTGGGTCAGCAGCCAAAGCCCGGGCGATCGAAACCCGTTGCTGTTGCCCACCTGAAATCGCTTTTGGTGTTTTTCGTGCGTGTTCTTCGAGCTCAACCAATTTCAGAAGTTCCAGTGCCCGCTCCCTGCTTTCTGCGGGACGATACAACCCGCAAAGATCGAGCGGAAGCATGATATTCTCCACTAAAGTTAGCATGGGAAGCAGCTGGAAGGATTGAAAAACCACTCCCAGGTTTTTACCCCGCCAGAGTGCCAACTGGTCTTCGTCCAAAGTATGGATCGAGGTTTCAGAACCGGCTTTTCCCACCAGGACCTCCCCCGAAGAGACCCGGTCGACCCCCGTGATCATATTTAAAAGAGTTGTTTTTCCCGCACCGGATTTTCCTAAAATGCCAAAGAATTCTCCCTCATGAATATTGAGGGAGATATCTTTCAATGCGGTGAAATCACCTGCAGCAGTCTCATATATTTTCTTGACATGCTGAAGACGAATCAATGGTTCTGAAGACGTGCTCACTTTTTAAATTACCCCGGCAATGAATACCAATTTGGCAGGATTGAATTTTAATGATTTTTCACCGGTTAAAGATTATAAGATGATAAGAATAATACAAACCGGTCGGTTTAAATAAATGGAACCGGTAAACCCGGTTCCATTTTGGTTTTCCTTCAGCTTACTTATTGCCTAAGCTCTGTACAGACCCAACGCCATTCACATCTTCCGTAACCATTGGTGATCCGTAGTATTCAACCGATCCTGCCCCCGAAATAATGACCTTCAGCAATTCGGTTGCCCACACTATGGCACCACCAGCCCCGGAAACCTGCACCTTTACCCGGGCGGATTCCAGGTCACCAGCCTGGTAACTCCCCAGACCGGTGAGCAAGGCGGTTTGATCCGTCGCTTTCCCCGCGAGATCAAAATTACCGGCTCCTCCCAGGGTGGCATCCAGAGAAGCTACCTCGAGATTCGAAATTTCTACATTTCCAGCACCGCTGAGACCTAATTCCAGGGAGTCTGCTTGCAGACTATCAATATCGAAGTTCCCAGCTCCGCTGATATCGATCTTCATTGCAGTGCTTTGCAGGTCATCGATCTTAACGTCACCTGCTCCAGAAACGGTGAAATCATCCAAATCTTTCACCACCAAGGTATATTCCACAGGTTGTGGGAATCCAACATTCCAGCGCGGTTCATCCATCCGGATGATTAATACCCCGTTCACCACTTCGGTCAAAATATGCGGCAAGATATTCTTTCCTGCCTCAATTTTGAGAGATTCCGTTTCGCCCTGTGTGATCGACATTTTTCCGGTTGCATCAAATCGAACCGCATGGAATCCGCTCACATCCCGGTTTTCTGTAACCAGATTCCCAGGGTCAACACGGGGAAGAATACTGCAAGCGCTAAGCCCGATAACAAGCAAAACCAGAAATGGGATAACCAGATATCTTTTCATTTTTTCCTCCATTGAATTGTTTTTATACTCTGATTACGGAAGCAGGGAGGATTAGTTGCAATAATGACAAAGGTGATCTTAACGGGGGAGTATCAGGATAAATTCAGCTTTCTTGCCTGCCACCTCGGCGAGGATTTGTTTCACCGCACCGCGGTATATCTTTTCGTCGGAAAGGGTTAAATTGGTAGCCAGGGTGCACACCTGACGGGGTCCGAAAGTCTTTTCAATATCAGCAAGAATTGAATTCATTCTGTATGGTGTATCCATCAGGATCAGCGGCAGTCGGGTATCCCGCAAGCGGATCAGCTCACGGATTCGCTCCCGCGGATCCCGTGGGAGAAACCCGGCGAAAAGGAACTTCTCCAGGGGGGAATCCAGGATGGAAAGCGCTGCCATCAACGAAGAAGCTCCGGGTACCGGAACAACCCGGACCCCGGCTTGAACAGCTTGCGCAATCAGTTTGCTGCCTGGATCTGAAAATACCGGCGTCCCGCAATCCGATATCAAAGCGAGGGATTGACCCTGCCACAATCTGGTTATCAACTCCGGGGCTTTATCCTTTTCGTTATGTTCGTTCAATGAGATCAATTCCACTGGTCCAATCCCCAGCTTTTTCATCAAAATGGATCCCTCGCGTATTTCTTCGCAGACGACAGCGCTCACGGTGCGAAGCACTTCAAGGGCGCGCAGAGTGATATCCTGATAGTTGCCAATTGGGGTGGCAACTACATACAACAGACCGGGATTCATTGCGATGGCAGGTGTCATTTTCTCCTTCGCTGCCAGACGAGACCCTTGCGAGGTGCCAGCAGGAATACGATGAAAAAGATCAGTGTGGCCACCAGGACAATCGCAGCGCCTGAGGAAATATCCCAATAAAAACTGATATAGATACCGAGAACCCCGGAAGAGGCTCCTATGGCTGCAGAAACTGCCATCATGGCTGGCAGCCGGCGGGTGAGCAGGTAAGCAGAGGCTGCCGGGGTGACGAGCATGGCTGCTACCAGTCCTACACCCACGGTTTGCAACGAGACGACAATCGTCAGCGCAAGCAATATCAGCAGCACAATTCGCAGCAATTCGGCTGGCCAGCGTAACGTTGCAGCCAGCACCGGATCAAAGGAAATAACCAGGAAGGGCTTATAAAGAACTGCAATCGTGATCAGTACAAACACCCCCAGCCCGCCTGCCAACAATAAATCAGAAGAAGAAACGCCCAACACATTCCCAAATAAAATATGGCTAAGGTCTACCGCATAAGTGCGAATGCTGCTGATCAGTGCTACACCGAGCGAGAGAGCGGCAGCGAACATAATGCCAATTGCGGTGTCCTCGCGAATGGTTCCCTTGCGTGAAAACAAGCCAATCAGCATTGCTACTGCCACTGCCGCTACCAGGGCACCCAACATTAGGTTGCCCTGCAGTAAATAAGCGATGGCGATGCCAGGCAAGATAGCGTGAGCGAGGGCATCGCCTAAAAATGCCATGCCACGCAGGACTACGTAGCAACCGATGATGGCGCAAACTATACCGACGATCAGCGAGGCCAGCAGGCCTCGCTGCATAAAGGCATATGCAAGGGGAGTAGATAACCATTCAAGCATAATTTCATCATCCTTCGGGTGGACAGCACTCATCCACTACCGCCACATCGCCCACGAACATAACCCGCCCACCAAACGCCTGCTGGATGGCAGCTGGCGAAAGCACTTGCTGCGCCGGACCGTAGGTAATCAACCTTTTGTTGAGTAACAACACACTCTCGAAACGTTCAGCTGCCATCCTCAAATCATGGGTGGATACAAGCACAGTGACTTGCTCTGCCTTAAGCTGGTTAAGCAAAGCCAATGTGGTCTCTTGGGTTGCAGCGTCGACTCCGGTGAAGGGCTCGTCCATAAGGAGGATGTGCGGCTCTTGCGCCAATGCCCGCGCCAGGAAGACACGTTGCTGCTGTCCCCCCGAAAGATCCCCAATTGCGCGGTGGGATTGATCAGCAATCCCCATTTGTTCCAGGGCACGCTGAACTGCGGATCGGTCGTTCTGGTCTGGCCGGCGCAGCCAACCCTGCCGGTTGTAGCGGCCCATCATCACCACATCAGTTACGGTTAACGGAAAACGCCAATCCACCTCGCTGCGCTGAGGCACATATGCTACGCAATCTGTGTGTGTGCCAAGAGGTTGACCATGGATTAGAATTTGACCGCTTCGCAAAGGAAGCAGCCCCACCAGAACTTTAAATAAGGTGGTTTTACCCGCTCCGTTAGGACCAACAACAGCTACCTGCCCCCCATGCACCACCTGTAAAGTAAGATTATCAAGCACCCGTTCGCCGCTATAACCAGCGGAAACGTTTTCTAAAACAAGCCGGTTTTCAACTGAAAACATTACTTCAAGGCCTCAACAATCGTCTGAACATTGTACTTCATCATGTCTAAGTAAGTCGGCGCTTTCCCACTCGCATCGGTTATCGAGTGCGTGAACAATTCCGACACCACCTTGATCCCGGTCTCAGCGGCAATCTGTTCGGCCAGTTGCGGATTTGATCCAGTTTCTAAGAAGATGGCGATCGTGCCAGTTTCGCGAATTCGATCCACCAGGAGCGACATCTGCTGCGCGGATGGCGAGGCGCCGGTGCTAACCGAGGGAATAATCGTACCGATGATTTTAAATCCATAGCGGTCGGCGAAATAGCCAAAGCTCTCGTGGTTGGTGACGATCAGGCGGCGATCATCTGGGATAGCCGAGACCTGCTGTTTGATCCAGGCGTCCAGGTCGGTCAGCTGTGTGATGTAGCCAGTGGCGTTTTGGGTGTAGGTATCTTTACCACCGGGATCGGCAGCGATCAGGCTATCGCGGATATTTTCAACGTACTTGATAACGTTGTTCGGGTCAAGCCAGAAGTGTGGATCACCCTCGTGGTGGTGGTGTCCTCCCGCTGGACTAATTAACAGGGGGGCTTCCTGGCTGGCAAAACCGGTCAGAGTGAGGGTGTATTGACCATCCTTTTCCAGCTCGATGATATTGCCCTGGGAAAGCGGTGCACAGTCAAGCGAAAGCGTTTTCTCAATTTCAAGTTCCGCCCCGTCGTCAGCATTCTGCACCTTGAGCATTCCCGCCGCTATAGCCATTTGGAAATCCCCCGCCTCGTCGGTAGTATAGCGGATGGTACCGGAAAACGTGCCATCGGCCTGCTCAGCCAGCTTCAGTAAGAACAAACCTGCCTTAGCGGGCAGCTCTGCCGCGCTGACTGATTCGGTGCCTGCGGTGACGGGCACCGAATCCTCAGCACCAACTTGGGAACACATGGCCTCGGCCAATTCGGTGTCGTTCATCTCAGCCACTTCCCCTTCGCGCGCCTCGCGACTGGTTAAACCGGCAGATGCCTCGGTAACTTTGCGCTCACCCCCAGCATTCTCAAGGGTTTTTGCCAGCCATTCCTCGAACCCAGCTCCATTGACGATCAGCACCTGGCTTTCAGCGATTTTTGCTACATCCTTCGGGGACGGCTCAAACGCGTGTGGATCCATCCCCAACGGCATGAGTGTTTCGACCTGCACCCGGTCACCGGCGACATTCTGGGCGATATCAGTCAGGAAGGATTCGACCGCTAAAACCTTAATATTGACAACCTGCGTTATCTGGGAATGATCCAGCTCGGTTTCAACCGGGGTTGTTCGAGGCGACAGTTGGCATGCGGATAGAAGTAAACTAACCATCGCAAGCAATATTACGCTTGTAAAGATTATCTTTTTCATCATTGGCTCCTTATGTTACTCTTCCATCCCATCACTTACTGGTTTTTAGATAGCCAAGAGGTTATTGACAATCAGGGCATAAGCCGTGAAATTGCAACCAGTGCTCTTGGATGCTAAATCCGCTCTGGAGAGCGACTCTTTCTATCAGGTTGGTTAGATCGTCTCCTGAGAAATAAACGATTTGCCCGCAGCGCGTACAGAGCAGGATATGTTCGTGTCCATCATAGGCTCGTAGGTATGCATGGCAGCCATTGGATTGGTGAATGCGGGTAATTAGGTTGAGTTCTTCCAGTTTCTCCAAGGTGCGATAGACCGTGACCAACCCCATTTTTTTGCCCCGTTCGCGGGCTTCGAGAAAGATATCCGTAGGAGTTAGTGCTCTACTACTCCCCAGGATGATCTCAACAATCATCTGTCGGGCACCGGTTATCCGGTAACCGCTATTATTGATTTTTTGGGACCAGGTGTTGGAAGTGTTTGCCATTTTATTATTGATGATAATGATAATCATTATCATCATCATTAAACCATATTTCCCAGAATAAAACATCGGAATCTATAATACAATTTCCATCTATGTTTGGAATCCGGATAAGCACGGAAATTCGCTCAGGCGCTGACCAGTAATAATCATGACCAGACTTACGCGCGCAGCCCTTCTGATATCTTTCTTTTTTGCTTTGGATAAAGTATTTGCGATCATCCGGCAGGTCATCATCGCACGCCAGTTCGGTTTGACTGCACCTCTGGATGCGTTCAATGTGGCCAACAACCTCCCGGACATGCTCTTTGCGCTTTTTTCCAGCGGAGCGCTGGCCCTGGCGCTCATCCCGGTGCTCTCAGAAGTGCTCGCAAAGGAGAATCGGGAATCCCTCTGGGTGGTTTTCAGCCGGATAGCGAACCTGGTTTTCATGGTAACGGCTTTATTGGCGATCCTTGTGGCAATATTTGCTTTCCCAATTGTACGGAACATCGTCGCGCCTGGATTTAACCCGGTCATGCAAGCTGAAGTGGTTCAAATTATGCGCATGGACTTGATCGCCACGCTTATATTCTCCGTTAGTGGCATGGTTATCGCCGGGTTGCAGGCTAATCAACATTTTCTGTTCCCTGCCATGGCTCCAATTTTCTATAATATCGGTCAGATATTTGGCGCGCTGGTGCTGGCGCCTTCGACGCCTTATACCTTTGGACCAATTACGCTACCAGCGATGGGTATGGGGGTGTATGGTCTGGTGTATGGGGTGATCCTCGGCGCGGCGCTTCACCTTGCCATCCAGATCCCGGGGCTGATCTTATTCAAGTTCCACTGGTCGCCGGGGTTTGGCCTGCACGATCCCCGGATAAATCAAATCCTGCGCTTGATGGGTCCACGACTCGTGACCGTGTTTTTCCTGCAGCTCACCTTTATTGCCAGGGATAACCTTGCCTCATATTTTTCCACCGGGGCGGTTTCTGCCCTAACCTATGGATGGATGATCCAGCAGGTTCCCGAAACTCTCCTGGGAACGGCGATCGCTACCGCGCTTCTTCCAACCATTTCCGAGCTGGCTTCCACGGAACACCTGGTTCAATTCAAGGCATTGATGGAAAAAGCAGCGCGGGTGCTCATCGCATTTGCCATCCCCATCGCGGTGATCCTCTCGATTGGGCTGGAGCCACTGGTTAAAGTTGTGTTTGATTTCAACCAGGCGCAAACCACCCTGCTTTTGTGGGTCACCCGCGGTTTTTTGGTGGGCTTACTAGGCCATTGCCTGATGGAGATTGCCAGTCGTTCATTTTATGCCAGGCAGAATGCGGTTACACCGATGATCTTCGCCGGGATTAATGGGCTTTTGTACATCATTTTTGGAATGGCCTTTTCGCGAACGGTGGGAGTGATGGGAATAGCCTTGGGCGATTCATTATCCTTTACCATTGAGGCCTGCCTGCTATTGATGATCCTTTCCTGGCAACTATTCTTCCGGGAGGCAAAACCTGCCCCGCTTCTCGCACGCTGGAAACTGATATTTCACCCAGATCCTCAGGGGATGAACACGATCGTGCGCAGTATTCTGGCAGCGATCATTGCTTCTATCGTTACCCTGCTCGGGATCCGGTACCTGATTCAACCGTTGGGCAGCCTTGGCGCATCGTTAACCGCGATGATCCTTGGTGCTGCGGCGGCACTTCCGTTCATCTGGAAAGAATGCCGGCAGGTCCTGCGGTTGTGATCATTAGACGATTCTGAGAGGATGATGTTTCGAAAGGTCAAAAAACCAGTTACGGTATAATTGCACAATGCCTAAGAAGAAAATTGAGAACACTCAACCCATACCAACACAGGAACCGCCTCTAACGTTCCCAGATGGAGTAGCACCTACCGAAATCAATCAAGAATTCGAACCCCCTGCGGAATCTTTGGGAGAGCCCAAGAAGAAGCGCAAACTTGGACGATGGATCCTATTAGGATTTCTCATTGTTATCGTTGCCGTTGCGCTCTCAGCCGGGTTGGCTTATTCCTCCGGGATCAGCGCCCGTAGGGCTGCTGAATCTCAGGTTCGGCTGACAAAAGCGGCAGAACATTTCCAGTACGGGTTGCAAATGTTGGATCAAAAGAAATACGATCTGGCAACCGTGCAATTCACCTATGTGGTTCAATTGGACCCAAATTTCCCCGGTGTTATGGAAAAACTGACCGAAGCTCAGATGAAGGCGATCGAATCCCGCCAACCCACCGCGGCACCCACATCTATGGTAACTGCCACACCGGACACCCGCGGGGTGGAAGAGCTCTTCAACAACGCCCAGGAAAACATTCGCAACCAGGAGTGGAAGCAGGCTTTTCAGGATCTTGAATCATTGCGTAATGCCGATATTAATTACAGAATGGTGGAAGCGGACGGGATGTACTATATCGTGCTGCGCAACCTGGGGATCCAGCAGATCTTCGGTTCGACGGATAAAGGCGTCAGCGGAGGACAATTGGAAGAAGGGATTTATTCGCTTTACCTGGCATCCAAATTTGCACCTATAGATAAAGACGCTGTTACCGCCCGTGAATGGGCAAAACGCTATATCAACGCTTCGTCTAACTGGGGTATTAACTGGCAAAATGTTATTGACCAGTTTCAGGTCATCTACCAGGCTTATCCTTACATGTCCGATTTCAATGGTAAGACGGCTTTCGCTCGTTATGCAATGGCGTTGGCATATCTCGGTGACCATTTATTCGCAAAAGGAGATTTTTGCACGGCGGTAGCACGCTATGAAGATGCAAATGCGGTATTCCAACAGTTCAACCGCACTCCACCAGATGATATCGGAGACCTGATGCAAAAGATCGCGGAGGCGAGCAATAAATGCAACGCGCCTGCACCAACGAAAAAGCCCACCCAGCAGGAAGTAACCCAGGAGCCCACTGCCGAACAAACCCCTGAAACCCCGACAGAAACTCCCACCGAGACACCCACCCCCTGATAAAGAACTAAGTACCTGGAACCCAGGTACTTTTTATTTAATGATCTCGCCTGTCAGATCGTGGATCATTGCCCCACTGATGCGGGTTTTCACGATCCTCCCAATTTCTGCAACCCCGTTGAGGATCACCAATCCATCGATCTCCGGCGCGTCGCGAAATGTACGACCGATTGAAATTTCATTGTCACTGCCTTCGACCAGTACTGCCATTTCCTGCCCAACAAAGCGCTGGTTATTCGCGAGCGAGATCTTTTCCTGCAATTCCATCAACCTGCCAATCCGTGCTTCTTTTTTATCTTGGGAAACAGAATCCCCTAATGGTTCACTCGCGGTGCCAGGTTCGAATGAGAAAGGAAAAGCGCCGATATGGTCGAAGCGGATTTCGCGGATGAATTCAAGAAGGTTTTCGAATTCCTGCTCGGTCTCTCCAGGGTAACCCACGATAAAGGTGGAGCGAATCGCCATGCCGGGCATACTGGTTCGCATTTTTTCGATGGTGGAGCGCACCCAATCCATGTTCGCGGGTCTGCGCATGCGCGTGAGCACGCCCGGATCCGCATGTTGCAGCGGAATATCCAGGTAGGGAAGTATCTGCGGGTGAGTAGCCATGGTATCGATCAGGCGGTCGGTGACATAACCGGGGTACGCGTACATGATCCGGATCCAGGGGATTAGAGGGGCGGAATCGCATAATCTTTCCAATAATTCCGCCAAACCATCCTTCATCCCCAGATCGGAACCATAATCGGTAGTATCCTGCGCTATCAGAATCACCTCCTGGATACCCACTTCCTGAAGTTCCACTGCTTCTTTGATTATCTGCTCCATGGGTCGGCTGACAGCGGTGCCTTTTATGAGGGGGATGGAGCAGAAAGCGCAAGGCCTTCGGCAGCCATCGGCGATTTTCAAATATGCGCTGCCCCCCTGAACGGCCACACGAGGAACTCCATGCTCATCCGTTCCAACTGTCGATTGAATTGGGAGGTCGTATCGGGGAGAAGGGTTACCGCTCCGCAGTGAATCTACCAGGTCAAGAATATCCATCCATCGCCGCGTGGAAAGGATGCCGTCGATCCCATTAACCCGCTGCAGAAGTTCATCCCGACTCCGCTGGGGAAGACAGCCTGCAGCGACCAGGAACTGGCCTTTGCGCTTTTTCCCCGCAAGGTCATTCAGAATTGCGTAAGATTCCTCCCGAGCAGGCGCGATGAATCCACAGGTATTCACAATTATCACATCTGCCCACCTGGGTTGTTCCACAGCCCGGTAACCCGTTCCCACGAGCAACCTCGCCATGGAATCTGAATCCACCGAGTTCTTGGCGCAACCCAAGGAGACCAGGTGGAAGGTTTTATGGATTTTTTTCTCAGGG
>Ga0105097_10000846_pt1 | contig 14376 bp, 14 predicted proteins | sample PPLLak12cMay2015_FD_87035 | JGI IMG/M metagenome (GOLD analysis project Ga0105097, IMG submission 87035) | Freshwater sediment microbial communities from Prairie Pothole Lake near Jamestown, North Dakota, USA - PPLs Lake P7 Core (1) Depth... | ecosystem: Environmental > Aquatic > Freshwater >... | reverse complement strand
CTGGATACCACGCTCGTCAACTTCGTCGGCCACCGACTCCTGACCGAGACTCTCTTGCCGAAGATTCTGGCTGGTGGCGCGATTGCGTTTATCACCTCCACTGCCGGTCTTGGCTGGAAGAAGAGACTCCAGAGCATCAACGAACTCCTGGCGACGCGGGGCTTCGATGAAGCGCGCGTCTGGCTGGAGGCCAATCCGCGCATTAACGATGGCTACATCTTCTCCAAGGAATGCATCATCGTCTACACCATGGCACGTGCTGACGAGATGGGGAAGAAGAACATCAGAATCAATTGTCTCAGCCCGGCCCCCACTGACACGCCGATGATGAAGGAATTCCATCGCGCGTGGGGTAAGGAATTAATAGACCTGTACCGCGCACCCTGCGGACGGTACGCTACGCCTGAGGAGATGGCGGAGCCGCTCATCTTCCTCAACAGCAATATGGCGCGCTTCATCAGCGGTCAGAACCTGCTGGTCGATTTCGGGTACCAGGCTGCTGTTGACGTCGGGCAGAAGCCGTCTTTGCTCGGTTAGGTCGAATCTGAAGCCATGCTTGGCACTCACGCCCTAGCTGCGGCCCAGATGAATACTGAACCATCAACCCTGCAACTGCTTGCGGCAGAACATGGCATCAAGAACAGCAGTTGTGAAGCGCCGTTGTGCGAGCACCCCGACCAGCATTTGACTGTGGCGGGTCGCGGTGCTACCATGGGTAAGGAAAGTTCGAGTATCGTATACTCACAATGCCTGTATGGCGACATGAGGAAACACCCTTTGTGTACACGACGGGCAATTCGGGAGAGGAGGGTGGTTTGATTACATCAAGAAGACGCAAGGAAGAAGAGGGGGCGGAACTATTGGCAGCAGGCCAAGGTTATGGACGCTTCTGGTCTACATTCAATCAGGCCTACTGGGTTGTGATCCGAGTCGCGGAGGCCGAACTGAGGGCTCTCGATCTTACCATGATCCAAGCTGCTGTCCTGTATTGGGTGAAGACATCCAAAGAACCTCCCACGCCCGCCGATCTCTCCCGGCTCCTATTCAGACGTCCGCACACTGTGTCGGACCTGCTGAATCGTATGGAGAAGCAGGGGTTGGTACGCAGGAAGAGGGATGCCAAGAGAAAGAACGTATCCAGGATTCTGCTGACCGACAAGGGTGAGGAGGCTTTCAAACGTCAGAGAGAGGTGGGGGCGGTTGCCAGAATACTGTCGGAACTCACGCCGGAGGAAAGCGAGATTCTATTGGCGGCACTGGACAAACTGCGCCAGAAAGCCATCGAAGAGCTGAAGAGCGGACTCTCCGCGCCATATGGCTGGCAAGGACGGGACACCGATTCGGTCCAAGGCAATGGATAGCCTGACCCGGCGTGGAGGCCTCTGCGAAATGTGGTTGTCGGGAATCGGATCGGCAATCTCAAGAGCATTTGACTGTGCAAAACTGGAGTGGTATCATCTGGCATAACAGTTCGAGTATCGTATACTCACAACACCCGGATGACAGCCTGATGAATGCTCTTGCCCTGTAGAACGCTGTATTCAGAAGAGGAGGTGCGATGGCCTACAAGTACGTCATCTATGAGAAGAATGGGAATGTAGCCACAATTACGCTCAACCGGCCGGAGAAACTGAATGTCCTCAACATGATGGGCACCAATGAGGGCGTGTTCACCGATATGCTCAATGCCATGACGGAAGCTGAGGACGACGACGAAGTCAAAGTCATAGTGATCAAAGGGGCCGGGAAGCACTTCTGTGCCGGGGAGGATCTGTCCCAGGCGGGCTTCGTTTATGGTTTCGGAACAGGCAAGAAAGGGGAGCGCCGCCCCAGTGAGCGGATAAGGCTGAAGTACGACAAGAAATTCATGCAGGACTGGTGCCGGATTCTGTATTGCCCCAAGATCACCATCGGGGTGGGACAGGGCTATTGCCTGGGGGCAGGCACCATGATACTCCACTTCTGTGACTTCGCTATTGTGGCTGATGATGCCGAACTGGGCTTCATTGAAGAGAGGATCGGCACTGTGGGCAGCGCCAATCCCTTCGTGCCGTCCCTGATTCTAACGGTTGGCCTGAGAAGGGCGAGAGACCTGATCTACACCGCCAGGAGATTCTCGGGGAAAGACGCGGCTGACATGCATTTGGTGACCATGTCGGTCCCGGCTGCTCGACTGGAGAAGGAAGTGATGGATTTGGCGGAAGACATAGCCAAACTGCCGAGGGATGGGATAGCCATAGGCAAGGCTACCATGGAATTATGGTTGAACATAATGGGGATGCATACAGCGAGCGTCAGTGCTGCTTACTTCTCCCACACGCTGTTCACCAATTTGCGCTGGGAGGCGGACGAGTACAGTTTCTTCAAGGAGCGCCGCAATCAGGGTCTGAAGGACTCTTTGCACGGAATGCAGGACCGGTTCACCAAGCATCCTCCTAAGTACTACGACAAGGACGCCAAGAAGAAAAAGGAGAAGTAGGGGGAAGGCTGGGTCAGCAAAGGAAGCGGAGCGAGCTAGATGAGCAGACCACTAAACGGTATCAGGCTACTGGAATGGGCATCGTTCATAAACGGGCCGGGCGCGGGCTACATGCTGGGCGACCTGGGGGCCGAAGTGGTGAAGATCGAGCAACCGGGCGTCGGTGATCCTGCCCGTGGGTCCCAGAGGCTTTGGGACCGGCAGATGATGTTGCCTCACAATCTGAACCTCGTTTTTGAGACATTCAATCGCAATAAGAGGGGAGTTGCCATCGACATCACCAAGCCCAAGGGGCTTGAAATATTCTATGGCCTGGCGAAGAGATCCGACGTCTTCTATACGAACTACCGTGAGGGACTCCGAAAACGGCTTGGGATCGACTACAGGAGTCTCTGCAAGCATAACCCTCAGATCATATACGTGGTGGCTTCGGGATACGGGTCAAAGGGTGAAGATGCAGAGAAGAGAGCCTTCGACGTGCTGGTGCAGGCGCGTTCCGGGTTGATGATGTCCTGTGGAGACCGGGACAGCACTGAGCCGTACGAGATAGTGGGGGCAGTAGTAGACCAACTGGCGGCCACAATGACGGCCTATGCCATACTGGCGGCTCTTCTGGCCAAGGAGCGGACGGGTGTTGGCCAGGAGGTCAGTGTCTCTATGCTGGGGTCGGCCATACATCTTCAGGCGTTGAACATCCAGACTTCGCTGTGGCGCGGGCGACAGCAACCCAGGCATTCCAGAACCAGGTCTGGCAATGCCTTCACCAATAGTTACAGGTGCGCCGATGACAAGTGGATCGAGCTCTCTGATATGCAGTACGACAGGTTCTGGGACAATGTGCGGGAGACTCTTGGTCTGCCGGAGAACGAAGTGCGGAATCTGTTCTCCACGCCTGACCTGAGAAGGACCAACAACAAGGAGTTCATCAAGCTTCTGGATTCGGTCTTCGCCAAGAAGCCACGCGAAGAGTGGGTGAAATTGTTCAAAGAGAAGGCCCAATTTGCCTGGGATGTTGTCAATTCTGTTTCAGAAGCTGCACTGGATCCGCAAACCTTGGCGAATGACTATGTGACGGATTTCCATCATCCGGTGTTGGGTGACGTTAAGGTTCCCGGCGTGCCTTTCGGTTTGAGCAAGATGGAGATAGGTCCGAGGATGAAGGCGCCAGAGTTGGGAGAGCATACAGAAGAGGTCCTTCTGGAGCTGGGGTACACATGGGAGGACATCGCCAAAATGAAGGATGAGGGGGTCACCTGACGCAGTCGCTGTGCGGACAATGGACATGGCGTCCTGGGCTATTCATGGAAAGTCAAACCGGTAGCTGAGTGACTACCGGAATCGATTGGGGGTCCGAGATGACGAAGCATGTGGGAGACGCCAAGTCGCCAGAGTGTGCTGCCAGACTTAATGCCACTCAGCGGCTGATGTGGCGCATAATAGCCAGGATGGTGAAGGTGGTCGGCGACAAGTATGGCGATGAAGGCCTGCAGGTTATCTACGAAGGGATCAGGGACTGGGAGTTCTGGAAGGTTCCGGTGAGGAAGGCGGGCCTGGTGCCTGGCGAGGCCAGTCTTGAGGACACGCTGCACAAGGTCCTGGAAGCCGGAGACGAAGTGCTGTTCACTATGGAGAAGCGTCCGGTGATCGAGAAGGTGGGGGAGAACAAGTATCTGTATCACGTGCGGGAATGCAACGTCGCTGACGTGATCGGCAGAGAGTGCTGGAAGGCGTGCCCCATCGTATCCAGGGCCATAGAAGAGGGGGCGGCCAAGGCGGCGAACCCGCGCATAAAGCTGACCGGCGCCACGTCTTTGGTGACGGGCGCCGACGGCTGCTATTCGTACTATGAGCTTACCGAGCCTGACCAGTAACCCGGTGTAGGCGTGTGGACGTCTGGAAGGAGAGGGATGGCTACAACATATGACGTAGTGATAATAGGGGGAGGACACAACGGACTGATAGTGGCGGCCTACCTGGCCAAAGCCGGGCTGGATGTCTGCGTGGTAGAAGCATCTGACATCGTTGGTGGTGCCGCAGCCAGCCGGCAACTGACTTTGCCGGGATTCATACACGATCCCGGAGCCACCGTGCACATGACCATGCAGGCCAATCCCATGCTTCACCGTGATGAACTCGGCCTGCGCTCCAAGTACGGACTGAAGTACATCGCTCCTGACCCGCAACTGGCCATCGTGTTTCCGGATGACAGCGCACTGGTCTTCTATCGGGACCTGGACAAGACATGCGAGTCCATAGCCCAGTTCTCCAAGAAAGACGCGGAGATGTACCGGAAGTTTGTCGCGGTGGCAGGCCAGCTTCTCAAGGCCGGGGGAGTGGCCACGTTTTCCGCGGCAGCGCCTTTTGGCCGACTCGTGTCTCTGATGGACCAGAGCGACATGGGGCGCGAGTATCTCAGGGTGATTCTGTCCAGTACCACGGACCTGGCCAAGGAGTGGTTTGAGAGCGAGCAGATGCGGATCGCTCTCAACAGGTGGGCTTCGGAAGTCATGTTCGCTCCTCAGGAGATCGGGACCGGCTACTACATGTTCGGCCTGCCGCATTTCCACGCGTGGGGGATTGCCTGGCCGGAGGGCGGCTCGGGGGCGCTGACCGAGAAACTGGCAGCCTGCATCAAGGACAGCAAGGGCACCATCAAGCTGTCGAGTCCGGTCAAGACTCTCAAGGTCGCTGGCGGTGAAGTCAAAGGGGTCGTACTCGCGAATGGCGAAGAGATCAGCGCCAAGAAGGCTGTAGTCAGCGCTGTGAATGTCAAGCAGCTCTTCCTCGACTTCCTGAATACTGCGGAGCTTCCGGAGGGCTTCCAGGACAAGGTGAAACGTATCAAACACAGCCCGTTCTCTGCCATGAACCAATCAGTGGCCCTCAAGGAATCTCCGAAGTTCAAGGCGGGGGGGGATGTCAATAAGGCGGTCATGGTGGAGGCGACCCCGGGCACTATGGATGAGTTCCTGCAGCTGTTCGATCAGTACAAGTATGGTATCCCGAACACTACGATGCCGTTGATGATCACAGCTACGCTTTGCGACCCCAGTCGTGCGCCCGCGGGCAAGCACACGCTGTATCTGTATCACTACGAGCCGTACAACCTGAAGCCGGGCGGAGCTTCGCGGTGGGACGCTATCAAGCAGGAGGTAGCTGATGGCATTATGGATACGGTGAGGCAGCGGACCACGAATATGGGGCCGGACAACATTCTGGGCCGGCACATCATGAGCCCGTTTGACCTGGAGAAGTACAACCCGGCGATGATTGAGGGCGACGTAATGCACATTGGTGTCTACCTGTCACAGTTCCTTACCAACAGGCCTATGCCTGGATGGGGCCAGTACAAGACGCCGGTCAAGAAGCTCTACATGTGCGGGGCCAGCACCCATCCCGGTGGTGGAGTCTCTGGTGGCGGCCGGGCAGCAGCGCAAGTGATCATGGAAGAACTGGGCATCGACTTCAAGAAGGTGACGGGCAGGTAGGCACAGGAGTGCTGAGGCAGTCGCTATGGGAAATGGTGTGAAGGTGCTGGATCAGGACGGCGAAGTGATAGCCGAGTTCTATGCTATCAAGCGCAAAGACAACAGGCTGATCATCGATGGCAAGGCATTGGGTGTGATGCGCATGGATATGATCCTCACATCGCCGGAGTTGCTGAAAGGCTTCAGGGTAGCCTTTTCTTGGGGCGTGCTCTCCTATGTCTTGCTCATCCCGTATTTCACGTTGCGCGAAGTCTTTCGCCGGTGTTTCGGAGGGTCGCGCAAGGCGGATGGGGAGGAGAAGGCGGAGGGTCAGCGGTGACAGTCTCCGAGGGCAGGGTTAGGAGAGTCCAGGTGCTAAGGAGTGAAGGGTGATGCTCAAGGAGTTCAACCTAGACGGCAAGTCGGCCATAGTCACGGGGGCGGGACGCGGCATAGGAAGGGTCATCGCGATGACCCTGGCTGAGGCCGGGGCGGATGTGGCGGCAGTAGCTCGAAGCGCCAACGAGCTTGAAGAGACTGCCGGAGAGGTGCGACGGCTCGGCAGGAAAGGCCTGGCTATTCCAACCGACATCACCAAGGCCGAGGATGTCACGCGGATGGTCGAAAAGAGCATCCAGGAAATGGGGAAGATCGACATTCTGGTCAACAACGCGGGCACGGTGTTGGTGAAGCCCATGCTGCCTGACCCGAGCCAGAAAGTGCTGGGCGCGGACAAGGCCACCGACCTCACTACCCCAATCACTGAGGAGGAGTGGCGGCGAGTGGTCGATCTGAATCTCAATGCCCTGTTCCTGTGCTCCCGGATCGTCGCAGCGCACATGATGCAGCGAAAGAAGGGGAAGATCATCAACATCACCTCGGGCTACGCCACCAAGGTGGCCGCTCATAGAGGGCCCTACGCCGCCAGCAAGGCGGCCGTGGCCATGTTCACCAAGACAGCGGCTCTCGAATGGGCTCGCTACAACATCAATGTCAATGCCATAGGACCTGGGCTCATCCGCACCGACCAATCGGAGGGATTCTTTCAGGATGAGACGCTCCTGCAGGCGGCCATCAAGAGCCTGCCTTTGAGGAGAGTGGGCGAGGCGAGGGATATTGGGCTTCTGACTGTCTACCTGGCCTCAGATGCTTCGGATAACATGACTGGCCAGAACATCTACCTGGATCAGGGCCTATCGATATCCTAGGAGGACGCTTTCTGAGGACACTACGTGTGTCGTACCGAGAGATGTACAAGCAACTTCAGGGCAAAGCGGGTCCCAGACAGGTGAAGAATCCCGAGTTCGGTCTTGCTCATAACCTGGGGGGTCCCGGTCAGGAACGTAGTCAGCATCTTCATAGTGGGCCGTTAGACGAATGACTAGGGGGACCGGGCTCACAGGGCTGAGTCAATAGAGGGTCGCTGTTACTGTGGCAGACCGCTCCGGAGTTCCTGTCTCTGTCTGCGGCCGATCAGGGTATTGCCGCAACTAATCAGGCTGGGGGTGAAATGAGTACAAGAGAGAGGGTACTGAACCAGAACAAAGTAGCGAAGCTGACTGACATTGGCAAGCTCATAAAGGATGGTGACAGCGTAGCTGTCGGCGGAGCCTGGCTCAGCAGCCACCCCATGGCTTTGGTGCGCCAGATAATCCGGTCAGGCATAAAGAACCTGCATGTCATGACTATCCTGGGCAGCGTCGATATCGACATGCTGGTCGGCGCCGGCTGTGTGGACAAGCTGCTGTTCTCCTTTGTCAGCATGGAGGCGTATGGATTGCCGCCGAGCTTTCGCCGGGCCGTCGAGAAGGGCAATCTGAAACTGGAAGAGACGAGCGGTCTGGCCATCATCATTGGGTTCGAGGCCACCGGGAGGGGCGTACCGTTCCTGCCGTACCGCGGTCCGTCCGGTTCTGATTTCGTGAAGCAGAGGCCGGATTTCTACAAGGAGATAAAGTGCCCGTTCACCGGTGAGGAGATGACGGCCATTCCCGCTATCAAGCCCGACGTGGCCATAATTCACGCTCAACGGGCCGACGCCGCGGGCAGCATCCAGATAGAAGGCACGGCTGGTTCTGATCTCGAGCTGGCCAAGGCGGCCAAGAAGGTCATCGTGACGGTGGAGGAAATAGTGCCGACGGCGGTGCTGAGGGAGAACCCCTTTAAGACCAAGATACCGCGGTTCTATGTCGACATGGTCATCGAGCAGCCGTTCGGCGCCCACCCCTGCTCGCTGGTTCCCAGCTATGTCGGCGATCCCTGGCACATGATGAAGTACATGGAGATGGCCGCGAGCGCGGACACGTTCAAGACCTACCTTGATCAGTACGTGATGAAGTCAGAGGACGAGTACCTTGAAGCTATCGGCGGCCTGAAGCAGACGAATCTGCTCAAGAAGCTGGCGCGGGAGGTGAAGTCACTATGAACAAGTACTCGGACGACTACTCACCGGCGGAAATGGTATGTGTGGCGGTGGCCCGTGAGATCGAAGATGGGGATGTCCTCATTCTAGGGTCATTCACTCCGCTGGCTTTCGTGAGCTATGTGCTGGCAAAGGTAACCCACGCTCCCAATATCATGTACATGGCCTATTCATCGGTAGACGCTGGCCCGTTCCAGCTTACATTCGGCACCTACGAAGCGGCTGCCACCAAGGGCGGGGTCGCGCGTTGGAACATGACCGAGTGCATACATTCTCTGTATCTGGGCATCGGCGTAGACGTTGAGCCGATCTCCAGCATCCAGATGGATGGACAGGGCAATATGAACCTGTCAGTGGTGGGCGACTACCACAAGCCCATGCTGCGGGGACCTGGGGGAGCGGGGGCGCCTGAGGTGGTCAAGCTGCACCGCAAGATGCTGGGCTACTTCCCCAGTCACAACAAGAGGACCCTGGTGCCCAAGGTCGATTTCATCACGGGCACCAGGTGGAAGATCAGCAACCAGGAACGCATAAAGGCCGGCCTGAGACCAGGCTCCATGAAGCTCATCACCAATCTGGCGGTTCTCATAAAAGAGGAGGAAGGCAGGCCCTTCCGGATTGCGTCAGTCCATCCGGGTGTCACGGCGACCGACGTGGTGAACAACACGGGCTTTGAACTGGAAGTACCGAAGGACGTGCCGGAGACCGAGAAGCCGACGAAGGACCAGATCAAGATTCTGAGGGAGCAGGTTGATCCCTACGGCATGGTGGCTTTTGACTTCATGCCTGGCAAGGACAGGATCGCCTATCTAAAGAGCATTTTGGACAAGGAGCTTAAGGCGCTGGGTAGCTGAAAGAGATCATGATAGCCTCAGTGCTCTGTGCCTCTTCATCTGGCGGTTTGGCTGATGCTGGCGATACCGCCCGTTGGGGTATGCGGAGCGTGCAGAGGGGCGGAGCCCCTCTGCGTTTCAGGTCATCCCCCAAGAGTGGGAGATCAAGGGGGTTGAAGACTCTGATCTAGGAGATGCGACCGGCAAAACTGGTCTTGCAGCGTACTTGAAGTATCGGAGGGAAGGGCAGGCAAATGCAGTACGAGACCGTGAGGCTTGATAAGGAAGATAGAGTAGCTACCATCACCTTTGATCGGATGCAGAAGAAGAACGCGGCCAATCACCAGGTGTTCAAGGACCTGGAGGCGGCACTGACGGACATTGAACAGGATGCCAACATGAGAGTGGTAGTCCTGACTGGTCAGGAAGACGTCTTCTCCGCGGGGGCCGATGTGTCAGGTTTTGATTTCCAGAAGGTCAGCGCCGGCATGTACTTCATGGAGTTGGTGGCCAAGGTCTTCAATCACTTCGAATACATACCGAAACCGGTGGTCATGGCCGTCAACGGTATTGCCTATGGATTTGGCACGGGAATCACGCTGACCGGCGACATCGTTATTGCCTCAGACCGGGCCAAGTTCAGCATTAGGGAGGTCAACCACGGGGCCATCCCCATCGAGACCCTGACCCGAGGCATGGAGGTAATGGGCAAGCACCGGATTGCGTATCTGTCACTTATGGCCAACGACATCACTGCCGAAGAAGCCAGAGACATTGGGCTGGTCAATACGGTGGTTCCTCATGACAAGTTCAGAGACGAGGTGGCCAGGGTGTGCGACAAGCTGAAGAATGGTGCTCCCTTCGCCCAGGCCGCCATCAAGCGGATACTGAACCGCAAGTCCCACGAGGACTGGGACTTCGGGCTGGGCATAATGCCCGCAGTATTCGCTACCGACGATGTTGCTGAGGCCAGGAAGGCATTTCTGGAGAAACGGAAGCCCAAGTTCACGGGCAAGTAGCCATTTCCTGAATAGACGGCCCATAGGGAAGGGAGAGGCATGGATTTCGAGCTCAGCGAAGCCCACAAAATGCTGGCCGAGTCGGTCTACGACTTCATGTTGCGGGAGATCGAGCCCATTGCCGAGCAAATCGACAGAGAGGACAAGATCCCGGACTGGGTGTGGAGGAAGCTCGGTGCCCTGGGCTGGATGGGGGTCACCGTTCCTGAGACATACAGTGGGTCGGGCATGGATTACCTGGCGCAGTGCATCTGCCTGGAGCAGATGAGCCGGATCTGCCCGGCGCTGAGCCTGTCGTGCCATGCCCATTCCAACCTCTGCTGCGACAACCTGTATCGGAACGGGAACGAGGTGCAGCGAGAGAAGTATCTGCCGCCACTGTGCAAGGGTGAGAAGCTCGGGGCCCTGGCCCTGACCGAGCCCAATGCCGGCTCAGATGCCGTGGGTATCCAGATGAGGGCGAAGCGCGACGGCAAATACTACCTTCTCAGCGGCACCAAGACTTTCATCACCAACGGACCCGTGGCCGGCGCCATGGTGCTCTATGCCAAGACCGAGCCCGAGAAGGGGGCGAAGGGCATCACCGCCTTCATCGTGGAACCAGGCTGGCAAGGCACGTTCACCGCGAGACATCTGGAGAAGATGGGCGAGCGGGGTTCGCCGACCGGCGAGCTGATATTCGACGAATACCGCGTTCCCGAGGAGAGCATCCTGGGCGGATTGAACCAGGGCGTGGCTGTGATGATGGGCGGCCTGGACATGGAACGTGTGGCGGGCACGGGGTGGACGTTGGGAATGGCGGAGAGAGCGCTGGAATTGTCCCTGAAGTATGCCAAGGAGAGAGTGCAATTCGGACAGCCTATCGGCCAGTTCCAACTGATCCAGGAGAAACTGGTTGAGATGTATGTTGGCATAGAATCAGCAAAGCTGCTCATGTACAAGGCGGCCACGATGGCTCAAACGGCTGACAGAGGAGGCAAGGGCTCAGAGATCAACAAGGTGGCGGCGGCTGCCCTTCTGCTTGGGGGCCAGGTGACTACCCAGGCAGTATTGCACGCAGTACAGATCCACGGCGGATACAGCTACATGCTGGACTTCCCCGTGAACCGCCTGCTGAGAGACGTGAAACTGGGGGAAATCGGCGCCGGCACAACCGAAATGCGCAAGATCATAATCGCCCGCGAGTTGCTGCGGGGGTGATCAGAGAAGAGGCCGGTCATGAGGTATTTCGATGATTTCCAGGTTGGCGACAAGATCATCACGCGGGGCAGAACCATAACCGAGGCCGACATTGTGACCTTCTCGGCCTTCAGCGGGGACTGGCACCCACTGCACACCGATGTGGAATACGCCAGGGAGGGCCCTTTTGGAGAAAGAATAGCCCACGGCTTCCTGGTCCTGTCCGTGGCATCAGGCCTGCTCCCCTTGTCTGAGATTGCTATCATAGCCTTCTATGGCATCGACAAGCTGAGGTTTGTGAACCCGGTGAAGCTGCTGGACACCATTCATGTGGAGTTTGAGACGGTGGAGAAACAGGGGAGAGACGAGCGCGGTGGGGTGATCACTTTCCGGCAGACCGTTAAGAACCAGAAGGGTGAGGAGGTAGCGGTGGGTACGATGCGAAGCTTCATAGCCAAGGGTAAGTCGTGAGACTCGCAGTGTTTGGATGACCCTGCAGGAATGCCTCAAGTCAGCCGATCCTGAAGTATCGTTCGGATTGCTTCTCTGCCAAGTCGCCATGAGTACCTGGTACAATGACAGAATATGGGGCGTGCAGAGGGGCTAGGCCCCCCTGCGTTATTCTTAATCCCCCAAGATTGGGGGATTAAGGGGGTTGAAGACCCCGTCTAGGAGATGCAACCAGTGGAGCTGGTGTAACACAGAATACTAGTGCTAAAGGCCCATCACTGCTTTCGGAGGATGCAATGGAGAATGAAACCGTCTTGGAAGTCAAGGAGAAGGACGGCCTGCTGATCCACCAGGGTGTGATCCGGGTCCCGTACACGTGGGCAGCCGGTGCGACGGCCAGCAAGTTCTATGCCGGGCTGCGGAACAAGAGGATACTCGGCGTCCGCTGCCCCACCTGCCGGATGGTCCTGGTGCCGCCCAAGAAGACCTGTCACCGGTGCTTCGGCGAACTGAGTGAATGGGTTGAGGTGGGCCATGAAGGCTCTCTACAGACATTCACTGTCGTGCACTATCACGAGCCGGAGCTGCATCCGCTGAAGGCGCCCTTCGCCTACGGCATCATCAAGCTGGACGGCGCGGACACAGGCATGACGCACGTCATCGCCGAAGCCGACTTGAAAGCCCTGAAGGAGGGAATGAGAGTGAAGGCAGTGTTCAGGGAGAAGCCTGGAGGCAATTACCTTGACATCATGTACTTCAAGCCGGTCAAGGTGGAGAAGTAGAACATGGAGAGGATAGCTATCGTCGGCGTTGGCCAAACCAAGTATGAGAGCGGCAAGACCAAGAACTTCGCCGAGCTGGTGTATGAAGTGACCAGGAAGGCCCTGGATGACGCGGGCATGGAGCTGCGCGATATCGACAATGTGGTCACCACGACCAATGACTTCTACGACGGCCGCACCATCGCCTGCATGCCGATAGCCGAGGCTGCGGGGTCCTATGGAAGGGATGCCACCAATGTGGAGGGTGATGGAACCCTTGGTGCTTTCTACGGTCTGATGAGAACGCTCTCCGGTGTCTACGGTACCACCTTGGTCACCACTCACTGCAAGGTCTCGGAAGGATCCCCCAGGAAGATCTTCAACCAGGCCTTTGACCCCATCTACGACCGCCGTTTGGGCATGGATGCCATCTCTTCGAGTGCTCTGCAGGCGAGGGCCTATATGCACCGATTCGGAATCACCGAGGAGCAGTGTGCCAAGGTTTCGGTGAAGAACCACGGGAACGCGAAGAACAACCCGCTGGCACACGTGCCCCTGGACATCACCGTGGCCGACGTGATGAAGTCCCCGATGTTGGCGGAGCCGATCAAGCGACTGGACACGTCACCGATATCCGATGGTGCCTGCGCCATCATCCTGGCCACCGAGGAGAGGGCGAAGAAGGCCGCCAAGAAGCCGGTCTGGGTCAGGGGCGTGGCGCACTGCACTGATGCGTACCGTCTGGGGGAGAGGGATTTGACTCACTCGCTTCCTCTGGAGACCGCGGCTAAGAAGGCTTACCACATGGCCGGAGTCAAGGATCCTTCCCGCGAGATCAATGTGGCCGAAGTCTATGATGCCTTCTCCTACATGGAACTGATGTGGTACGAGGGGCTGGGCTTCTGCGACTTGGGTCAGGGGGGAAAGCTGATTGATAGCGGTGTGACCCAGATGGGGGGCAAGCTGCCGGTTAATCCTTCCGGAGGAGTTCTCTCGGCACATAGCGTTCAGGTTGCCGGCCTGGCCAGAATAGCCGAAGCCGTGCTGCAGCTCCGGGGCGAAGCGGGGAAACGGCAAGTCCCAGGGACGAAGATGGCTCTGGCACACGGAATTACGGGAATCTGTGCTCAAACTCACTGCGTCTGGGTGCTGAGCAACTAGGAGGTATGGCGAGATGGGTACGAGAACAGCCATTGTCGGAGTAGGACAGACAAACCACACCTCCAAGAGGAAAGACGTTAACGGTCAAGAGTTGATCAACGAGGCGGTGAAAAGAGCACTGGAGGACGCATCGCTGACGCTGAAAGGCATCGACGCCATCGTGATTGGCAACATGGATCACTTCGAGGCGATCAACGTTGTCGATGGGTGGAGCGTTGACGGTTCTGGGGCCTTCATGAAACCCATCATGAAGGTCACCACGGGAGGCAGCACCGGCGGCACTCTGTCGTCATGTGGCTACTACCATGTCGCTTCAGGCCTCTTTGATGTAGTCATGGCTATCGGGTGGGAGAAGAACTCTGAATCGGATACGCAGGCTGCTATAAGCACCTGTTCGGATCCTATCCTGGAGAGGGATTTCTTCGGCGGAGCCATCGGGCCAAACGCCGCCGAGTATGCGATGTACATGAAGCAATTCGGAGCGACCCAGGAAGACGCTGCCCTGGTCGCCGTCAGGGAACACAACAATGCCGTCAAGAACCCCTACGCCCACCTGAGGAAACTCATTACGGTGGAAGACGTGATGAAGTCCCCCATGCTTTGCT
>Ga0105097_10000844_pt1 | contig 14394 bp, 9 predicted proteins | sample PPLLak12cMay2015_FD_87035 | JGI IMG/M metagenome (GOLD analysis project Ga0105097, IMG submission 87035) | Freshwater sediment microbial communities from Prairie Pothole Lake near Jamestown, North Dakota, USA - PPLs Lake P7 Core (1) Depth... | ecosystem: Environmental > Aquatic > Freshwater >... | reverse complement strand
CTGGATCGCCTTGTGGCCCTTGAGCACCAGTGGCTCCATCTAAGCCATCTGCTCCAGCAGGTCCTTGTATACCTGGATCGCCTTGTGGCCCTTGAGCACCAGTGGCTCCCTGAATGCCTTGCGGCCCCATTTCGCCGCTCAGTTCTAGTATAACTTCGTTTACCTGGGTATCAACTATAATTACATTACTCATTATACTATCCTCGGGGCAACTACAAAATTACCCTTTAGATAAGTTTTTGTATTACCTGAAATTGTTACAGTTACTTGATACACTAAACTTCCACTTGGTAATGCTGATGTTTGAGTATCGGTTAGGCTCAATGTGGCTTGTCCTGCTGCTGCATTATTTATAGTCACTGTCATAGGAACTCTTGTGCCAGTGGTGAAAGTAGGTCTGACATTTCCAACTATGGTTGCAGCAGTAAGATCAATTGGAGTCTTTACATCGTTTAGACTTGTGCTGAAAGTCAAAGGATACTGCCAATCATCGCCTTGCGTGATCTTGATTGGGAAATTAAGAGCGTTGAATGTTGTCATGGAATATCCTTATTCAATATTTATCTTAGAAAGTTGTGAGACGCCAGTTCATATTCGCAAGGTAGGTCGCACCTTGATACACTCTAATAAAAATATCTCTGCTAACTGCTGTAGAATTAGCAGAGACAGGAACAGATTGAAGTGCAGTGGACAAAGAAGCAACAGTCCCTGATTTACTATAGATATTACTACCTTCAGAGAGCCAGTCGGCGCCGATTGTTACAGACGAACCTTGAGTATCTATCTTCAGTGTGTAAGATATTCCGGCTTCGTAGAAGGAAATATTACTTCCCTTATAGGGTACGGTAAACGTTAAAGAAGGGTTTGCATTTCCAAAATTCAAGTTTGAGGATGTGCCTTTCTGTATAGCAAGCTGAAAGGTTGCGTTAAACAATGCACCGTTAAAAACGTTAAGTGATGTTCCGACAACGGGGGAGAACAGAACACTGTTACCCTCTAAAATATACTTCCAGGATGGTGGTGAGTACGTATTTTGCAAAGTTGAAGGTACCTTAGCAAGCAGGGATACGTTTTGTAAAGAATCTTGTAATACAGAAGAAGTAGCCCAGGAGCTTACTGCATCAGTGCCGCCCGCTGTTGACCACGTTAATCCAGGACTTGACACAGTACCAAATAATTGATCGCTTGTTGATTGTATTCTGACGCGATACAGCGATGAATCTTCAGGCATATTTTGCAATAAAACTAATGGTTGAAAAACTGTCTGCCCTGATATAAAGTAATATTCAAATGCGTTTCCGTTTGCGGATATTCTTGGTGTATTAATTGCTACAAAAGAGTTAGTTACCGAAGCCACTGTAACACCACTCTTTGTAGCAGAAAGTGTAAAAGTTGTTGGGGCGGTTAAATAATCGTTTGGGTTAAAAGTTATTCCTTCAGAGAGCCGTGACGCTACCTCGGAACCCGTACCAATCGTTGATAAACTGACACTACTGCCACTCCAGCCTGTTCCCGAAATAGTAGCATTCGCCCCCGAAATTGTAAGAACTAGAGTATAAGTCGATAAGTCATTGAAGTTACTCACTGTGGCAAAGTCAGTAAAAAGAGTAGTAATATTATAAGAAAACGATTTCTGACTTGACGAAATAGTGTATAAAGCACCAGGAGATATAGTTCTAGATGTATTAACAGTGCTAAAAATAGAAACTCCATCACGAAAAACCACCAACTCTGTACTAAAGCTATTACGATTACCTATACTTCCAGTAAAATCCATGCTACTCAGTTCAGTGATTAAACTGCTACCTGTTGTAGTTTTAGAATAAGTTACTGGGTTTATAGAAGTCCATCCTTCTATCGTACCCGCTGCGCTGCTAAGTGTAATTGTAGCAGTGTAGGTTCTAGCGTTGTTGAATAACGAATTAAGGACGTATAAATTTAACCAAGTTACTGTTGCATCTTGGTTAAAGGAATTAGAACTGCCAACTACGACGTAAGTAGCCCCGGGGGCAATGTATTTTGCGCCGGATGTCGTTAGCAGAACAGCAGATCTATAAAGCTTAGTTGTAAGGTTAAAACCGGACTTTTGTAATACGGCCGGCACAAACTCCAAGTTATCAATAGCACTGATCAGTGCCGCGCCAGTGCCAGTCTTTGAAAATGTTGTCGAGTTAACTGTGGTCCATCCAGTAAAGGCGCCAACACTTGCTACAGAAGTAACAAGCTCCACTGTGTACGTCTTAGCAGGATCGAAGTTAGAACTAAACGAACCTAAATCCCAAGTAGTAGTGGTGTCTTGGTCGAAAGATAAAGTAGCCGTAGTGTTTGTAAAACTGTAGAGAACTCCAATACTAACACTCTTTGTTCCAGAGGTATTCAGCAACAACCCTGCTCTATATGACTTAGCGGTAAATGTAAAATTCGAAACAAATGTTAAACCTGGTACGAACACTAAACTATTCAACGCCGCCTGCAAGTTGGCTCTTGTATCTGTCTTTGAGAATGTTGTCGAGTTAACTGTGGTCCATCCAGTGATACTACCACCTGTTGCCACAGAAGTAATAAGTTCAATGGTGTAATTTCCTGCATGAGCGTAAAAGTTATCGCTGAGTGTTGCAACGTTCGTCCAAGTTGTGGTGGTGTCTTGGTCATAACTTAATGATGCACCAGTCCAAGCGACTCCTACTGGCGTTCTCAAAAAGACAGTCATAGTAGAGTTCAAATCACTGCTTGCTGTAGTTCTTAGCAATGTTGCACCATCATAGATAGCAATATCTAATTGGAAGTCGCTAACTAATTGTGCTGGAGGTACAAACTCTACAGCAGCAAGAGCAATATTTAAGTTGGGACGAGTATCTGTCTTGGTCCAAATATAATCTGTTTCTTTTGTCCACCCAGTAACACTGCCTAAATTAGCAGTAGTCAGCGGTGTACTGAAAATCAACTTAGCGGTGTAGTTTGTAATCTCGTCAAAATAAACTCCAAGACTTGCTAGGTTGTAAGTAACAGGTGCGTCTTGGTCGTAAACGAACGCGACCTGCGATTCATGTAGACCGTTGCCTTCTTTCCAGAATATCGCCGACCCAACTAAAACCGATTGCGACCCCTGAGAAACACTATTAGTTGTCTGTGTCTGTGTATAGATAATATTCACAAAGTCATCTAATGTAGCACCACCTGTAGTGGTGTAATCAATTGCAGCCAAGTGGCTATTTACTTGCGTCTTTGTGCCAGTTAGAGTCAATCTACCAAATCCTAAACCGCCACTTGCATTCCATGTTGATGTGCCACCACTACCACTGCTGCCTAAAGTTGCAGCAATAGCAGTTTCGAAGTCCATAGTTACTGGGTAGTTCTTAGAAACAGCCAGGTCTGTGATAGCACCGAAGTCGAAACTATTTGCACCAATGACAAAAGAATGGCTTCCATTTAATGAGTAATCAGCATGTGTAGAAACACAAGGTAGGGTTATAAATCCGTCATAGATCAGATCCATGCTTGTGCCGTTGCCACGCTTAACATTAACAATTAGTGGAATGTCGTCAGTCCAATCAGCCGGCGGCTTAACAATAATATTGTTATTTGGGCTTGCTGGATCGTTCATGTAAGTAAACGATCCCGTTACGGTCACGAAGTCAAAACTTGTACCACTCGGGTAAGTAATTACAAGCGGGTTGGCAACGGGGTAACTGTCCCATCTAGAAACTGTAATTTCGTAGTAGTTAAGCCCATTAACGCCTGTTTCACTAACCCAAGACTGGCCTGATTGATCTGTAAGTGTGCCGAGGCTAAATTCTGCAGTCTGTTCGTCCTCGTTATAAGTGAACCCGTAATTAATAGTGAACGGATTAACCGCCTGGTGATTGATGGTAATTGTGCCAACTTCTTGCACATATGGGACTACGGCCGCGGGTTCGGTACTAGTTAGCACTTCTTGCACATAAGAAATAGTCTGTGTGCCAACAAAGCTTGGGTTGCGCTGAAATATAAAGAACCCATCACCACCACCATTGGTGAATAGGCCGTTGATATAGGCTTGCGTACCACTTACAGTGAACGTCTTAACCCAATTGTGGTTAACTCCGCCTGCGACATTAAAGAGTGTCATCTTTAAGTCGCTTGTGCCTGTTCCATTAGTTACATCGTTAACAGTATAAGTCACGCGGTAAGTCTTGTTTGCCTCTTCTAAGTCAGCAATTTGAATGTTAGCGGCACCGTATCCAGATAACTCGTTTGACGTACCTCCACCACCAAATGCTTGTAACGGACTGATAGTCTGTACTAAGCCAGTGGCATCGAGTATAGCATTCACTTGAAAAGTTAGCGTGCCTGAATTTCTTAATGTGTTATCAAACCAGTTAACTCCAGCGCCAGCATAGAATGCGGTATCAATTGTAAAGTCTGCACCTACATCGCTGTTGGTAAATCTAAGTCGCAAACTTGCAAGGACTGCATTAAAGTATGCCCAGTTATTATTCTTAATACCACTTGCTGTAGTTTTGATACTTGACAAGAAGTACACGTCGCCAACTCTTGTAAAGGATAGGCCGTATAGATTATCGCTCTCTATCAGAATTGCGGCAGATTGTGGGCTGTTGATAGTAAAGTTCATAAACCAGTTATGAGTAAACTGATTAGATGCAGCCTGTATAGCAATTGGGTTAAGATTTAGAGTGGAATCGCCTTCATTTGGATAATAGGTCGCTGTTGTACCCGAAATAAAATACCCGGAGTCAACTGCTGTGAATACTGTGCTCATTCTTTACCTCTACTCGAATAAATTCTTGTTCTTTCATTTACAATTCTGGTCTCGACGATAATATCAGCGGGTGTGCTAGTATTTGGTCTGTAATAAGTGCATCGTCTTAAGGCTTCGCTGCAAGCGGCTGGTGTGCCAAAGAAGTTCCATCTAACCACACCGACCGAATATTGCTTTGAAATTCTCTCATCAACTTGTACTGAGCCAAATACCCCATAACTATCATCGGTTATGTAAGTGGGAGTATCAAGTACAGCCCTTGCTTCAATTGCTGCTCCCACAAAGGCATTCTTCTGTGTTGCTGTTCCACTTATTGGATATCCTGGCAACTGAGTATAAGAAGTAACACCTAAATATCTCGGATCGTTCTCGAAGCACTTGATCAGTAACTGAACTGCTTGATAATTATTATCGGCTTGTGTAATTCTTCCCATGTCTGCAAAATACCACGAGTTCTCAGTGGCCGCTGAAACACTGGCTGGTGGGGCAGTAGAAAAAGTAGGCTCAGCAATAAAGAACGAGCCGACGAATGTAATAGTACCGGATTCTTCAACCACTGAGGTAGTAGCATTAACGATGTTAGCAGGGACAGTAAATGTGCCATGTGGGTTGCAATAGCTAACATCAACTATTGGAGCAATATTCACTCTTGCTGTAGTTTGCAAGTAAGCACCGATAGAAACATTCTTGTAAGAACTAGAAAAGTATCTATCATCGGTATCCCAACCACCCCTGTACGCAAGCCAGAATCTTGTCGGGCTATTTGAGGCGTCAATTGCAGTAATTAACCATCTACCACTAGCTGTGCTGTTAGCAATGGCAGTAGAGATGCAAACAAAGTCACCCACCGCTAATCCGTGAACAATACTAGGATTGATCTGCACGCAAAGTTCGCCCTTATGATCAGGTGGAACTGCAGGGTTCTGCGATATCCAGTTCTGATCTAAGACGTCTGCTTCAAAGAAGTTACTGCGAAACGCAGCACCAGCAAGTGCGGTATTCACAGAAGCAACTGGCCCTTCAATATATGTAACACCAGAAGTAGTTTCGTCTGCTGTGATCATCCCTTTAGTAACAGTAACTCCTGCCACTGTCGGAAACTCTAGTTGACCCATCTTAAGGTCAGACAGAGTGTCAGCAAAGTTAAACGAAACTCTAACATTTCTACTCGGGCTAGTATTGATATACGACGCACCGAATCCTAAGTTCTGTGGAACGTTCTGGGTGTAATTTATTGTTCTTGTAATAGGCATCGTTAACCTCGGTTATCAATATTTATCGGTCTTGTAGGACTGCAAAGTTATAGCGAACTTCGAGTTGCTGGTCTCGTCTATTTTAATTACCTTAAAGAGAGGTCTACCAAACGCTGTAGTAGAGGCAATAAACACCGAGTTGGGTAATGCCGCAACCGGTGGCGCAGAAGCCAGCGTAACACTCGTACCAGTTATGCTTGAAACAGTAGTTTTGTGTACTTCACCATTACTCATTACTAGATCAAAATATGACCCCGCATTTACTACACCTGCACTATCAATAATGACTGTGGCACTACTCTGAGAAACAATTCTCCCCGATCTTCTAAAACCGCGCTCATTGCTATCGAAACACTCAACTATATCTCCTGGAACAAGGTTGTAGTGATCTGACCCAGCAGTGTAGGTAATCACTGTGCTATTGTTTAGTTCGCTTTGTAAAACCCATTCTGCATATCTTAGTGCTTGCTCTGCATCAGTGCAACCAAATGCCCTAATATCAACTGCCTTTTCTCCATAGGTGTCTATTGAGTCATTCACTTCAGCGACCACTACAGCCTCTGTATAGAAATTCGATGGCTCCACGTAAGTAACTCTAACCTTGTTAACAAAGTTTCTTGCATTCGTGAAAGTCTTTTCAAACTCAACCACGTTGGCTTGTGTAACCAGTATTTTAACTTCTTCATCGAGTCTATCAATTGTGACTCTTAGTCCACCATTGTGGAATAGATATCCACCGAAGAACACAGAGCAGAGTTGTTTTAGAATATCTAACTTGCTACCGTCAGTAATGACAGTATTGACGCTGAAGCGCGGTTTGCTGTTAATCACCTCGTCGCAATAGTAAGCAATCGGGAATAGGTCTCTTAGTAATGCTTCTTCCTGCGCGGCAGTTAATTGTAAGTCAGATCCGAGTCCGTACTTCTTGTTAGTAATAAAATCCCAAACACACCAGGCGGGGTTGGTTGTGTATTGCTGCTTCCAAGAGCCAGACCAAGCATCATAATCAACAGGCGCACCAGTTCGGGCTTCGCCGTTATACTCAGTCGGTACTGCAATAATACGACCGCGATATAGGAATAGCACGTCGACATCCTCTTCAGTTGGGATGCTAATTTGCAATTGGCTGGTGTCAGTCATTATCACATTGGTTAGCACTGCGCCCAAAGTGTTACCGGCAATATTTAGTAATACATTACTCACAGCGTCCCAGTTAGGGATATTGTTCTTTAAGAAATCGTCCAGAGTTTTAGTCACGCCACCTAAGAATGTACCAAGACAATCACCAAAGACAAATCCTGGTGTGACAGCAGTTGTTAAATTCACGCCATTAAAGTCTGCTCCACCTGCTGCAGGTGCGGTAACGATAACTTCATTACCACTTGCTACTGCAACAAAGTTAGGAAGCCACCCTGAACTAGCAGCATCTAAGACAGTCTTAACGAGAACTGTCGCATTGATGTTCGCTGCAATTGCCGAGGCTGTTACGCTTGGAGAGGTACTGTATGAAACGTATCCGGTTGTTAGGTCAGATGTTTTCCCATTAAATGTCACCATCACCTTTCCAGATCCACCTGAACTTGATGCATCCACGCAGACCTTGGCTACTGACGGTGTGCTATTTGGAATAACTAACTGTTTCGGAACTAAGAGACAAGCATCACCTGTGCGAGTTCCTTCTGCATTTTCAAGAATAACTGTGTAGTGAATATCTCCACCACTTCCGTTAGCAGGTACAATCTGTACTTGAGCACTGGCAGTTTCTACATCAGTTCTTGTACCAGTAAGAAGTATTTGCCTGTCTGTAATAAAGGATGTGACACCTCCTGGAATGGCTCCTGCTAGTTGGAATGTACCGTTACCAACAACAATTTCATAGATGACGTTAACTGATTGACTTGCAATCCCTGTCGTGCTAGTAAAGGGTGGCAGAGTTACAGCGTCAAATGCTGGCGGTGTGGTTTGTGTGCCGTATTGTTTTGCACAAGGAACCGATAACTTAATAGTTGGCTGGGCTGGTTCGGGTGGCAACCCGACATCGGCACAGTCGCCTGGCGAGCCTGTATTTCCAGCACCGCCAGCACCGCCTGCTCCACCTGGCTCACCTGGCTCACCTGCAGTGGGTGGGATTGGTGCTTCAGATGGGCAACTCGGCGCGCCCATTCCACCACCACTTGGCGACTGGTCCGGAAACTTTCCATCATCTTGTTTGTATTGTTCAGGAATAGGTTTGGGCGCAGTGGTCCCTGCTGCTGTAGTTCTTGCACTAATAACTGGTCTATAGTAAGTATTACCTAGTAGTCTCTTATACCCTTCGAAATAGCAGTCGAAAATACTTCCGCACTCATCGACTCTCGAAAGGTATAGTTTGATGTTAGGGTTGCTGCTGTTAAACACCTGCCCTGGATAGTTATTTAATATGTTAGCAATCTTAGTCTGTGACCACAGAATTGTACTATTGAAAGTGTACGACGTTTTACTTGCTGCCGTCTCATTAATAATTCCGCTGTAGATGAGATACTCATCTCCGCAGATGTTTGTAGTGATGCAGACTTTAATTTCAATAGGCGCTGGTGCGAGATATCTAACCTCGCCAGTAACTGGTCTTTGAACTTCTTCTTTAACCGGGTCTTCTAAACAGATAAAAGCACTCTCTGGTGGACAACTTGGGATATCACCATTGTTTACATTCCATATTGCGTTCTTACCACATCCGTTGGTGTAGAAGTGAAGCTCGATGCCTTTAGTGTTTAACACTCCAATACTCTGAGTGTATTCATTATCGGGTGTGTTTTCAAGAGTTGGTAATAAAACCATTCCACTCTTTGCAGCACCTGGCGGGACATCACAAGTCTGTTGCTCGAAATTCGCTTTAGGTGCGCACGGATCTGGGGTGGTGCCGCTGCCGCCACTACTTCCACCTGCTCCGCCAGTGCCGCCTGTTCCACCAGTGCCACCTGTTCCACCACTTCCGCCTGCTCCGCCACTTCCGCCGCATATAGTCGATCCCGGTGCTGCACCAGCATCTTGTAAACCAGTATTAAAACTCTTCGGCACCCAGATACCTTTGGCAGCATCGTAAGTAAGTACGAAGTTGTCACCTTTACCAGTTTCATCTACGTTCGATAGTTCACCTAGTTGTATCTTTTCGGCTAGGCTCTGTGCTGCCTTTTCTGTAGCGGACAGCAGTGGCTTACCTGTCACAGGGTCAACAGTCTTTGTTTGCCCACTGGACGGAACTGCACCCTTGATAATATCCCAAATCTTAGGAATAGAAGTAATAGCAGAACCAAGCGCTGAGGCGAGTATCACGTTTGCAAGGCTTGGGCGACCATCACTATCAATCACAGGCTGCGGGATGCCGTTAGGATCTTTTACATAGATATTCTCCAGCGGTGATCCATTCGGTCCTGGCACCGGCCCGCTGTTTACTCCGTCACCAGCAATGAAGCGATAAGTCTTTAGAATACTTCCAGGATCGTTAGTGGAACTCTCTACACCCATATCAACAAGAAAGGGTGTGATCATAACTTCGCCATAAATCAGGGCGGCTTTTGTAGTCTCGCCGTTGCCAGTAATATCTGGCTTCTTATAGAACTTCTCTGCTTGCTCATCCGTTGTTTCATAGACACCAGTTAGCAAACTGCTTGAGCCTTTCTCAGCAATGTTATAAGAAATTCTAGTATCGCGAGTCTTAGCGAATGCTTGGCTTACCGATTGCAGAATATTTGACATTATTTCTTTCCAATTGTGTTAGGGCTATACAGCATCACGAACGGTAAGGCTAGGCCGTTCTCTGCCGGGTCGAATCGCTTTTGACATCCAAGCGCCGAGTAACTGCATTTGTCTAAGTTCTTATTAGCAGGTAGGAGTTCTGCATCTTGATCTGTAAAATACTTATTACCGAAGTCAGGCACCGCAGCCCAATTGCTAATAGTGGTGGGGTTGCCGTAAGGGCAGCCGCCATCTTTCTCTGGTGTGTAGTCAAACGAGTTTGTGGCTGTATTCCAGCGTCTGTAACGCAATTTACAACGATTTACGGCTAAACTGCTAATGCTCTCGTTATTCGCTCTATCTGCACCTAGGCTGACTGCTAACTGCCACTCAATAATTGAGTTTGTCACTCTGTTGGACTGACTAACCACATACTCCTGGGTATTAAGTTCCTGCGAAGTGCTCAAGTTAAAAACTCTTGTTAGTGTTATATTTGCACCTCTTGGGTCGAAATATAATTCATTATTGGCGTTTGTGTATTGTGTCCAGATGGCGAAATAGTTAGCATTACTCTGAAGCCCAGCCTTGTCGAAAGTAATAGTGGGCGCTGGTAGTTGCCCGTTAATCTCACTTCTAAACCCTTGTGCTTCAAACCCCACATACTCGTAGGTATTACCATCGTAAACAATATTTGATGTGCCGTTTCTATTAGGGCTAAGTCTAATAGTGGTTGTTCCAGTGGGGGTGAATGCTACACAGGTCGAAAAGTCGATTGTTAGCAGTGTTGTTACTGAATTGCTATCCAGATCTTGTGCATCAGTGATCATACGCTAAACGCCTCTATGAAGTTCACGGAATAATTCTGCGTGATGCCATCGAAACTATGGCTCCAGTTAACAATTCTGACATTCAGTGTCGATGCCCCTGTTGGATCTTCCATTAAGTTCTTGATAGTAACCACTTGCCCTGCACTGTTTGATCTTAAGAAAGCCAGTAATGTTGCTGCTGTAGCATTATCAATTAGTGGGTGCTCAAGAGTACCACTTCGCGGTAAGAAGTTAATACCATCTGCAATTACTTGTTGGTACCCATCACCGAACTCAGTCTTAATAGTTCTTGGGTTTGTATTAATAGAACTACCTGTCCCATATACAATTGTTGGATAAGTTACAGCCATTATCTAGCCCTCACGATTCCACCCGCACCTGTCTGGCGGATGATAAGTTTTTCTGTTTCTGCGGCCATTGCACCAGCGAACTGCTCGAATGCTCTGTCAAGTTCTGATTGGCCAGTTACTGAACCTTGGATGATCAGACTTGGGGCAACTGTTACATTCGAAACAGAACCACTCTTGGTGTTCATCATTGCTGTGTTAGGAACAATATAGCCATTGGTGTTCGGTACAAATACTTCTGGACGCTTTTCACCGACAATGTAACTCTTACCTGCTTCAACTGGACCGCCTTTCTCTCTGCCGCCACTGATGCCACCAATCACGCCTTCAATAAAACTACCAACTAGGCTGTTGTTATTTCCTGCAGCAAAACTCTTATAGGCTTGTAGGGCGATAAGTTTTAGAAGTTCTAACTTAACTTGCTTGATGCCGTCCTTGCTTCCCAAAACCCACTGCGATACAGCACTACCGAGACTGCCAAATTGGTCGGTTATTTGCTTCTGAACTTCAAGCATTTTCTCTTGGGCTTCGATCGTAGCAAGTAGAGCATTGAGTTGTTCTTTCTGGGCTCTAGTGATATTCTCGCCCTTACCATCTGGGTCGATTGCCTTGTAGATATCCAGCTGGTTCTTAGCACGCTGACGCTCTTGCTCGTCAAGTATACTGTTGAGCGTGACCTGTTCTTTCAATTGATCGATTTGCTTCTGACCTTCGACATCGATACCGGTTAGATACCTTGCTGTAATGCCACTACGAATTTCGCCTGCTTGCATTGGCCGCTTCTTGATAAGTTCTTCGGCGTTCTTAAAGCCAGCATCTGCTGCTGCTTGGTCGAGAGCAATACGAATTTCTCTCTCCTTATTGCTAAGTTTGAGATATTCAATTTCTTTCTGGATGCCTTCTAAATTCTTGTTTAGGCTGTTATTGATGCGTGCTTCTTGTGACTTAGTGATCTGCTCAAGAATCTTTAACTTTTCTTCTTCAGTGGCTACTTCCAACCGACCCTGGGCCACTAAGTATTCACGAAGCTTAGTTTGCTTCTCAATCTCGTTGTTCGACTTACCGATAAGGCCAATTTCAAATGTGGTGTTCTTAACAAACTCTTGAAACTGGAAACGACGTTCTGCAGCAAACTTAGATGAAACGGCTGCTCGAATCTTGCTGGCCTCTGCGGCATTTAACTGGCTTCCTGCTTCTGCTTCTGCTTCGCTCTTACCTGCATTTAGCAAGCGCAATTTGATTGCAGCCTGGGCGTCAAAAAGCTTATTCTGTGTTTCTACTTCTTCGCTGGTCTTGCCGATAACCGCTTGCTCTTTCCTTAAGGTATCGAGCATAACGGTTAAAATCTTTGCCCGACCGGTGATCAGATCTTCAGTGAGTTTTCTATCGGCTATTAACTGGTCGTTGGTTGCGTCACGAATCTGCTCTGCATCAGCAATCTCTTGTTTTCTAAATTCTGCACGCGGGTCAGTTTTTGATTTTTCACTGCCCTTGATGGACCCAGCGATACCTAAAGTTGTAAGAGCAGTAAGGCCTATTCCTTTGATAGTTGTAAGGAAAGTAGCAAGTTTTGCTAATACAGGTGTTATACTAAGCCCTATTATCTTAAAGAAATTAACAAAGCTTGGACCTTGACTTATTAGGACACGAGTTGCAACTGTGGCACCAGCGGCTGCGGCAGTTAAAGGCCCGGCTAGTACAGTGGAAACAGCCGCTACCACGCCGAGCACTACACCAGTAACAGAAAGAAACTGCGCCCAATTCTCTGTTAGATATTTAACACCATTTGCAACACTTGTTAATGCACCACCCAACACACCACCGAGCACTGCTGCCACTGGCTTAAGGCTTACACTAATCTCATTAAGCACTTTTACTAAGTCTGTAAGACCGGTGTTCAAACCACCTTGACCGGCACTGATAGCAAGACCTTCTAAATTCTTCTTAAAAATGTCAAATTGACCATTTAAGGTGTTCATCTGTTTTGCAGCATTACCAGCAAAGCTGGCCTTAAATCCAGCCTCTAAATTTCGCAATACAATTGCAGCGCCTTCGGTTGTTTTTCCGAGTTCAGATAACTGTAGTCTAGTAACACCCAGTCTCTTACCAAGAATATCAAATACAGGAATACCTCTGTCAGCAAGTCTGTTAAGTTCTTCTAGACCTAAACCACCTGCTGTAGTTCTTGAGTAAAGGTCGGTAATAGCTCTTAATGCCCCGACCTTATCTGTGGTTACACTTGCAACGTCGGCGAATAACTGCATACTCTCACGAGTTGGGTCAATACCCGAGGCTTTTAACTTAATGAAAGTATTACCAATCTGGTCAATAGTAAAGGGTGTTGTCCTTGAAACGTCCTGAATTAGTTTCATACCTTCGGCTGCACCTTTGGCACTACCAGTAACAGTTCCTAAAACAGTATTCAGAGTTTCGAAGTCGGCAATGGTCTTGACTACTGCTCCACCAACTAAGGCAAGTAAGGTGCTTGTTATAACGCCTTGCAGCCCTTTAAACGCACTGGTTACACCAGTTACCTGTTTCTGAATCCCACCAAGTTTGTTGCCCTTACCGATGTCATCAACTTTCTTCTTTGTAGCATCAAGTTCTTTGTTAAGGCCACGGAGCCCGGCCAATGCAGGATTGGTTTGTATTTGGACTTCTAACTGGAACACTTCTTTAGCCATGGCTTCTATCCCTTATTTTGCGTTTCTTGATGCTTCCATCTTCTTGTAAAATACATCGACATAGGCTGCATCAACAATTTGGAGAACCTTAAGAAAACGTGTCGTGTCCCCAAAACCCACCCACTCACTGTACTCTAGTATCTTGCTATAGGGTATCATCCCTATACCATTACTTCCCATTTGTCTCTCTGTACTTAGCGTAAAAAATGCCGTTACAAAGAAACGTATCACTGCATTAATCTCTGGGCTAGGGTTAGCAGATCTAAATCTTGCACTTTGGGCTTCAGCCATCTTAACTTCCCAAAGTACATAGTCAATTACTTTTTTTCGATCTCTTCCTCTACCTTATCCTTTTCTCTTGCAACTTCCTGGCTTGCAAGCAATACCCAATTACTGAACTCCAGGTCTTCCATCATAAACTCTAAACACTTTGCTGGTGTAAACTTAATTGGCTTGTCATCATCACTTTCTAACTTCCAATCAAATATAATTGTCTTGGCATATAGCCCATAGACTTTCTTTAATGACTCGCCTGCCTTCATACCACCGAATGCCAATGGGCCTTGGTTCTCAAAATCACTTGCCTCTTGCAACGTGAACTCGTTCAACATTTCTTTCTGTTGATACTTGTTACCTTGTGGTGCAATAAGAAACTCGGCACCCTTGTACTCCTTCCAAACTGCTTCGCTCTTTGGATCGTACTTCTTGAAAATATCGCTTACTTTAGTCACTATAACTCCTGGTTGATACTGTATTTACCTCCCAAACAAAATAGCCCGGAACAGTTTTAACTGGCCGGGCTAGTCAACT
>Ga0105097_10000841_pt1 | contig 14407 bp, 20 predicted proteins | sample PPLLak12cMay2015_FD_87035 | JGI IMG/M metagenome (GOLD analysis project Ga0105097, IMG submission 87035) | Freshwater sediment microbial communities from Prairie Pothole Lake near Jamestown, North Dakota, USA - PPLs Lake P7 Core (1) Depth... | ecosystem: Environmental > Aquatic > Freshwater >... | reverse complement strand
TATGATAAAAGAAATAGACACAACAAAATTTGAAAATCCGTATATCCAAATAACTTGGGAGGATGTTCCAGAAAACTTCACTCAAGATAAGATTAAGAGCGTTAAACATTATTTCCAAAAGAAGTATAACTCAACCAACGTAAATGTTATTACGAAGGTTAAAAATACCGAACAGGATACAATGCAGAGCGTTGATGTATCTATGAATATTATGGACACGAACTATCAGATTGATTTGTTGCGTCAATTTCTTAAGTCAAAAGGTTATGAAAACCAAACAGATAGTATTCTCAACATTAATAGAATGGTGGAGAATAAAATGTCCGAATCACAAGAAGAAACCTCATCATTTAAGAAGTGGTATATTAAGAATATTGAGTTCTCTAATTTCTTATCATATGGTGAGGATCAAAGAATTGATTTTGATAAATGTAGTGGAATCACGGTGATTGAATCAAACCCACCGAATTTTGGTGGGAAAACGGTTTTAAGTGTGGATCTTTTAATGTTCCTATTCTTTAACGAAACGACAAAAACAACAAAGGCAGAAGAAATCTTTAATAGATTTACAGATAAGGATAAGGTCACAGTTAGAGGGGAAATAATTATTGATGGTGAGGAATATGTTATTGTAAGAACCATTGAAAGAAAGTTATCAAAAAAGAACGAATGGAATGTAAAAACCGAATTGGACTTCTTTAAAAAACTTGCGGATGGTAGTTTACAGAATTTTACCGGAGAACAAAGACGTGAAACGGAAAACTTCATTAAAACATCTATCGGTTCTAAGGAGGACTTCTTAATGACGATTCTAACAACTTCGGCAAATCTTGAAGATCTGTTGGAATCAAAACCAACGGCAAGAGGTCAAGTTCTATCTAGATTTATGGGGTTGGAGTTCCTAAAGAAAAAAGAAGAGTCGGCAAAGGAAATCTATTCGGACTATTCAAAATCAATGTTGTCCAACATCTATAACACAGAACAATTAAAGAATGATAACATACAATACGAAGAAGATGTTGTAATGTTACAAACTGAGATTGGGGAATTAACAACACAATTGGGTGAGGTTGATACTAACCTTATCAAAGGGAAAGATTATCGTGATGATATGTTAAAGAAGAAACATACCAACATAGATAAAGAAATTAGTATGACCAACCCAGTTAAGGTTCAAGAAGATATTGACTCTTTGGAATATCAAAAGACAGATATCGTTAAGAAACTTGATGAAATTAAAGTTGTTGAACCATCATCATATTATCACGAAGATGATCACGATAAGGTTAAGGATGAATATAATGTTGTTTATAAGGAAAAGGTTCAGATTGAGGCACAGATCAATGAAATTGAAAAATTAAAAAGTTCCGTAAGTGGTGGTATTATGTGCCAACATTGTGGGATTGATCTAATGAATGCATCAATTACACAATCCAAAATTGCCGAACTTGATGGTTATATCATGCATAAAGACCAAAAAGAGGGGTTAATGAAGGATTTATCGGGCAAAGAACAAGGGTTCGTACAACTTAAAAAAGAGTTTGATGAATATGAGAAAAACAAACTTATTAAAGAAAAATACGAACTTAGTATTGAAGGGTTTGATTTAAAAATTGGTAACCTTAAAGATAAATTGGTTAAATATTCTGAACTTCAGGATAAGATCAAAGAAAATGAAAAGATTGAAACCTTGTTGATTAAAGCGGGAATGAGAATTGAAGAATTGGAAAGAGAAAAGACTCAAAAACAATCATCAATTAATAACAACACATATAAGATTACCTCGTTAGGTGAGAAGATTAAAACAAATCTAAACACAATCATTAAAATTGGTGAAGAGTCAGAGAAGGAGAAACTTTATAAGATCTACTTGGAAGCATTCGGGAAAAATGGGATTTCAAAGATAATAATGAAAACTATGATGCCGTTAATCAATTCTGAATTGCAACGATTAATGGAAGATAGTTCATATTTTAAGTTGGAAGTCAGAATCAATGATAAAAATGAGGTTGAGTTTATGATGGTTGATAATGGAACTGGGGTTGAGAAATTAATGGTTTCAGGTTCGGGGTATGAAAAGACAATTGCATCACTTGCATTACGATCTGTATTGAGTAAGATATGTTCATTACCAAAACCTAATATTGTGGTGTTCGACGAGGTCTTCGGAAAGATATCCAACGACAATTTGGAAATGGTTTCTGAGTTCTTTATTAAGATTAAGGATTATTTTGATAACATATTTTTGATATCACATAACCCGATGATCAACCAATGGGCGGATACAACGGTAAAGATTAAAAAAGAGGATAATATTTCACGAGTGTATCAATAAAGTTGTTATATTTGTAAAAAATATATATATGTTATTAGATGAAATTGGGGAAAAATATCGTAAATTAGATAAAGAGTTAAATCCTTGGATTGGGTCTAAATATGAGCACATTAGAAATGCGGGTACTGATATAACAGGTAAAATTGGGGAGGAATTTATATATAACCTGTTGGTTAAATCACTCTTGGAATATTCGGTAATATGGGATGGAGATAATAATATAAGTCAAGAAGATGGTGTTTATGATATAAAGATTATTTCTGTTTTATATTCGTTTATCTTAAGACTTGAAGTTAAAACTGCCACCATGGGTAAAAATGGAAGTTTCCAACACGAAAAAATATTAGGTAAAAAATTTTGTGATAAAATTCTTTTTTTAGATATAACTCCAAATGGGTTTTATATTACAATATTAAATGTTGAAGAAATAGATTACAGTGGAAATGAAAAGTGTCTTTTGGGTAGAACATTGCACATTAGATCAAATGGTGAGCAAACTAAGTTAGATTTTGGTCCCAAAACGATTGAGAATGGTTTAAAATTAAATAAAACTATTTATATTACAGATGAGAATGACCAAACAAAGATTTTGAGTCAGTTTCTGATAAAAAATTTAATTTAAATGTGATGAATAATATATATGAGTTTTTTATTGAAATATCTAAAAAATATTCAATGGAACATATACAAAAAGAATTAGATGTTAATAAAAATACAATACGTAGATGGGTTGAATTAAAAAAAGTACCTAAACAATATTTTTTTGATTTATGTAGAATTGATAACATCAATATAGATTATTCTGAATTTTCAGAAAAAGAAAAAGACCAATTTTTCACTAATGTTGAAGATGCAAAAAAATGTGTTTTAATGTCAAAGAAAGTTATTGAAAAATTCGGTGATAGTTTTTACAGTTATAATTTTATTGAACCATCTGCAGGTAATGGTAGTTTTTTTAAACTATTACCAAAAGATAAAGTTGTTGGTATAGATATTGAACCAAAATTAGATGAGATAATTGAAGCGGATTTTTTAAAATGGTATCCACATAGTAATAATAATATTACTATTGGTAACCCACCATTTGGCTTAAGAGGTAATTTGGCGTTAAAATTTATAAATCATGCTGCAAAATTTTCTGACTATGTGTGTTTTATATTACCACAATTATTTAATAGTGAAGGAAAAGGGTCGTGTAAAAAAAGAGTTAAAGGGTTAAATCTAATTCATACGGAAGACATTGGGTCAACATATTTTTTTCCAAGTGGTATTGAGGTTAAAGTTAATGCGGTTTTTCAAGTATGGTCTAAAAACCATAAAGTCAATCAAGATAAAGTTGATGTATCTGAATATATAAAAATATTTTCTTTATCTGATGGTAATACACCTGGAACAACTAGAAATAAACATATGTTATATGATTGTGATTTTTATTTACCATCAACTTGTTTTGGTTTTGATAAAGTTAAAATTTATGATGATTTTGAAACATTACCACAAAGAAGGGGTTATGGTTTAAAAGTGATTGGAGAAAATGAAGACATAAAAAAAATAATAAAAGAAATTGTTTGGGGAGATTTCTTTTTTACGTCAACAAATGGAGCGTATAATTTAAGGTTTGATTTAATAGAGAGAGCAATATCTGAAAAAATAGAAGAAGAAAGAATAAAAGGATTGAAATAAAATACATATCTTTACAAAAAAACAAAATATATGAAGTATCTAATGTTGGTATATGGTGAGAGTGACGCTATGGATAGTGAAACTGCAACCACAAAAATTGCAAAAGAACTACAACCGATTGCTATGTCGGATCAGATCAAATACATTTATGGTGATGGAAATGCAATCTTCCATTTTGAATCTGAATTAAAGTTTGGTGAGATGTCAATTTATTGTGACATTTTAATTGAGGAATTCCAAGATTTCATGTATGTCTTGGTACCTTTTAATGGTATGATGTCGTCTAATACTGGTGAGGATAGAATTAAACATTTATTGGATGTTAATGTTGGAACAAAACCGATAAACAAGAACATAATTGAGGTTGATAACGTTCTTATGGATGAAACCAAGATTTTTGATATGTTTATCTCAATAGTTAATGCGGACAATTCTATTATTGAGACAACCCAAAAAGAGGAAATGTGTAATATGTCTTTGGATGATATTCTTGATAAAATGATTGATCAAGGTGTTAATTCACTTACAGAGTTAGAGAAACAAAAGTTACAGGAATATTCAAAATAAAATATATGAAAAACAAAACAAGTGGAATGCCGATTAATCAGGAAGAGATTTCTCATTACCTGAAAGATATTAGAAAAATTAAAGTGATGACACCTGAAAGAGAGAAGGAGTTGGCTAAGATTATGAAATCTGAGAACATCACAGAAAAAGAAAAAGAATCCATCCATAAAGAATTGCTTGAGGGTAATTTAAGATTTGTTATTACAGTTGCTAAAAAGTATCAAAACCAAGGGTTAACATTGCCCGATTTAATTAACGAGGGTAATTTCGGTTTGATTAAAGCAATCAAGAACTTTGATTGGAACAAAGACTTAAGATTCATATCTTATGCGGTATGGTGGGTTAAACAATCAATCATCCAATCTTTAAATGATAACGCAAGAACAATTAGACTACCAGTTAATGTTGTTCAGGAATTACATAAGGAGAAGAAGAAGATTGAAAATAATGGTGGGAAACTATCTGATAAGTTTTCTTCATTACCATCAATGATTGATTTGGATATGAACATCAACGAAGATGGTGATACTCTAATTGATATGATACCCAATGTTGATGCGGATGCTCCTGATGCTTCATTTCACACTGGCGATATTTTAAAGGAAAAGTTAATAAACACTTTGAATGTTCTTGATGAACGTGAAAGAATAATCATTGAGGATTATTTTGGTATTAGTGGGACACCAAGAACTTTGGAAGACATTGGTGGTGATTTTGGTTTAACTAAGGAGAGAGTTCGTCAGATCAAAGAAAAGGCGTTGAGACGACTACGTAATGAAAGTTCAGAATTATTTGATTATTTATAAAATAAGTTTGGTGGATTTAAAAAGATTCTGTATCTTTGTTAAAGTTCTTTGAATAACACACCATTCCTCAGTGGATATAATCATCTTAGAAAATCCCCGCTTAGCTTATTATGCTAGGGAGATAAGATGTGAAACCACCTGATTAATAATACAAACTTGATACACAAGAAAAGTGTTTAATACACCTCTGTAATAAGTCAAGGATTAATCAGTTCCCAAGGTGAGGACAGTTGTAATTAGAAGTACCTTATGTAGGTAGGATTAAATGTGGATTATAACGCAGCTAATCTATTACAACTGAGTGTGGAGGGGTATTAATAAAAGTCAAAGAATTATTTGGTAGATTGAAAAAGATTCAGTATCTTTGTTAAAGACTTACAGGTAATGGATAAGAAGAAGTAATTTGGGGCGGAAGAATCCCAAGTTGGTGAAAAAATGGAAACGATTTAGATACAAAAAAGTCACCCTTCTTACTCCACATCAATCACTAATTGTTCAGGACCCACTCTAAATTGGTTCTCAGCAGATTCCCTCCAAGCAGACATCACATATAGTTTCCAATGAGTACCACCCATAAATCTAGGGTTAATTGGTACTGACAATTCATATTTTTCTGATTTAACAACAAATGCCTTATTGGGTGTTATTTTTCTTGTTACAATATATTCAGCAATATCCCTCCTTGCTTTAGATAGAAGTTCTTTAATTTCATTATTTTCTATAGGTCGTTGATTATATTTATTTCCTAGATATTCTCTTGTGGATCTATCTTCAGCGTGAGGTGTCCTATCAATTTCAAAATTAAATGTAACCGACATATCGGTACTGATTTGACCAATTCTTTTTTCAAGAATAAGGTGTTCTTTTATTAGACCTCTTAAATTCATATTTTATAAATATTTATTAATACCCGTTTAGGGTTATAATTTTAAAAAAAAATATTATGAAAAGAATTATTGAATTTATTAACAAGTATGGTATGGTTATTATTGTCCCATTAATTTTGATTATGTTTTTAAAGACTTGTTCAACCAATGGTAGAGTTGATGGTGTGACTGATGAGATTGAAATGACTAACCAAAAGGTTGACACATTAAAATTTGAAATACAAAAAGAAATTAGACTTGAGGGTCTTAAATCTGAAAAAAGAATGATACAGTCTATTAGTAGAACTCTTATTGATAGAAATCGTGAGAGAGAGATTGATAAAGAAATTGAAAATCTTTTAAAATAATGAAAAATTTATGGAATTGGATTAAGAACAACCCCAACAGGACGATGTTCTTAATCCCCATTATTTTGGTTGCGGGAATATCTATATCTCACGTTGTGAGTTGGTATGATATTGCCAATCCGATTAGTTGGGCGATTTACCTATCCATTGCGATAGAGGTTGGTGCGATGACTGCGTTGGTTGCTGCAACCAACAAGATAAAGGGTGGTGTTTGGTTTATGTTCGGACTCATAACAATGATACAGATGATTGGTAATATCTTTTATTCGTTTAACGAGATTGATTCTAATGGTGGTCTATTTAAATCTTGGGTTGAACTTACGGGACCATTGTGGAGTATGTTTGGTTCAGATCCAACGGATGTTATATCAATGAAGAGATGGTTGGCATTTTTAGAAGGGGGGTTATTACCGATTATATCCTTAACATCATTACACTTCTTTGTGAAGTATGAAACCCCAAAGATTGATACAACAAAAGAGTTGTTGGAGGAAATTGTTGAGGAGTTAAATAACGACCAAGTTACCGACCAAGTTACCGACCAAGTTACCGACCAAGTTGATGTTGAGGTTATGTCTAAACCTGAATTAAATTCAGACGAGTTAGACATAATTTTAGACGAAGTTTTAGACATTGAGGGTGATGTGATTGATGAAACAAGGTATTTAGATTTACAGGAACCAGTGGAAACAACTAAAAGATTGATATACAAGAAAACAAATGACTGATGTTATACAATATGGGACATTTAAACCGACAGGTAAGCAAAAAAAGAAAAAACAAATCATTTTAACACATACGTCACGGGATGTTGAGAACTACTTAATGTCCCTAAAATATCGTTATAATGGGAAATACGATAAAATTCCCAACTATATAATTGATAGAAAGGGTAATATCTTACAACTCTTAAAGGACAACGAACACACCAATTATTTCTCGGATTCAAACGTAAATAGAAATTCTATTATTGTATGTTTAGAAAATTTAGGGTGGTTGGAAAAAGAACCGCTAAAAAATTCACACATTAACTGGATTGGTAATATTTATAAGGATAAGATATATGAAAAAAAGTGGAGGGATTACTTTTTTTGGCAACCATATACAGAAATTCAGATTGAAAAAACTGCTGAATTATGTAAAACCTTAAATGAAACTCTCTCTATTGCAAAAGATTGTATTGGACATAACACTAAAATAAACGGTGTTGGGAGATACGAAGGAATAGTCACTAGAAGTAATTTTGATAGTGAATTTACCGATGTTAGCCCGGCATTTAACTTTGAAAAGTTTTTAAAATATATAGAAAATGAGTGATTACGAACAAATAAAGAAATTATTGGAAGCGTCAAGATCATTACTTGGTGATAGTCTTTTAACTGAAGACAAACAAAGGATTAAAAAAAGTTATGGTATGTTATCTGAACAAGAAGTTGAGGATAATTCGGTGACTACTAAGATAAATCCTATGAAAGATATTGAACAAAATATTGAATATGAAACCGCTAAGGATAATGATGGTGAGGAAGAAAATGAAAGTAAGTCAGAAAAGAAAAGAGCGTATAGAATTTCTGGTGGTATCTTAGTTCTTCACGGTAACGACAAGACGGACACACAATTAACAACAGATGATAAAATTGCATTCCAAGAAAGTATGGATGAGTTTATTTCGGAAGTTGCTGAAATTGTTGATTTTAATAAATTAAATGTATATCCCAACAATGTTGAATGGTCTGGTAAGATTGCAGAAATGGATCTTGAGTTCTTCTTCTCAATTGGTGAAAGTAAGGGGGTGTATATAAATGGAACTATGATCAAATTGGATGACGATTTTATGGAGTTTATAACTAAATTACAATCCTACTATGAAAAGTTTAAATCAAAATGGTCTAAAGTAATTGCGACAAGAAAAAAAACACCTGAACAATGAAAGAATTTTTAAATAACAATTTCAAATATATCTTGATTGCTGCGGTTGGGATTTTTGTATTATACTGGATGGTTTATTTGTTTACACCAAAACCTGATATGTCGGAACTTGATAAATTTAAGTTAGAACAATTGAATAAAGATATTCAGATAATAAAGGACAATCAGGTGAAACTTGATAAACAAATTGAGGGATATAAAAATGAGTTGGTTAAAATTGATTCAACTATTGCGACCGTTAGAAATCAAAAAATAACAATCAAGGAATTTTATAAAGAATTGGGTGAGAAAATAAATGGAATGACACCATCACAAATAGATAGTTTATTCCGTAAAAGATATAATTATTGATATGAGAAACTTTTTTATAACATTATTGTTTTTGGTTCCATTTTTATCATTTGGACAAACCAAAGTTGATACGACCATTATTCATATACCATATAGTGTTGCAAAACAAATTGCCTTGGATCTAAATAAATTAGACTCAATAACTGCAATTTCTAAATTAACCGACAAAGAATTAAAAGAGACTCAAAAGAAAGTTGTTGTCCAAGATAGTATTATTAATACTATGGAACTTAAGGAAGACAATTACCTATTACAAATAAAAAAAGAAGGTGAAAAATATACAATTGTTGATGATCAGAACAAAGATTTGAGAACGGATATTAAGAAACTTAAAACAAAAAATACAATCATTGAGATTGTTGGTGGAGCAATAATCGGAGCATTAACATATATCGTACTATTTAAATAATATGGCACTTACTCAAGCAGAAAAAAGAGAAATGGAAACTATGATCAGAAAAGAAATTAAAGATTTCATGGGATCAACCACTGTAAAACAGTTTGAGGATAAACTAATGGATAAAATTGGTAAAGACCTAAAACGTGGTAAGTTGGAGGGTAGTGTTAAAGATCTAATCATAAAATCTTTCAGGGAATTCTATACAATTATGTATCAACAAAGAAATTTCTGGGAATCTAAATTCAAAAGTGTGTAATGGTACCTGACTATATTGATACGTTTAAAAAGGAATATACTAGTAGTGCTTCTCAATTAGGGGTTAACGGTACTGATCTTGCATCCCAAAGAAAAAACTTCCAACCGAGGGAAGTTACTGAAGAAAATGAAAAGAAATCGTCAAAGTCATATTTGAAGGATGGTGTTACATTATCCCAAATATATGATTTGGCTAAAAACAAAAAATTAAGTAATAATAAAATTAAATCTGAGATTAGAAAATTATTAAATGATCCGGAAGAGTTGTATGATTTTTTAAATTCATTTAAGAGATCTGATGATACTAAAAAAGAAGAAAGTAAGGAAGCAACAGGATCAGGTGGTAGTGGGGGATATGAAGCTCCTCTTTTTTCAGGTGAGGAACCTAACATTAAAAAGGTTGAAACTAAAGAAGCCACAGGGTCATCATCGTCAGGATCATATGAGAGTCCCTCGTTTCTTGCCAAGTCAATGTCTAAAAAAGATTGGAGAGGAAAATCAAAAACACAACTACCTGGAGGAAAATTCGTTCAGGTTAAAAAAAAATGTAAGAAATTTCCCTACTGTAATCAGGGTGATATTAAAGCCCTTAATATTTTTGAAAACGATACTCTTAAAGGGGTTATTCAAAAGGTAAGTGGTATGTATGATCTACACGAAGACCATATTAAAGATATTATTTTGAATGAAATAGAAAAATTAACTAAATAAAAGATATTTATAATAAAAATACACTATGAAAAATAACACATATTACGATAATATTTTGAAAAAAGTTTTAACTGAAACTTTAGAAGAAAAGGCAGATAACATAATGAATAAAATGAAGTACCCTAAATTAACAACGGGTGAATTTGATTATGTTGCTGAAGGTGAAACTTGCGAACAATGTGGTGGTACGGAAATGACTGAGGGTGAATGTATGGAGTGTGGTGGAATGAGAGAGGAAGAAGGTGAAGTTATGGAAAAACTTTATGGGAAACAATCACGAATCGACAAGAATAAGAACGGAAAGATAGATTCTCAGGATTTCAAAATGTTGAGAAAACGAAAAGAGACTAAAGAAGAAGATGATATCAATGAGAATGTTTTATATAAATTAGAATATATTAACGAATCTGCGGTATTCACTGAAGATGAGATTATTGATATAATTGAGGGTATTATTAAAGAAGAAGACAACATTAAAAGAGGTAAATCACCGGCAGGATATTCGGCATATGAAAAATCACATAAAGGTTCTGGAAAGGAAGAAGATGATTATATGAAAGATTTATCTAAAAAAATGAAAGATTATTTAAAGGATGGGTCTAAAGGTAAGTATGAAATGAACCCTAAGATTTTCCCAAAAGGTAATGGTCAATTAGAAAAAATGGAAAAGAAAGCGTATGAAATATCTAAAGATGGTGAGGATTTTTTAGATGATTATATGAGACCTGGTATGGAAAATCTTGATTATGATGAAATACACCCTAATGAAGATTGGATGAAAGATAATATTGAGGGATCATCAAGAACTGGAAATAACCCTGAATGGGCAAACGCTGAAGAAACTAAGTTAGGTGAAAAGATTAATAAAAAACGTAAAGAAAATAAATTTGCTAAGGCTAGAAGAATGGCGGCAAATAAATCACCACAACCTGTTGTTAGTGATAAGCCAGGTCAAGAGTCAGGTAAAGGGTTGGATATTAAGGTTGAGTCGATTAATGACAAACAAACACAAAAACTAACTGAAGAGTTTACCCGTATGAAACAATTGATGGGTTACGAAGATAACACTCAATAATTTACATACTAACATATTATATTATAATTTCTCCATAGGTATTTAATCTATGGAGAATTTTTTTAACTATATAGCAAAGCCAATGAACCCTGACGATGTAGATGTCTGGTTCAGAGTGAATAATATCATTCCAGAAAAGATGGATTTATATTATGATTTCAGTTTTTCCTTATATTATTTGGTTTTAGATACCTATTTGGGTGAAGAAAAAAGTAATGAAACAAAAGTCACGTTAAGTGATGATGATAAGACCAAACACTTTGATTGGTGTTGGAATAAAACAATCGGGAATTTCAAAAAAGAAGAAATCATCTTTAATCTTAAGGGTGATCACTACGAATACTTTTTATCTTTTTTTACTGAAATATTTTACAACCAAAAAGAAAGTAGAATTAAGGACTCAATTGGAACTTTCTTTAATGATTTGTTTGATAGAAAAAAACCATTCACAAAATCGGATCTTGATATGATTTCAAGTATCTATAAATCTTTAGATAAAAATATGAATGTCTAATATTGACATTGAGGATATATAATTTAGATTTAACCTATCATAAATAAACTTTTTAATAAAAAAAAATGGAAACATTAGAAAAAATTAAAACACTTACTGAAGAACTTGGCGTTGACGTTGTAAAGTTTGAAAGTGGTAATAAGAGTGCTGGTACTCGTGCAAGAAAGACTTCACAAGAGTTGAAAGCATTGTTACAACAATTAAGAGGTGAAATCTTGGTTGCAAGAAAAAACGATTAATATGACAAATTTAAACACCATATATCTTTTCATATTTGTGTTTTCTGTCATTACTATATCTAAAATTGCATTTAGATTTTTAATTTCCCTACTACAAGAAAACCCAACTAAATTGGATTTAAGTGGTAGGGAAACTTTTTACCTTGGTTTATCTTTATCATACATAATAACATACATAATACAGTTGAATTAATGAGTTTATTCACAGAATTTAATATATTGTTTCCTTATTTACAATCGGTAAGGAAAATTGAAACATATTTATCATTTGATGTGCAATTTCCTGATACTTGGAAATTACCTAAAAAATATGTTAATGAAAAATCTTTAGTAGAGAATGATAGGTCATTAGCCGGACATAGGTTCTTTTCTTTTGTTGCGGAATTTAATGAAACATCAATTGATGAGTTAATTGGTAGTATAAAAAATATCATTGCTTACAATAAAGAGAGAGAAGAAAAGGATAGACTTTTTCAAAACAAGGTGAATGAGTTGAAAATGATCTTTGAGAAACAAAATTTAAATAGTTTACAAGCATTGAAGTTTGAAATAACCGAAACTAAAATAGAATTAGAAGATGACGAAGAAACCACTGAGCCGACTGGAAGGGATGCAGGATTGGTTCAAGAATGAGGCCGAAAAAGACAGAAGAGATTTAGAAATTAGTAAGTTAAAATTTTTGGAGGATATTAAACAATATAAAAAAGAAGACATCATACCTAAAGGTGTGGAGGTTCAAAAATTAACACTATGGACGAAAATAAAAAAAGTATTGATGGGATAATTGAAAAATTAGCATTAATAACTGATTCAACACAAGCATTATTTCCTGAAGGAAAATCAGCATTAATTTTTGAACTAAATTACAATGAGTTCAAAAACGTCCAACGGAACTTTAAACAAGTAGATCAATATCATACTCAATTTAAAATTGATATATCTGGTGTTGAGGTTATTTTTATTTTAGAGGGATCATCACAAGTTATTCCCCAAGTAGAAGAACCAAAACTTTCATTTTGGGGTAGATTATTCTCTCGTAAAAGTGGTAAACTTCCTGTAAAGAATTGATTTGGAGTAACCATTAGATTCTAACAGATCGTATAGGTACTTTTTCTGACTCAATGACGAGTCTTTAACCAAGATTGTATCAATCCTACCATTTTCCATTAGATAGTTTGATAGTGAGTCAATAAATCTATTGCAATCATATTCATTTTTGAGTGAGAAAAGATTTATTTGGTCATCACTCTGTACTGAAATTTTATGGTTTATTTTAGATATCAATTTCACACCAACTTTGGGTAAGTATTTTTTTAAAAAAGTATCTACGGTAATTCTCTTTGAGTTTTTAATGTCGTATAACATTTCCTCCCTTTTGAATTGTGATATTTGTAAGATTGTAAACCCTGGGTTATCCAATTCAACTTTAACTGTTCTACCAAAATCATCTCTAACAAAATATGATGGGGTACTACCGGAGGATCTCTCAACCAACCCGATTTCGTAATTACAAGACTTACCATTTTGTGTTTCCATCTCAAAAATAACGGACTTATTCTTTTCTATGTGGTTATCAAAATATTTTTTAGCCCTAACATAAGTTTTAAATTTCTTTATAATTTTCTTTTTTGTCTTATTTTTGAACAATACGATTGTATAATTATCCATTTTATTATATCTTTGTAGTTAAATATAATAAAAATACTATATAAATGAATATTGATAATTATTACCAAATATTAGGGGTTGATGAATCCGCAACTCAAGATGATATTAAAAAAGTCTATCGTAAATTGGCTAAGGAGAATCATCCTGATGTTGGTGGTGATGAGGAGAAGTTTAAAAAGATTGCTCAAGCGTATGATGTCCTTGGGGATGAGAAAAAACGTAGTGATTATAACTATAAGTTAAAAAATCCTTCAGGTGTTAATGACGACCTATTCAATCATATGTATAACCAAGCGTTTGGACATAGAGAAAGAAATCGGGTACACGACTTAATCATTGATACGGAACTTACGGTTGTGGAATCTTATTTGGGGGTTGAGAAAGAAATTACATATAAACGAAAATTAAAGTGTGATCCGTGTAATGGATCTGGTGGTGAAAAACAAGTTTGTGGAACCTGTAGGGGTAATGGGTTCGTTACAAAACAGATGGGACAAGGTATGTTTATTCAGATAGTACAAGTTGCTTGTAATAGTTGTAGAGGTGAGGGTCAAATGATTACCAAACCTTGTTATAATTGTGGTGGTGTTGGGACTAAGGATGAAATGAAAACCGTTAAGGTTCAACTACCTCACGGAAT
>Ga0105097_10000840_pt1 | contig 14434 bp, 13 predicted proteins | sample PPLLak12cMay2015_FD_87035 | JGI IMG/M metagenome (GOLD analysis project Ga0105097, IMG submission 87035) | Freshwater sediment microbial communities from Prairie Pothole Lake near Jamestown, North Dakota, USA - PPLs Lake P7 Core (1) Depth... | ecosystem: Environmental > Aquatic > Freshwater >... | reverse complement strand
CGCGAAGATTTCCTCGTCCATGTAGGTGCCGTGCTCGATGGAGGTGACGCCGCCCTCGATAGCGCGCTTCATGCCTTCCTTGCCGTGGGCGTGGGCGGCCACCGCGTAGCCGTAGTCCTTCGCCGTCTCGACGATGGCTCGGATCTCGTCGTCCATGAACTGCGGCGCATCGCCGCTCTTCGCGTAGCTCATCACGCCGCCCGTGGCGGTGATCTTGATGACGTCCGAGCCGTCCTTGTAGCGCTGGCGTACGGCCTGGCGGGCCGCGTCGGTCCCGTTCACCACGCCCTCGGTCGGGCCCGGCGTGCCGACCACGAAGGACAGCTCGGAATTCATGCCATTGGTGGGGTCGGCGTGGCCGCCCGTGGTGGCGATGGACTTGCCCGCGGCGTAGATGCGCGGGCCCTTGACGAGCCCGGCGTTGATGGCGTCGCGCAGCTTCAGCGTGACCTCGCCGCCGAGATCGCGCACGGTCGTGAAGCCCGCCAGCAGCGTCTTCTCCGAGTAACCCACCGCCCGCAGCGCGAAGTCGGTGTCGTCGAGGCGGAAGCGCTCCTCGTAGCTGCGCGGCCCCGACTGCATGGCCATGTGCACGTGCAGGTCGATCCAGCCCGGCATGCAGGTGTGGCCGGCGAGGTCCACCTCGCGCGCGCCGGGCACCGACACGCGGCCCGGCAGCACCTGGCTGATCTTCCCCTCGCTGGTGACGATCGTGCGTGCGCCGACGAGTCGCGCCGACTTCGAGTCGAACACCTCGCCGCATTTCAGGGCGACGGTCTCGGCGGCGGCGGGCACGGCGGCCGCGAGTGCGGCGGCGAACAGGATCAGGCGCATGGGATGGCTCCGGCGGAAAGGACCGCGAGTCTAGCAACATCCGGGCGGCTGACCGGGCCGGGCCGTCGCAGCCGCGAGCCATGAAGACGTAGATCCGGACCTCAATGACCGCTAATCTCCGCCCACCTTGACCGCGTCCCTGCCCCCACCCGCCGCGACGCGTGCCACGTACGCCAAGCTCGTGGCCGTCCCGGCCATCTGGGGCGGCACGTTCATCGCAGGGCGGATCCTCGCGCTCGCCGTCCCCGCGGCCGTCGGCTCGCTGCTGCGCTTCGTCGTCGCCGTCGCCGCACTGCTCGCCGCCGCATGGTGGATCGAGGGCGGCCTGCCGCGCCTCACCCGGCGGCAGCTGCTCGGCACCGTGCTGCTCGGCGCCACCGGCATCTTTGCCTACAACCTGTTCTTCCTCGGCGCGCTGGCGCGGCTGCCGGCCAGCCGCACCTCGCTGATCATCGCGCTGAACCCGGTGATCACCATCGCCGCGGCCTCGCTGCTGCTCGGCGAGCGCATGAGCCCGCGGCGCTGGCTCGGCGTGGCCGTCGCACTCTTCGGGGTGTGGATCGTGATCTCGCGGGGCGACGTGCTGGGATCGGTGGCGGGCGCCGTCGGCCTCGGCGAGCTGCTGATGCTCGGCGGCGTGTGCTCGTGGGCGGCGTACACGCTGATCGGCCGGCGTGTGCTCGCGGGACTCACGCCGCTCGCTGCCACGACCTGGGCCGCACTGTGGGGGACGGCCCTGCTCGCACTCGCCGCGCTGCCCCAACTCGACAACGTCGAGGTAGCCGACCTCACACTTCCCGTCGTGTTCAGCGTGCTGTACCTCGGCGTGCTCGGCACGGCCGTCGGCTTCGTCTGGTACTACCAGGCCGTGCAGCGGCTCGGCGCCTCGCGCACCGTGATCTTCAACAACCTCGTGCCGGTGTTCGGCGCCACTTTCGGCGTGCTGCTGCTCGGCGAGCCGCTGCTGCCGAGCATGCTGCTCGGCGGAGTGATCGCGGTCGCCGGCGTGATGCTGGTGACCAAGGCCTGAGCGCGGACCGGTCAGGCCGTGGAGCGGGCCTCGTACACCATCCGGCCGATCTCGGCGTAGCCCAGCATGGCGCCCTCGAAGTTGTCGAGCAGCGTACGGGCGAGCGCCGGCAACTCAGTTGCGGGCTGGCCGGACTCCTCGAGCAACCCCTCGGCGAACTTCGGATCGATGAAGAACAGCAGCGCGCTCAGGCAGGCGCCGAGTTCCTCGTCCACGTCCTGCGGAAGGTCCACCTCCCAGGCCTCCTCCAGCCAGTCGTGGCCCTGCGCGAAGCCGTGCGACCAGTGCATGAGCGGCGCGTCCTTGTCGAAGTTGGCCTCGGCCGGCTGGCGCACCTCGATGCAGACGGGCAGCCGCACCGTCGCCTCGAGCACGTCGCGATTGAGCTGGTTGTAGAGCGCCATGATCACGTGGTGGAAGCGCACGGCCTGCGCCTCGTCGGCAAACACCGGCTCGTCGGCGTCGAAGATGGCGGGTATCCACTCCGAGGGCATGACGAGGTCGGGGGCCGAGACCACTGCGAACAGGAACCCGTAGAGTTCCTCGAGGCTGAGCGTGCCGGGCTCGCGCTTGCGTGCGTCGGCCAGGAATTGCCCGAGCCACGCCTCGTCGGCGGGCGACAGGTCGGGGATGTGGGTGCCGGTCGGTGTGCTGCTCATCCGCGCAGTTTACGCGGTCAGGCGAGCCGGAGCAGGTGTTCCCCGTAGCTGCGGACATCGTCCCAGTCCGTGTAGTCGATGACGGTGCGCGGGTCGGTCGGACCGTGGGTGAACTTCATGATCATCTGGATCATGAGGCGCTCGTGCCAGGGCCAGGACGGGTAGTCGACCTTGCCGGCAATCACCTTGAGGTCCTTCGGACGCCAGGGAGAGAGCTGCAGGAACTTCTGCATGTAGCGGTTGCCCTCGACCGTCGCCTTCTCGGGCGTGCGGGCCACCACCGACACGTTGAAGAAGCTGCTCGGCCGGGCCTCGAGCGAGGAGCGGTGCCGGCTGATGAACTCGAACACGCTCTTGTCATAGGTGCCGTACAGTACCGGTGCACCTAAGGCGATCACGTCGTACCGGTCCCAGTCCACGCCCTCGTGCCCGGCCTCGTTGATGTCCATCATCTCGGCGCGACCACCCGCGGCAACCGCGCCCGCGCAGACGCGCCGCGCGATGCGCGCCGTGTGCCCGCCCCGGCTCATGTACAGGACCAGGATCGATTTCATGCCTGCTGCTCCACCGTCCCGTGCCCGCGACCGGGCTTGCGAAGCATCCACGGTACGCGGCGGCATGGCGAGGAGGAATCGCGGAAAGCCGACATCCGCGCAGGCCCGTCACGGTCCTCGGCCATAATGCCGACCGCATGCGCCGTCTCTCCCTGTCGCTGCTCGGGCTCGCGCTCCTTGCCGGCCACGCCGGCGCCGGGGAGTGGGTGACGATCGCCCCCGGTATCGAGCACCGGCACGTCGTGCGCGAGGGCGTCGATGCACACGCGGTGCGCGTCGACTTCGAAGCCGCGTGCGTCGCGGTCGTCGCCACGGCCAATGCCGATCGCGGCACCACCGTCAGCGAGTTCGCCCGTCGCGTGGGTGCCGTGGTCGCCATCAACGGCGACTACTTCGATGCCGCACTCGCGCCCGTCGGCCTCGCGATGGGCGACGGCGAGGTGTGGGCGCAGGCGGACGAGCGCGTCCGGCGCCAGGAAGTCGTGGGCGTGGGCGGCCGGCGCGTCGAGATATTCCCGCGCGCTGAGCCGCTGCGGTCGCCGGCCCCGTGGATGACGGGAGCCGTCTCCGGCTGGCCGATGGTGGTCGAGGACTGCGCGCCGGTCGCGAAGCTGCCGGGCAGCGATTTTTTCACCCACGCACCGCATCCCCGTACGGCCGTCGGACTGTCCGCGGATGGACGGCAACTCTTTCTGCTGGTCGCGGACGGCCGGCGCGCGGAAGCGGCCGGCCCGACGTTGCCCGAGCTTGCGGCCCTGATGGTGGAGCTGGGTGCCTGCACCGCGCTCAACCTCGACGGCGGCGGCTCGAGCGCACTGTGGGTGCGTGAGCGCATCGTCAACCAGCCGAGCGACCTCGTCGAGCGACCGGTCGCCAACCATCTCGCCGTCGTGCCGGCGGCGGAGTGCGATTCGCAAGGAGGTACCGATGCCCGCGCCGATGCCCAGCGTTGAACAGGTGGACGACCTGCCGAGCCTCATGGAACGGCGCATCCCGCCCGAGTGGCAGGACCTCAACGGCCACGTCAACGTGCGCCACTACCTCGCGCTCTACGACGAGGCGAGCTGGCCGATGCTCGGGCAGCTCGGCCTCGACGAGCGCAGCTTCACCGAGGACCGCGTGGGCCTTTTCGACCTCGAGCACCACCTGTGGTACCTCGCCGAACTGCACGTCGGCGACCTCGTGAGCGTGCACTCGCGATTCGTCGCCCGCGGCGTCAAGCGCTACCACGGCGTGATGTTCATCGTGAACCGGACCCGGTCGCGGCTCGCGAGCGCCTTCGAGTACGTGAGCAGCGGCGCCGACCTCGCGGCGCGCCGCACGGCGCCGCTGCCGGAGCGCTTCACGGCCGGGTTCGACCGGATGCTGGCAGTGCACGCGCGGCTCGCCTGGCCGCCCCCCGTGTGCGGGGTGATGTCGCCCTGAAGCGCGGGCTGAGGCATGGGTCACTGCGGCGGCCGCTGGGCTCCTGCTAGCATAGTCAGCCCCACCGCCTTCCCTGCCCGAGGTCCACGATGAGCCTGTCCCTCCGCGAGCAGCTGCTCAAAGCCGGGCTCGTCACCGATAAGCAGGCGAAGCAGGCCGAGCGCCAGACCAGCCAGCAGGCGCACCAGCGCAAGAAGGGCAGTGCGCCCGACCCGGCGGCGAAGCAGAAGGCCGCGGCGCAGCAGGCCGCGGCGGCCAAGCTCGCCCGCGACCTCGAGCTCAACCGCAAGCAGCAGGAAAAGGCGCAGCGCCGGGCGCGCGCCGCCGAGCTGCGCCAGCTCGTCGAGCAGCTGCGGGTGCCACGTCCCGAGAGCGACGAGTACTACAACTTCGTGGACGGGGGTCGAGTCCGCCGGCTGCAGATCACACCCGAGCTGCGCTCAAGGCTGGTCGCAGGAACCGTCTCGATCGTTCGTTACGACGGCCGCTACGATCTCCTGCCGGCTGAAGTCCTCGAGCGCATCCGTGAGCGTCACGCCGACGCCATCGTGGCGAACCCGGTCGCCGATTCGCCCGCCCCGCCGGCCGAGGACGACCCTTACAAGGACTTCGTCGTCCCCGACGACCTGACGTGGTGAGCGGGATGAGTGCTGCCTTCGGCGCGGTGCTCGACTCGCTGCGTCGCGACGGCGACGCCTGGACAGTCACAATCCCGAAAGCCTGGTCGAACGGCCGGACCGTGTTCGGCGGCATGCAGGTGGCGCGGAGCGTGCGGGCGATGCGCGGCGCGCTGGGCGAGGTCCTGGGCGACGGGCGCAGCAGCGTCGCCGCCCTGCCCCTGCGCAGCCTGCAGACAACGTTCGTGGCGCCGGTACCTGCGGGTACTCGCGTTGAGCTGCGCCCCGAATTCCTGCGCAGCGGCCGCTCGGCCACCCACGCGCGTTGCGACCTGCTGCACGATGGCGCATCGGCCTGTACGACGGTCGCGATCTTCGGCGCCGCACGGCCTTCGAGCATCGTGCTCGACATCCCGCGACCGTCGATCGACGTCGATCCCGAGACGCTCCCCGACCTGCCGTACCTCCCGGGCATCACTCCGGAGTTCCTGCAGCAGCTGCAGCTGCGCTGGGGCGTGGGCAGGGTGCCTTACTCCGGCCACGGCGAGCCGCACTCGACGATCTTCGCTCGGCTGCGCGACCCCGACTGCAACGCCGAGGATGCGCTGATCGCGCTGGCCGACTCCATCCCGACCCCGGGCCTGTCGATGCTCGAACGGCCCGCTCCGGCCACCTCGATGAACTGGATGCTGGAACTGATCGGCGACCCGACGCTGCTCGAGCGCGAGCAGTGGTCGATGATCGGCACCGACGTGCGCGCCGGCGCCGACGGCTACCTGAGCCAGACCTCGGTGCTGTGGGGCTCGAGCGGGCACGCGTTCTCGGTCAGCCACCAGAGCGTGGCGATCTTCGGCTGACGGCGGTCGGCTGTCCGCGCACCACCCGCCGCCGTGACGACTCTCATCGCCATCGCGCTCGTCCTCGCCACGGCCGCGCTGCTGTGGGGGGTGGTGAGCTACAACCTGCTGGTGCGCGACCACCATCGCGTCGCGCATTCGTGGAGCGATGTCGGGGTGCAGCTCGCACGCCGCCACGATCTCGTCCCGAAGCTCGTGGAGGTCGTACAGCGCCACGCCGGGTACGAGCGCGCCGTGCTCGAGGAGGTGACCGCGCTGCGCACGGCCGGGATGCGCGAGACCTCTCCCGCAGCCCTCGGCGCCGTCGAAGGCCGCCTCGGCGCCGGCCTGCAGCGGCTGCTGGCGATCGCCGAGGCCTATCCAGATCTCACGGCCAGCGCGAGCTACCTCGAGCTCATGCGCAACCTCTCGGATGTCGAGCAGCAGATCCAGTTCGCACGCCGCTACTACAACGGCGCGGTGAACAACCTCAACACCCGCATCGCCACGTTCCCTGACCTGCTGGTGGCGCGGCTGCTGCGCTTCGTGCCGGCCGAGTACTTCGAGTTCGAGCCGTGACGCGGTTGCTGCCCGCACTGGCCCTGCTCCTTGCGGTGGTCGCCGCCCGGGCCGACGAGCGCATCCTCGACTGGCAGAGCGACATCCACGTGCTGCCGGACAGTACCCTCGAGGTGACCGAGACACTGCGGGTGCGGGCCGAAGGCGAGCAGATCCGCCGCGGCCTGCTGCGCGACTTCCCGACCCGCTACGTCGATCGCCACGGCCGGCGCGTCGTGACCGGCTTCGAGGTGATCTCGGTCCGGCGCGACGGCGCCAGGGAGCCGCACGCGCTCGAGAAGCTGGCGAACGGCGTGCGCATCCGCATCGGTGATCCCGAGGTGTACCTGACGCCCGGCGACTACACCTACACCATCACCTATCGAACCGACCGGCAGCTCGGCTTCTTCGCCGATCACGACGAGCTGTACTGGAACGTCACCGGCAACGGCTGGGACTTCCCGATCGACGCGGTACGAGCGCAGGTATTCCTGCCAGGCCACATCGACGCCGCCTCGATCGCCGCCGAGGCCTACACCGGGCCGCAAGGCGCGCAGGGACGCGACTGGGAGGCCGACTCGGATCCGAGCCTCGCGACCTTCCGCAGCACGCGCGGGCTCGGTCCACGCGAGGGCCTCACCATCGTGGCGAGCTGGCCGAAAGGGCACGTCGTGCCGCCGGGCCTCGACCAGCGCGCCGGTTACCTCGTGCGCGACGCCTGGCCGGCGGGTCTCGCGCTCGGCGGGCTCGCGCTGCTGCTCGGGTACTACCTCGGGGTGTGGCGACGGGTCGGACGGGATCCGCCGAAGCAGGTGATCGTCCCCCGCTACGAGCCGCCGGCGGGGCTGTCGCCGGCCGCCATGCGCTTCCTGCGACGCATGGCGTACGACGATCGTTGCTTCGCGGCCGCTGTACTGAGCCTCGCGGTGCAGGGGGCGCTGCGCATCGAGCAGGAATCAGGGGGACTCTTCAACCGGACCCGCAAGTTCACGCTGCATCGCGCCGATCCTGCGGCCGTCGCGGCGCTCGCCGAGGACGAGCGCGTGCTGCGCGACCGGCTGTTCGCCGCTGCAACCAGCGTCGAGCTCGACAACGCCAACCACGTGGCGCTGAGCGGCGCAAAGCTCGACCACCTGCGGACGCTCAAGGCGCGCTACATGCCCTCTGCGTTCCGTGCCAACGGCGTCTGGCACGCGTTCGGCATCGCGTTGAGCCTGCTCATCGGCGTGTTCGGCGTGCTGATTCCCGCGGCGAAAGGCGGCTTCGGACCGTCGTGGTGGTTCATGACGGGGCCGGGCCGGGTGGCCCTCGCGGCGGTCGGCGTCGCGCTGATCGCGAACGTCGCGTTCGGCCGGCTGCTCAAGGCCCCCACCACCGCCGGCCGCGCAACCATGGACCACGTCGAGGGATTCCGCATGTACCTCGACGTCGCCGAGGGCGACGAGCTCAAGCTCATCGACGCGCCGCCGCTCACGGTGCGCCTCTACGAGCGCTACCTGCCCGCCGCGCTCGCACTCGAGGTCGAGCAGCGCTGGGCGGAGCGGTTCGCGACGATGTTCGCCACACAGGCTGCGGCGCACACGCCGGGCTGGTACTCGGGCGATGCCTGGGACACGCGCAGGGTCGCGGGCTTCACCACGGGCTTCGGCTCCTCGTTCAACAGCGCGATCAGTTCATCGTCGACCGCTCCTGGCTCGAGCTCGGGCGGCGGCGGCGGCTCGTCTGGCGGAGGAGGCGGTGGTGGTGGCGGGGGCGGCTGGTGAGCGGTCGCCCCGCCATACCCGTCCGCTCCGGCGCAGGCGTGAGGCAACTCAAACACATCTGACTGTCGCGGATACCGGGTGCCGGGCGACGGCCCGACGACCCGGTCAGGTCGCGGCCTGCGACCCCACCCAGCGCTCCAGCACGGGAACCTGCCTGGCCCGGACCTCCGCGCGGTAACGGATGTCGGCCATGGCCGTGTCTGCCGAGCGCCGTGCGTCGGCGGGCAGGGAGCGTTCCGCATATGCCCACACCTTCTCGACCATCGCCGGATCGAAGGACTGCGCGGCGAGCAGGGGAATGAACGAATGCCGGGACGAAGCCTCCACCAGATCGAGCACCTTCGCTTCGTGCCTCACGGCAAAATCGAAGGCGAGTTCCGGGTGCTCGTATGACACCTGGGCAATCATCGCTGCGGCGGAATCGCGCGGAGCCTCGGGCGAAATGGCGAATTCGAGCGTGCGCGCTGCGAGCTCAGGGTCGCGCGCTGCCCCGAGCGCACGCCACAGTTCCTGCTTCTCGACCGGCTCGCCGGCCGCAATTGCGCGCCGACGGATTTCGTCCCAGGTTGCACCGTCTGCGTGCCGCGCGACGACGTTGATCACGGCGGTACGGATGGCCGGAGGCAGGGCGTCAAGTGCCTGCGCGGCACGGCCAAATCGCTGCCGTGCCTCGGCCAGTACGACCGGATCCTCCAGTCGTCCGAGTGTATGGATCAGCTGTTCGCGCAGCAGGGCGGCGTTGTCGCCCTCGCCATCGATCGGCAGCCACCCAACCCGCGCAAATGCCGGCTGCAACCGGGCCCGGGCGTGGGCGCGCCAGGCGCCCTGCTCCGGGGAACCCTCGAACAGCCGGTCGATGCGCGCAAAGGTACGAGTGAGCTGCAGGAGTATCAGCGGGTCACTGTCGGCCGTCACGACCGAGGCGAGGTCCAGATACTGGGTAACCGGCAGTTCACCCGCCTCGCCGAGTGACCAGACGTCGTTGAGGAGGCCGAGACGGTCGACCTCGTCGAGTCCGCCGAAGGCCGCACGCAGCCGCATGAGATCAGCCTCGGAGTATCTGGTGCGGAAGTACCCCGCCTGGCCAGTGTTGACGACCACGACTCCGCAGCCGTCCACCGAGGTCGTCACGGGCTTGCCGTCCTTGCCGAGCTGGACCGTCGTGACGGAGCCGCCGTCGGTGGAGCGAAGGCGCACCGGGATCGTCCACGTGTACAGCCGCGGATCCCTCGCGCCGGTCTCGAAGCGCTGCTGGGCGAGGGTGACCGGCGTGCGCCCGTCCCGGCAGGCCGAGGTCTCCACCGTGACCATCGGAACGCCGGGCTGCAGCGTGAAATCGTGTGCGATCTCCTTCACAGGCTGTCCGGTGGCCGCGGCAAGCTCGGCCCAGAGCTGTTCCGTCACGGCGTTGCCAAAGGCGTGGGCACGCAGGTATCGACGGATTCCTTCGCGGAAGCCGGCCTCACCCAGGTAGTCCTCGAGCATATTGAGCACCGCCGGGCCCTTGGAGTACGAGATCGCATCGAACGACTGGTTGGCCGCTTCGACGGACGGCACGGGGCGCACGATCGGGCGCGTCGCCGCGCTGGCGTCGCGCCGCAATGCGTATTCACGCGTGTCGTTCACGAACTGCAGCGCCGGCTTGTTGCCCGGAAGCAGGGCCGCCTCGACCTTGCCCTGCATCCACGAAGCGAAGCCCTCGTTGAGCCAGAGGTCGTCCCACCACTCCATGGTGACGAGGTTGCCGAACCACTGGTGCGCGATTTCGTGCGCGACGATCAGGAACACGATGCGACGATCCGACACCGACGTTCGCGCCTGATCGACCAGCAGGTAGGGCTCGAAGTACATGATCGCACCCCAGTTCTCCATGGCCCCGAAGAACTGGCTGCTGCCGGGAACGGCGATCTGGTCGAGCTTCGGCAGCGGGTAGGGCGTCCCGAAGTAGGCGTTGTACCAGGGCAGGATGCGCGCGGTCGCCTCGAGCGCGTAGCGGCCGGTGTCGGCTGCACCGCGGCGCGTGACGATGCCCGCGTCGACGCCCGCGACGGGCTGTGCGAGCCGGTCGAGTTCGCCGACCGACAGGTGCAGCAGGTAGGACGACATGCGCGGGCTGGTCGCAAACCGTACGCGCTGCCGGTCGCCCTCGACCTTGATATCGAGCGCCGGCATGTTCGAGTAGGCGACCTGCCCGGCCGGTATCACGACCTCGAGGGCGAACGTCGCCTTCGCGGCCGGCTCGTCCCACATGGGCGCGAAGCGCCGGCCATCCGCGACTTGGAATTGGCTGGTCAGCATGCGGCGCTTGCCGGCCGGGCCGTCGTAGTCGACCGCGAACAGTCCCATTGCCGTGTTGTAGATCTTGCCCGAGTAGTCGATCGCGAGGCGGTGACGTCCTGGCGCGACGGGCTCCGCCAGCTCGAATCGCGCCACCTGGCCGTCCGCGTCGATCCCGACACCGGACACGGGCACGCCGTCGAGCTCGGCCCGGGCGATCTCGAGGTCGAGCGCGTTGAGCGTGATCACGCGAGTCGCGTCCTGGACCTCGAGGTCGATGACGGCCCGGCCGTCGAAGCTCAGCGCCTGGGCATCCGGCACTATGCGGATCTCGTAGTGCAGCGGCGTGACGCCCGGGGGCAGCCTCCCCGCGAGGACCTCCGTCGCCGCCGCCAGCGACGGCACTGCGAATGCGAGACAAAGCAATACGAGCCGCGCAACTTTCGTTTGCATCATTGGCTCCCCGAGGGTTGGAGTCTACGGGTCGGAATCCGTGCCTTGCGCCAAGCTAGCACGGGCTGGCCGGCTCAGGACAGGATCAGTATGGTGCGGACATGAAACGATCTGCACGGGCACTCGCCGCGGTCGGGGCCGCACTCGTCGTGCTGGTCGGGACCTTTACGCTGCTGAACTGGGCGCCGGACCGGCCGGCCAGCGAGCTTGCCGCCCGCTGGGCCGGTCCGCCCTCGACCTTCCTCGAACTCGCCGGCCTGCGGGTCCACCTGCGCGACGAAGGTCCGCGCGACGACCCGATGCCGATCGTCCTGCTGCACGGCACGTCGGCATCGCTGCACACGTGGGACGGCTGGGTCGCGGCCCTGGCGCCCGCGCGGCGCGTCGTCCGCGTCGACCTGCCGGGCTTCGGGCTCACCGGTCCGGCGCCGGACGGCGACTATCGCATCGAGCGCTACGTCGGGTTCATCACGGCGCTGCTCGATAGCCTCGGCATCGAGCGCTGCGTGCTGGCGGGCAACTCCTTCGGCGGCTGGATCGCCTGGGAGACGGCGCTCGCGGAGCCCGGGCGCGTCGCCGCACTCATCCTCGTGGACTCGGCGGGCTATCCGCTCGAGTCGGAGTCGGTGCCGATCGGCTTTCGCATCGTGCGGATGCCGCTGCTCAACCGCCTCATGGAGGTCACGCTGCCGCGCGGCGTCGTCGAGTCGAGCCTGCGCAACACCTACGGCGATCCGTCCCGCGTGACGCCCGGGCTGGTCGACCGTTACTACGAGCTCACGCTGCGCGAAGGCAACCGCGCCGCGCTGGCCAGGCGCTTCGCCGACGCGCGGCCGTCCGATCGCATCGCGCGACTGGCGGAGCTGCAGGTGCCGACGCTGATCCTCTGGGGCGGACGCGACCGGCTCATCCCGACCGCGTACGGCGAGCAGTTCCGCCGCGACATCCAGGGCAGCCGCCTGGTCGTGTTCCCGGAGCTCGGGCACGTGCCGCACGAGGAGGATGCCGCCGCCACGGTCGCGGCCGTGCGCAGCTTCCTGGACGAAATCGCCGGGCGTCACGAAGCATCGTCAATCGCCGAATGAGGAGAACCGCATGAGCAGTTTCACGCCGGCTTCGACGGAGGACGTGCTGGCGTTCTGGTTCGGCGATCTGACGCCCGACGACTGGTGGCGCAAGGACCCGGCGCTCGACCGGCGCATCGCCGACCGGTTCGGCCCGACGCTCGAGGCGGCGGCACGCTGCGAGCTCCATGCCTGGCGCACCACCGGCCGTGGGCGGCTGGCCGAGGTGATCGTGCTCGACCAGTTCTCTCGCAACGTCCACCGCGACACGGCGGCCGCCTTCGCGTGCGACGCGCTCGCACTCGCCCTCGCGCAGGAGGCGGTCGCGCGCGGCTGCGACCTCGAGTTGCCGCCGGCGGAGCGCGCCTTCCTCTACCTGCCCTGGATGCACAGCGAGTCGGCGCTCATCCACGAAGAGGCCCTGCGTCTGTTCGCAGCACCGGGGCTGGAGAAGAACCTCGACTTCGAGCGACGGCACAAGGCGATCATCGACCGCTTCGGCCGCTACCCGCATCGCAACGCGGTACTCGGCCGGACCTCGACGGCCGAGGAACTGGAATTCTTGAGGCAGCCGGGCTCGTCGTTCTAGGACTCGAGCACCCTCGGCAGCGTGAGCGCATCCACCAGCCCGCGCGCGCCGTACAGCGCCGGCAGGATAACGTCCGGTGCGTACCGACGGCGCAGCGCGGCGACGAGCTCGGTGCCGGCGCGATAGGCGGGCAGGTACATGCGCCCGAGCAGCGGGTGGCGGCCCCAGGCGCCGGAGAGCTTGTCGGCGCGCTCCGCCGACACGAGGAATTCACGGCGCAGGGTCGCGGCGACCTCGGCCTGCGGCAGGCCCTCGTGCCACGTCAGGTAGGACGCCTGGTTCTTGGCGTCGTCCTGCAGCAGCGCGAGCAGCACGCCGAGTTCGAGGTCGCGCTCCGGCAGGTCCGCCGGCTCAGTGACGCCATGCGCGATCAGGATGGCGTTGTTGGCGATGCCCTCGAACAGCACGCTGGCCCGCGTGTTCATGGTGAGCACCGAGGCCTCGAAGCCGGCGAGCCCGCGCACGAACAGGTCCTGCAGGTAGGCGAAGGTCGTGACGTGTCCCGGCACCACCTCGTGGCTGACGAGCTGCTGAAACTCCGGCACGGAAATCTCGAGCGCGGCGTTGAGCTCGTAGCTGGCCTCGTACTCGGGCGAGCCGTCCGGCCTTCGTGCGTGACCGAGGTAGTTCATGGATCCCGAGAACCAGGCGTTCTCGATGGCGAGGAATCGCACGTTGGCCCGCGGCACGCGGGAGAACTCCGGCGGCAAGTGCGGCAGCAGGTGCAGGGCCGACAATGCGTCGTACTGCGCGACGAAGGCATCGCCCACCGCCGCGATGGACTTCGACGGCACGCGCCGCGCTGCGCGCCACGCGTCCACGGCAGCCAGCATCGAATCCGAGTCCCGGAACACGTGACCGGCGGCCGAAAGCAGCTCGGCCACGCGCTCGCGCTTCTCCCCCGGCCGCGACGGCCCGGGCGCACCTCCCGTGATGGTGCGAACGCAGCGCTCGTAGGACACGGCGGGGCCCTGCCCGAGGAGCTCCATCGCGAGGTCCCACATCACCTCGCAGCACAGGCCGAGTCCCTCGAGGTAGTCGCCGCGCAGGCCGCCCATCGCGCGCGCGCCTTCGAGCAGACGACGGATCGCGCTGCGCAGGTCGACGGCGGCGAGGTACGCGTCGATTGCGACACGGTCCGGCACCCGGGCGCCGACGCCGCCGGTGGACCTCATCGCCGCCGACGCGGGATGCGTGTACGCGAGCGGCAGCGGCTCGTCGGAGAACCAGCAGTCGGCGATGAAGCGCCCGACGCCGGAGGGGTTCATGACGTCGCCGCCCCACAGCGTGTCGATGCCGATGAGCGTCTCGGCGGTCGCGGTGTCCAGTTCATCGAGCGGCATCTGGCATCTCCTCCGGTGCGACCCCCGGGTGACTTCAAGGAACCCATGAGCTTCGGCGCATAGCCTACCCCGCGACGCGGGGCCGATGCCGACCAGCCGGCTAGAAGCAACAGCGCCGAGGGCGGACTCGTGGTCGAGGTGCGGCTCCCGCCCCTCGACGCCGCCCCGTCGACATACGCGATTTCCGCAGCGGGCCGAGCGATCAGCTTAAGGCTGGCTTAAGGCGTAACCGCGATTCTTGCGCCGTCCCCCGAGACGAGTGGAGAGTCGTCATGCGCAATCGCGTCCTGTTTTCCGCCTTTCTGATGGCCCTGGCCATCGGCGTGACCCACGCGCAGGGCGCGTGGCAGCCGCTGCCGGACAGCGTCCCGGCACCGGCCGACAACCCGACCACCGCCGACAAGGTCGAGCTCGGCAAGATGCTCTACTTCG
>Ga0105097_10000838_pt1 | contig 14517 bp, 31 predicted proteins | sample PPLLak12cMay2015_FD_87035 | JGI IMG/M metagenome (GOLD analysis project Ga0105097, IMG submission 87035) | Freshwater sediment microbial communities from Prairie Pothole Lake near Jamestown, North Dakota, USA - PPLs Lake P7 Core (1) Depth... | ecosystem: Environmental > Aquatic > Freshwater >... | reverse complement strand
AGAAGATGCGCGAGTCCAAGCAATCTGCAGTGCCACGCACACGCTTGAAGTGATCGACGCATACAAGGCAGCAATCGCTGCAGAAGGAGTCTGACATGGCAACCAACAGTCAAATCGCATTCAACCCGCAAGGCGAAACCGTTGTAGTGGCGGCAGCGTTGTCCGCCCCTCTTGGTGTGCAGGCATTGCCAAGAAAAATAACCGGGCAAGCAGGACAATTTAGAATTGTTAATGCTGGTCAGCAGACAGTGTTTTTAGGAGTTGGCCCAACTGCTGAATTGGCGCAATCAAAAGCGGTGGCTCCCGTCGCCGGCAACCCATCTCCTGCGATTGTTATTATTCCCGGGGCAGTTGAAGTGTTTAGCTTTGGGGAAGAAGCCTATTTCAGCGGTTTGGCATCTTCTGCGACGACAGTTTATATTGTGCAAGGTTCTGGTATTTAATTTCAAAAATGCCTTCAACTTTAAATGAAAATAAACTAGTGAAATTCGACTCTACGATCAATTTGGGACATCTACTAACGTTCGTTGGGTTTGTCCTGACTGGCTTTGGTGCGTGGTCTACAATTGATCGCAGGCTCACGGTCTTGGAAGAGTCTAGGCGAGTCCAGGCGCAGATTGATGCAAACCAGGATGAGCGTTTGTCGCAATCAATGGGCCAGATTAAAGAATCATTGAGCGACATTCGGCGCAATTTAGAGAAGGTTTCAGACCGGCTAGATAAAAAGTGATTGATATCACCATCGCCATCGAGCTATGCAAACGCTTTGAGGGTTTCAGGTCAAAGCCATATCTGTGCCCTGCCGGAGTGCCGACCATTGGCTACGGATCGACGTATTACCCTGGCGGCAAAAAGGTGACGCTTGATGACGCGCCAATAAGCAATGAAGAGGCTGAAAAGTTACTTAAGCATGAGCTTAATGAAACGTATCTGCCTGCAACGTTACGGCTGTGTCCTGTGCTAAAGCAACATCCTCGGCGGCTCAATGCCATTTTGGATTTCTGCTATAACTTAGGTGCAGGGAACCTGCAAAGAAGCACGCTACGACGTCGAATCAATGCGCAAGACTGGAACGGCGCAGAAGATGAGTTGAGGAAGTGGGTAAAGGCTGGCGGAGTTGTGTTGCCGGGCCTTGTTAAAAGGCGCGAGGCTGAAATCGTTTTTATGAAAGGGTGAGCGATGAAAGGTTATAAAACTGTCGTTGTAAATGCAGCGGCCACCATTCTGCCAGTGATTGATATTCTGGCTAACAGCGGCGCTTTGTTCGGACCTTCAGGTGCTGCGGCTGTGTCATTGCTGGCGTTGGCAAATATCGTTTTGCGCTGGGTAACGACAACGCCAATTTTCAACGAGAAGTAGAAGATGGGCGCGCAATGCGCCCATTTTCTTAATCACAAAGCCCACCGTAAATAATCAACAGAATCCCAACAAGCGAAACAAAATCAAACTCTCCCATGATTGATTACCTTTCGCTAGGTTTATCAATTATTGTTTTTTGCTTTCTCCTCTAAAGCATATGCCGGAAGACATATATTTAATTTGTAACACAAAAATTAATGATTTTCAGGTTTTTTAGGAAGAGGTGCCCACATAATCCAAAATGTGTCGCGCCCATTCCATGTGCCATACACCGCACAACCCAAGCAGCTAAGAAGCTGAACTTTGCGCCCCGTGGGGCAAGTTTCCATTGGCTGCCAGTAGTATTCATGATCCACCACGGCAATGCCGTCTGATGAGTTTCTAAGTTTCATCTTGGGTCGTATTGGCTCATTTCAACGGCTCGTTCAGCATTGGCTCGTTCAATCTTCTCGGTCGGCTTTCCGCCTGCGATAGCCAGTGCAATACCAAACACTAGCAAGCTTGCAGGAACAATCAAGCCAATAAGACCAAACGCCAAACAAGCAAACGACGGGAGAAACAAAACCCCGCAAGTCATTGCTGCTTTGTGGCAAATGTTTTTCCATGTGTTTTTGATTGGCGATTGAGTTTCTGGTTGTGGTGGCCTAATTGGTTGTTGAACGCCAAATTGAGCATTTTTCATTTGCCTTTGAAGCCTGGCGGCTTGAATATCATGGATGTTTGGCTCCATTACTAAGCTTGCCTCTTGAGGCGTAATGATGGTTTCCTGGCTACCATGACTCCACACCGCCATAGATTCGGCAATTCTTGGCAAAGTAGGCGGCGCAATTTTCATTGTTTTGCCTTTTTGGTGGGTTGTTTCAATGCCACCAATCGACGCATAAACATTGCTTCACCCATTCTATGAGGGGGATGAATGCGCAAAAGTTCAAGAACCGAGTCAATGGCATCATTCCACACTTTGATTTCTTGCTCTGTCATTTTTTGCCCCCTGAGTACGCCACGCCAAGATTAGTTGCGATTAAAAAATCAGCCACATCGCGCCCGTCAATCTGAATGTCGGCCAAGAAGTAGCCCCACTTACTGACCTTGTGCGTTCTGATAAAGACTTCTTTGTTGCCTATCAAGTTTTGAACAAACTCCTTTGCCTCAGCATAGGAAGGCTGGCTGCGCTCTGGTGTGTCAACCCGCGCCAAGCGTAAGCGTTGAATGGTTTGCACCTTAAACCCAAGATCGACCAATGCATCTACAGTATCGCCATCAACAACATTGACTATTTTTGCTTTGTACTCGTACATGATTGCTCCATAAGTTTGTCTGCCAATCGTCTAGCTGCTCCCGCGTGAATCAATTTGTTTTCGCTTACCCATTGATCTGCCATCTGGATAAGCGCATCGCCCACTTGCTTCTGCACTTCCTGCTCTACTTTATGCGCTATCTGCTCTGCCTTTGGCAAGGCTTGGCGCCATTGGTGGAGTTTCATTTCTCTCCCCTTGCACGTATCACATCGCGTATAAATTCAATGGTTTCTTCGCTGATAGAAAACCTGCCTAATACTGCGCTCATCCATTGGTGCTCGCGCTGGCACGCCTTTTGATCAACCAACCCAGCAAACCGCTCTACGGCGGCGATTCTTTCATCGCTTGTCATCCACAAATCGGCCTCCCGCGCCATGCGGATGATGTCTTCTTTCATGCGTTCTTCTCCTTCAGCTTGGCTTCCCAATAGCGGGCCAATATCACGCCATCCTCATCGCATACCGACAAGTCCTCATCCGTCAGCCCAACCCAAGCGCGTTGGCGTTTTTCCAGCGCCTCAATGCGTTCGAGCAATTTCTCAATTTTTGTCTCTGTGGAGCTTGCCTGCCACACAAGCGCTTCGCCTAGCGTGCTCACGAGTTCTTCTCCTTCAACTTGGATTCTATGGCGCAGATCATTTCCAGTTGGTAGTCAGACAAATACCCGTCCCAACAATCTTCGATCTCCTCATCCGTCAGCCCAACCCACTCGCGGCTGGGTGAATCGCCGTATCGAATATCAAATCCGCAGTTGATCGAACCGCCTGGCATTGCGCGAAGACACGTTTTTGGATCAATGGCAGTAATTTTTGCGCCTGCTCGCAACAGCCCCTCAACAAAGATTCCGATGTTTTGATACTGCTCAGATGAAAGCCTGTATTCCATCTCTTGCTGCACATCCGTAAGCCGCTGCATGGCGCCATCAACAGCGGACGCCACAAGCTCAAGCGCCTTGGCCGGGTATATCTGCACTGACCCTCGCTCTGTGCTGCTCTCGACCGCGTATCCTTCTGGCGTTAGCTCTGTGGAGTAGGTGCCGACTACAGTGCCTTTCCATTGCGAGCCTGATACCTTTCGAACGGTGTCGCCAAGATTGAATTTCATTCCTTGTTTCTGCTCAGTTGCCTCGGCTATGGCGGCGCGAAGTGCGGTGATCGTTTTTCCGTTGTTCGGGTGTCCGCTTATCCGGTCTGCTCTCACCAACGCATCAAGCGCCTGTTTCATGGCTTCGATACTCATTGCACTGGCCCCTTTAGTGCCGCGTCGATGCGCGCTTGTAGGTCGGTCGATTGCTCTGGCGAGCCATGCTTGATGTCCAGCATCTCCTTGAACTTCCTCCAGCGCAAAGCGTCGTGATAGTTAGCCTGCGCGCTGGCTTGGTTGTGCCATGCGATTTGATTGGTATAGGCCATGTTGTGCTTCAGGTATTGGTTTTCGGCCTGAAGGTGCTGATATGTCATCGGGGGTGCGGGTTGGATTGGGTTCATTTTGTTGATTCCTTTTTCAATGCTTTTTTAGTGCAATCGGCGCATCGCCATCTTTTAACAGGGCTTTTTGAAACTTTGTAAGCGCCGCCTTCAGACGGCTGGTTTTTCCAACAGTTGCTGCACCATTTTTTTAGCTGCTCGGCGTTTGCGACTGTATTCATTTTGTTTTTCCCTTTTGTACTGAAGCGACTTGTCTATGCGACGCTCATCAAGCGTTTGCGGCTTTTGAAGCACATAGTCGGCCCAATTCATGCCATTACCCTCAAGAGAAACTTCGTAAAGTCACTGGGTTCAAACTCATCCCACCAAACGTCACCTTCGTGCGTACCAAAAAAACTCTCATTGCCAGGACTGCGTTGCCAGCCGCGCTCATCGTAATAAATCAATGTCGGGCTTGCTGCAAACTCGCCCCATTCGACTACATACCAACCAGGCTTAATCGGCTCCTCTTGCATCGCTAGAATTTTCATTGGTACAGCCTCCCTGTTTTTGCCGCCATGCTTTTAAGTGCATATAAGCAGCTTGGTAAAGTGCCCCTGATTTCCTTTTCCAAAAGTCATTTGATACATCGGCCAACACATCCAAAGCGTTTAGCGCATCCTCGCTCAACGGCGCAAACTTGGTGCCATCCCACGATTCTCGAATGTCGGACAACACGTCATTGATTGCCCGCGCTACTTCTTTCACGCCTTCATCCTTTGCGCCAACTGCGCCAAGTAGCAACAGGTCGCGGGTATCAAGCAGAATGTCAAACTGACCTGGTGATGCATACCCACTGCGAAACGCTGCCACGGCACTAAGTATTGAAATTTCTAGGTCTGGCACAGAGTACAAAAACGCCATCGTTGGGATTACTTTTGGCCTGACCTGGCGCTTGCTTTGCTTTCTCAAAACAATGCCTCCTCGAAGTTTTCCCAGTCAATATCGTGCAGCGGCTTGGTGACTTCAATTAAATATGCCACACCATCTGAGGGCTTTTCATACGTCCAGCGAATAATTTCTCCCATGTCGTCAAGAATGCCGTAACGAGTCAGGCTCATGCAGGCACCATCATCAAAACTGGGGCACAGGCCATGCACACAAGAAACACGGCGGTGTCACGATCAGCCGCAAGAATCCACTTTTTGCCAAGCTGCAACACGCTACGCATCCAGCCTTTGCGCTGGTGAATCACTGCGCGGCGATCTGCGTAATCACGCATCGGAAAAATTTGTACTGCTCTGCGGGCCAACTGCTGCTTTGTTTTCATGTTCTGCATATTGCCTCCCTGTGAGTAGTGCCCCCCGAAGGGGGCTGATTGATTAACGCTTGGAAAGATACTGGTCAAAAGCATCATTGATGGCTTTGCATTCTTCATCAATGGTCAGATTTAAAAATTTTGGGCTTCCGTAACCTTTTGTGGTGATTTCTGAATCTGACACCCATTCATCAGAATAACCAACGTCTGATTCTGCGCAGCGAATGTCCATCCACACCAAAATTGGAAAACCGCCACGCACAGTTACTTCTTGGCATGAGCTGTAATACGCACACAAGCGACGTTCGTTTTTTTCCTTGGTGAAAACGCGCTTTACTTCAGCGCGAGACACAGCAGCGGCATGAGTGAGAATTTGTGCTACTTGCTCAAGTGTTTGCATGATGCAGCTCCTTGTTGTGTTGCGTTGTTGATGTGCTCATATTACGCACAATGAGCGCATGATGCAAGTCTTTTTAACAAAAGAATGTGAAAAAAGTATGCGGGCAATAAAAAACCCGCCGAAGCGGGTTAGTTGTTGGTGGGCGCGAATCCAACGCGCTTACCGGGTACTTCAGTCGTCACCTTTTAACCGGGACTGTCGTTTGCCACCAACAGAAAAGCAAACCAAAAGAACCTGGTTTTTATCCCCATAAAACTTTAGGGACTTCTGGCTTGCTTGTCTTTTGATGCTGCGCAGGCAAAAATCTGCCTTTGGGCATCTTCAGTGCCTTTGGCTACTATAACAAAATCGCCAATACTTTCAAGGTACGCACGCCAGTCTTTTTGATCTGGCGAGACTGAGCCGCCTTTTGTGCGCTTCATCTCAACCCACACCCGCCACGCCGGGATATAGAGGTCTGGCACGCCTTTGGATACACCTTCGGCCTTGAGCCTCCCCGCCACGCTTGGCGACCTAGCCCCGCCATTTGGGATGGCAAAGATTCTCACGCCGGGGTAGGTCTGGCGAAACCATCGGACAAATTCTCGTTGCTCTTCGTGTTCTGTGGGAATGCGGTTAGTCATATTCGTTAATCATTATTTTTTGAATACGTTCAATCTTCATTTTTAAATCAACGTTTTCCCACATTACTTCTCTATATCCTTCCCACAGTTTTTCAGCCCGCTCGCGCTCGGCAGAAAGCAATCTTTCGAGCCGCTCCATCTGTAACCGCTCTTTTTTAGTCATCGCCATGATCTAGTAAGCACCCGGTAAAATTTTCCGTCTTGTTTGTAAGTGATGGTAGCCGGTGCAGCGCCCTTATTCATTGCATCAGCAATGCCATCGAGCGATGATTCCTCAGTGTTAGGCGCGCAGCTTTGCCGCTTTGCTTCTACAAGCCTTTCAAGCGCCTTCTGGCCTGCGTAGCCTTCGTGATTGATAGGCAAGTACTCGGTGATGGGCTTATCGCTCAGCGCCCCGTAATACGTCACGGCAAGCATTTCCTTACCAGATGCCTTGCTTACATGCTTGCGCCAGTTCCACTCTGTAACTTCAAGCTCCTGCGCCTCAATGCCCATAATGTCATCGGTGTGTAGGTGAAACTTTTTAGGCTCCGGTGCCGGAAACTCAGCGCCACATGCCGGACACTGACGGGCTGAGATCGGGCAAAGCTCGTTGCATGTATCGCACACCTTGACTGGTGCCTCGCCTTCGCCCGATCCCGCTTTTTTCGGGGGCTGCACTGCCGTGATTGGGCCGTGAGTCTCCACCACGCCAGCAAAGTCGAGCACTAGGCAGTCGGCTTTTTCGGGATGAATTCTCATGCCTCTTCCAGCTTGTTGAAGATACAAACCAGGAGACATTGTTGGGCGCGCCATAACCAGCAGATCAATGGCTGGGTGATCAAACCCAACATTGAGGCACCCAACTTGGGTAATTGCTGTGATCTTCCCAGACTTGAAATCGGCAATAGATTGCTCTCGCTCCTTTTTTGCCATATCGCCAATCACTGACACGGCAGAAACCCCACGGCTTAAGAGAATGTCACGCAGATGTTCGGCGTGTTGCACTCCAGTTGCAAAAAACATCCAGCTTTTACGACCATCAGCACGTTTGATAACTTCATCAATCATTGCCTTGTTGTTGTCTGAAGTATCAACAGCCGCTTGAAGTTCAGACTCAATAAAATCACCACCTCGTTTGTGAACGCTGCTGGTATCAAGTTTGAAGTTGGTTTGCTTGCTGCGTAATGTCGCAAGGTAGCCTTTGAAAATCAGTTCCTCAATACTCACAGGTTCAATCAATGCATCAAAAATTGCGGGCTTGTCCGTAATCATTCCGTGACCAAGACGAAATGGGCTAGCTGTAAAACCAATTACGCGCATCGATGGATTTATTGCCATCAATTCATTGATGATTTTTCGATAGCTGCCTTCATCATTGTGAGAAATGTCATGCGCTTCATCTACCAGCAAAAGATCACAATGCCCAATTTTTTTGGTAACGCGAACAATTGAAAGAGGCCCCCCAATTGTGATTGGCTCACCTAATTGTTTTTTGCCTGCACTTGCTGAATAAATGCCCATCGGAGCATTAGGCCAAATTGAGCGTAGCTTTTCTGCGTTCTGGTTTATCAATTCCACGCTGCGCGTGAGCATCACGATACGTGTTTCCGGCCATTCTGTAATTGCCCTCCTGCACAACTCTGCAATAACAATACTTTTCCCGCTGCCAGTAGGAAGAACAACACACGGGTGGCCGGTATTTTTTTCAAGCCAATCATAAAGCATTGATAGAGCGCGAGATTGATACTCTCTCAGTTCTATTTTTGCCATGTATCGCCTCTTCTGACATTGTTTATTGTCGATCTGCTGACACCAAACTTATCTGCTAATTGCTGCCCATTAAGACCGGAATTCAATATTTCTTTGACGTTTTGTTCTGTTAGCTTTGATCGTCCATTTTTTTCGCCAACGTAATGACGTTTCTTTCGTAAAGCGTCTTGGGCGTTATCTTTTATGGTGCCGACAAACAAATGGTCAGGATTGACGCATCCAGGGTTGTCACAGTCATGACAAACAATTAGCCCATCAGGAATCGATCCTTTATGAATTTCATAAGAAAGTCGATGCGCCCTTGTGTTTTTACGATCTCCTGGCAATACGCCATATCCGTCTTTATCCGTGTGCGCTCTCCATTGCCAACAGCCGTTATCAAGTTTTACAAAACGAGAAAAAAATCGATCATGCAAAGTACCGGCCTGACGAATTCTCATCGCTTTCATAGCGATTGAATTCTTTTCTGCTTTTAGGCAACCGCATGATTTGCTGCCACCGCTTCTGATTGTTACGCCATAAACCACTTGCGTGGTTCCGCATTCGCAAATGCAATTCCAGAATTTTCCGGTCTGCTTTGCTTGCTCCGGTTTTGTTGCTTCAGATAACACAGTCCAGCGATTGAATTTAACTCCAATCATTTCAATTGTTGGCTTGCCCATAATGTCAATTTCCTTACGCAGTGAGAATGATTGCATTATAGCGACATCACCCAATCACCCTCCCCCCAATCTCCCGCATTTCCTGCACAAACTTGTCAGGATTCGCGCACATTGATGGATTTGCCAAAATCTCTTTGCTAGTAAATGTAGTTTCGTTTTGCTCGCCGTTTGCCACATCCTTGCCGTCAATCACATAAACGGCAGTCATGGCGTCTGGCCCTTCCTTGATCTGCCACGGCACTAGGTGAGGATGCAGGACGTGGCCCTCGCAGCCAGTGCGCTGAAACTCAACCGGCACCGCTGTATTGCCATGCCTAGAGCACGTAAATTCGCTATCAGGCGTGGCAGTAGAATGCGCGCAGGTGCGGCAATTCACTTCCTTTGTAGTTTTTGTTTTAAAGCAAAACTCATGCGCCGGACAAAATTTGCATTGATACCAGCTCGGATCGGCGCTCAATGGCTCTGGCATACGGTCTGACAAGGCAATGCGCTTGCCACGCTCTACCAGCCAATTGGCGACGGTTGCATTAAAGCTAATCTGCTCCGTCCAGATGCGGTCGTCATCCTTGCAGATTGCAACGTATAGGGCGCGGTCGATCTGAGTTCCAAGCATATAAACCTGCATTTGGGCATAGTGCATGGGCTTTGACTTTTCTACGCCTTTATCCTCAAGATCGTCGAAAGACTTTTTAGAATGCGTTTTGAACTCCACCACGTAACGCTTACCATCACCAAAAGGCACGCCACATTCGGCCACACCATCGACAGACCCAGACACATGGCAGCCAAAATCAACGCGGCTTTGTGATTTGCCAGTGCGTTGAATGTCGATACCAATAGCGCGCAGGTCGCTGACTAGCGTTTGCTCCTCAAGCTGGCCCCGACGAAACAGGCGCAGGATTCTGCCCGGAAACTTTTCTTGCACCGCCCAACGAAACGACAGCCACAACCAACGGTCGCAAGGATGCCCCAGCATTGACGCGCCAAGGTGAGGGCGTGGCGGCTCTTGGCGTGATTCGTGGGCCTTGTCGATTAACTCTGCAATAGTGTATTGTGACAAAGTAGTCTCCTGTATCTGTTGATAACTGAGTTACTTGACCCCGACCGTTTGGCCGGGGTATTTTTTTATCCGTTACTTCTTAACCCAAGGAGGCGCAGCACTGTCGGCCTTCGGTGCAGAAGCGGCAGACTTTGGAAACGAGGGCACCGCGCTGGCTGGCATGGCATCGCCGGAAGCTTTGAACCCCTTTACATCATTGCTTGCTTCATACGTCTTGCCGGTGGCTGCATCAGTTCGGGCCTCGCGAATGTCCAACTTGATCGACAAGCTACCGCCGACCAGTTGATCGGTGTCTGTTAGCTTCGCCAGACCAAGCGCACGCATAAGCTCGCCCAACTGCGCGCGGCCAATGCTCTCGGCTTTTTCAGACTTGTTCTTGATATTCAGGTTGCCAAACACCACGCGCCCCTGGTGAGTCGGGCCGGTAATGTCATAACGCATGGAAATCTTCTGGCCTGTGCCGTCTTTAGTTGGTTCAAGGCTGGCCTTATTGATCGTTGCGGAATACCAGCCAGCGGGCAGCGGCTTGAAATCCACATCGCCAGTAGATTCTGGAAGGTCATCAAGGGTGATTGCATGTTCAAGGAATGCCATGTTATTTCTCCAGTGTGATTGAAAATGAGGGTCGTGAAGCTGAAACGGTAACTGCATCGGCCAATAACACCGTGATCTCAGGCGCGGTGGCCTTCCACGCCGTGAGGTTGATTTCAGGTTTCCAGCGAAACAGGCTCGACAGGTGTTCGGTCAGGCCATGCTCGGCAGCAAGCTCCTGCACCTTTTCTGCATCGACCTTGCGATTAAGCCGCCCGGTGATCTTGATCTGGTGCCCGGTAAGCGTTTTGGCATTGAAGGTGCCTTCCATCTGCTCGCCGATGGCAAAGGCTTTGACTAGCTCATCCTCAACGGCTCGGCGGGCTTCTACGGCCATGCGCTCGGCTTCCTTCGCTTGCAACCAAGACTCAGACAATTCGAACAGTTTTGATTCGTTCATTTATTCACCCGTTCAGCCATCATTGCATCGGCCATCATGTAGGCTTGCACCGCGACAATTTCCTCCCACTCCATCCCGGCATTTACCGCTTCCCGGTCGGTGGTGTTAGCGAGAAAATGTTTCATCGCCATCGCTGCAAAAGCATCACGCAGGGATTCGTTATTGCTCATTTCTGCCCCCCAATCTTGCCAATGATCTCGCCCAGGTCAGGCGCTTCCCAAGCCGACAACTTGCCCGAGCGGTCTTTCGCCAACCATGCGCCGTCGCTGTCACACATCAAGGCGCGTTGGCTCTGGCCTTCTGCATCCTTCTCCACACGCAGAGCCAGCACTTCGTCGAAGAAATACGGCAGGCTTTGAGAAAGCGACTTGCCAGGCATTGATGGGCCATACATCACCTTGCCCATCTCGTCCTGAAGCTTTTCCAGCTTGGCCGACATATAAACGTGCAGGCCGGGCAGGTCGCGGAATGAGCGAATCAGTTCGGTCATGGTGGAATTCATCTCACCGTAAGCAGCGCGCCCGTCCTTGGTGGCTTTCTTCTCGGCGTTCAAAACAACCTCGGCCACCTCGCTGATGCTATCGAGCGCCACCGATTTAAACGCCTTTGCCTCGGCGCTATCGCGCAGCCATACATAAGCCTCGCGCAGATCGTCCATGCTGCCGATCTCGATGTATGGCACATCGGCATCAGCAATAGAAAGCAAGCCGCCCTCAGCAGACAGCACCACCGGGTTCGGAAGTGTCTTGATAAGCGAGGTCTTGCCCGCGCCTGCTTGCCCATAGACAAGCAACTTCACACCATCAGCAGCTAACGCGCTGCTACGCTTTAAATTGATTGCCATTTCACACCTCCTGTAACCTGCACCGTCGGCCATTCCGTTCGTGCAGTGGTTGTACTTTAGCAAGACTTCTGCTAGATTGCAACAACGCAATGAAACTTTTTTAACAAATAAGGATAAAAAACATGTCGCTTGAAGATATCCGCGCAGCTCTGCGGGATAGGAAAATATCGGTGGTGGCGCGGGCTACGGCTATCCACCCGAATACGATTCGCAGCATTTTGAATGACCCTGAAGCAAACCCGACGCATCGAGTAGTGAAAGCCCTGGCTGATTACCTGAGCGGCGGGGTGCGTAATGGCTGACCTTACAAAGATTTTGGGAGGCCCGTGGGCACCATCAGCGACCGAGCAAAGAGTCGCGCCCCCGGAGGATCAGTTTCGTGAGGCAATGTTAAGCGCCGGGGTGCAGCCCCCGGACGAAATCATTCTTGATGGTCAGTTGCGCCGGTTTCGCCCAGACCCGAAAAAGCACGATCGCTCGGGCTGGTACGTGGGCCATGCCGATGGAATCTGCACCATGATTTGGGGCGATTGGCGGCAAGGCATAGAACAAACCATAAAAGCGACCATAAATCGACCATATACCGTTGCTGATGAAATGGCCCATGTCGCCCGTGTGGCAGCAGCTAAAGCCGCCCGTGACCTGGAGCGCAAGAAGCAGAACGAAGCCGCCGCCAGCACCGTGGAAATCATCTGGTCGGAAGGCGCATCCGCCAGCCCTGAGCATCCATACCTGAAGCGCAAAGGTATCCAGCCCCATGGCGCAAAGATCACGGGCGACGGTCGCCTTATGGTGCCGCTCTTCGACTCAGACGGCGCGCTCGCCAGTCTGCAATACATCGATGCTGAGGGGGGGAAGCTTTATCACCCAGGCGGCAGCGTGAGCGGTAAGTTTTGCATCATTGGTACGCTGGATGTGCCGGGTGTGTTGTACGTGGCAGAGGGCTTCGCCACCGCCGCCACCATCCACGAGGTAAGCGGCAGGCCAGTGATTGTGGCTTACAGCGCAAGCAACCTGGTGCCCGTTACTGGCACCTTGCGTGAGATTCACGGACAAGCACAAGACATTGTGATTGTGGCCGACAACGATGCGTCTGGAGTGGGCCAGAAATACGCCGAGCAAGCCTGCGCCAAGTACGGGGCACGTATGGTTATGCCGTCCATCCAGGGCGACGCCAACGATTACGCACAGGCAGGACATGACCTGGCAGGTCTGTTAAATCCTCAAGCCGACAAGACCATGCTGGATAAGCTGAAGGTGGTGTTCGGCGATGGCCTATCCACCGACTATGAAGCCCCGAATGAGCTGGTTGAGGACTTTATGACCATCGGCGGCATGGCGGTGTTGTACGGTGACAGCAACAGCGGCAAAACGTTTTTTGCATTGTCCCTTGCCGCTCACATCGCATCCGGACAGCCATTCTTCGGTCGCCAGATAGACCCCGGCCTAGTTGTCTATCTAGCCAGCGAAGCACCTGGCTCAATTCGCTCCCGTATGCAGGCCATCAAAAAGCATTACGGGTGCAGCCTTGAGAACCTGGCGATGGTGCCAGTACCGCTCAATTTCTACGCCAACGAAGGCGATGCAAGAGACGTAATTGAGCTGGTCAAAACGATTGAGCAGATCAAGGGACAGCCCGTTCGTTTAATTATTGGCGACACCTTGGCACGCATGAGCGCCGGGGCGAATGAGAATAGCGGCGAGGATATGGGGCCAGTTATGGCTAGGTTTGATTCTGTGGCACAAGCCACCGGTTCAGCCCTGCTTATTATTCACCATAACGGTAAAGATCAAGCCAAAGGCGCACGCGGTTGGTCAGGTATTAGGGCGCATATTGATACCGAAATTGAAGTAATGGAAAAGGACGGTGTAAGGTCTGCCACTATTACCAAACAACGGGAATTACCCGGCAAAGGTGAGGTTATATATTTCCGTTTGGAAGTGGTTGAGATGGGTATAACCAAGTTTGGGAAACCGGCGACTACCTGCGTTGCGGTGCCAGATGAATCAGCCAGCACAGAGCAGCCACACAAACGACCCACCAAGCACGATGAGAACGTCAGGACGTTTGAACGGGCTTGGTTTAATAGTGGAGCGGAAATAAGGGAAGATAAACCATATATAAGCAGATCTGCTTTGAGGGAATTACTTATATCTGATGGTATGTCAGAGCGCACCGCCAAGAACAAAACCGAGGTCAGCCGGGCAGATGGCCTCATCGCACCCATGCTCAACGCCGGAACAATTGAGCCATTTGAGCATGGTTGGGTGGTCGTTGATGGGGTGCAGGCCAGCGCAATGATGCTCAAAAAAAGTGCCCCTAAGTGCCCCTGACTGCCCCTAGGGGCTTCAGGGGCGTTTAGGGGCGATTGTGGAAAAATTAACAAAAAACGCCCCGCCCCTGCCCCTGACACGTATACGTCAGGGGCGGTAGGGGCATTGTTAATTCGTCAGGGGCAGGGGTAGGGGTTGCGAACAATGTACAATGACGAACAATGTGCTATGATCAGGGGGAAGTGATGCAAGTGGGCGGGAAGCACTACCAGAAAGACATTCAGCCGGTCGATGCGATGGCGGCATGGATGAGTAGGGAAGAGTTACAGGGGTTTTACTGGGGCAACGTTATTAAGTACGTTGCGCGGTGGAAGGACAAAGGCGGGCTGGAGGATTTAAAGAAGGCCCACGATTATTTGGGGAGATTAATTAATATTCAGGGGGAATAATGGAATATATTTTTGCTTTTGGGTTTGTTGTCTTTATGTTTATATTATTTTTGGAATAAAAATGAGTAAATATATTTTTGGT
>Ga0105097_10000836_pt1 | contig 14559 bp, 16 predicted proteins | sample PPLLak12cMay2015_FD_87035 | JGI IMG/M metagenome (GOLD analysis project Ga0105097, IMG submission 87035) | Freshwater sediment microbial communities from Prairie Pothole Lake near Jamestown, North Dakota, USA - PPLs Lake P7 Core (1) Depth... | ecosystem: Environmental > Aquatic > Freshwater >... | reverse complement strand
TGCTACACGCATGATGAAAGCTATAAAGGTCATGTAGGTAATAAACATTGGAGAGGTGTCATCATGTTACATGATGTTAAAGATGGCTCTTTTGACCCTTGCATCATCAGTTTAGACTACCTGCGAGGTAAATACGGAAAATGATTAATTTCACGGTAAGGAGAGTGGAGAGAAGGGATGTTGCCTCATTCATTGAGGAACACCACTATTCTCATAACATTAATGGCTGTATTGCTGACTACTGTTTCGCTCTCTTTGACGGTGACGTTATAGTGGGAGCTATGTTCTACGGCAGAATGGCAATGGCCAACCAGTGGAAAAGGTTTGCTGAGAAAGCAGAGGACGTTATAGAACTACGTAGACTAGTGTGTATTGACGACACTCCTAAGAACACAGAGAGTTATTTCATAGGAGCTACGCTTAAGTTGTTAGGGAAAGAGTGGAACAAGGATGGGATTGTGGTGAGCTATGCAGACAAAGAGCATGGCCACTCTGGAGTAATATATAGAGCTTCTAACTTCCAGATGGTCGGGGAGATAAAGGGGGCACGTGTTATAAACGTGAAGGGTAAGCTCTATCACGATAAGACAATTAGAACCAAATACAAAGGAGTGTTAAAACCCTTTGCACTAAAGATTAAGGAGCTGCTCCTTAGTGGAGAGGCCTTCTATCAAAACACAGCAGGGAAATATACGTATTTATATCATTTGAATAAAAAGAAAAGAAAAGCTTGCATTCCCTGAAACGGTAGTCTAATATTATCTTAACAGGGAACATCAATAACCGTAGGTTATTAACGCGCACAGAGCATTAAGGGGAACATTATGAAATCTGTAAAAATAGGAGCGGGGGCAGTTGCCTTCGTATTAGTGTCGCTAACTAGTATATCAACGTACCAAGCTGAAAACGCTCCTTACGTTATAACTCAAGCCAAGGTTCAGGCCATTTATGACAAGATTTATGTAGCATCAGGGGAACCATTGAAATATAAGCTTCCTATTAAATTTGTTGCAACAGACGATAGGTTGAACGCTTACGCTTCCATCAAAGGGATTTTTGTTCTAAAGGGCATTGACGTTGCTGCAAAGAATGATGACGAGCTAGCCTTCGTAATAGCACACGAGCTTTCTCACATCACTCTAAGGCACGTATTAGCCAACCCTATAGATAAGGAAGACAGTCAGAGGCACGAGGCCTTAGCGGACAAGTTAGGGGCATTTTATGCCACAAAAGCTGGGTATAATTTATGCCAAGGCCGGGAATTCTTTACACATATGGAAGAGCTAGGGAATAAGGGGGGAGGCAGCCACCCATTATCTAAATGGAGATATGAGCAACTTAACTTGGGGTGTTCAAAATGAATTTTAAAAAACTAAACAGAAGTGGTATACCAGTGAGTGTTTTAATACTAGTGGGAGGAATAATAATATTAATGGGAATATTTATAGCCTAACCCTTGCATTCCTGTCCTTGTCTACTATACTTAGTATATAAGGACACTAAAGGAGAATATCATGTTTACCATAAAGCCCTCTACAGTAGAAACTGATAGAGAGGAGCAATTGAACGTAACATCACACTTAGTGGGATTGCACGGCAGCTTAATCGCCGCAGCCATTGTCTACTTATATGCCTCATCATCCACTATGATGTTTGCTGGCATGGTGTTTTGTATCTCCTCGATGGTGACATATGCAGCAAGTGTTCTTTACCACGGTGTAGACAGCCCTAAATTAAAACTAATATTCTATGTAATAGACTGTTCTTCCATATACATCCTCATTGCCTCTACCGCCAGTTCATTTCTTATAGCAGCACCTTCCTCAAATGTCACTTATTCCTTTATAGCCATCCTAACCACTCTAGCCCTCGTCGGCATTATATGCAAAATAGTATTCGTCCGTGCTCACCTTATCATATTTGCTGTGTCTTATGTGGCTCTGGGTTGGGTGGCTATGCTCCTTACCTCTCCCTTCGTTAGTGGCGTTCCCTCCAGTTTTATTATGGCGGGCGGTGCGGCCTATTCAATTGGTGTAATCTTCTACTTGTCAGCTAGGCTAGAGAACAGTCATTTCGTGTGGCACATATGTGTAATGCTAGGAAGCCTTTGTAATTTTATTGCCTTGGTGCTTGTTATTTCTTGAGGGGTGGTCTATAGTTAAAATACACAAACAGGAGAAACAAAATGTTAATACACGCAAGAAACACTGTCCTAACTATGTTGTTATTAGCTCTTATCTCTATAGTTGTAGTGAAGGGGGTTGAGGCGGTGCACGACTCTTTTGAAACCAAGGATAGGATGCCTGCTGCATTAAGAATGATAGATGCTGAGTATTTGAAAACTCACTGATAGGGGAAAGAAATGAAAAAGTATTTGGCACTGTTAGGGATTATGGGGGCAGCCGAAATAGGGCTTGCTCTCTATTTAACCTTCTGGAGAGAAGCCTTCTGGCAGGCAGTGAGTGCTCATGAATATGCAGGGTTCACACATCAGTTGTACATATTCACAGGAGTTGCTCTTGTTATATGTTTCGTGTCTGGGATGTCAGGGTATTTGTTAACCCTTACGGCAATCAAATGGAGGAAGAAGCTTAACGCCAAGGCAATGTCTCTCACTCATGCTTCCACTATAGAGAACATACCACAACGTATTCAAGAGGATTGCTACGCATTTCCAGACCTAGTGTTACAGATGTCTTTTGGTTGGGCGAAGGCTCTGGTTTACATAGTGGCGTTTAGTGCGTCTTTACTCCTATCGTTTAGTTGGGGATATTTGGCTATATTAGTGGCGTACGGAGTGGTGGCAACATTAATTAGTGGTTGGGTCGCTAAGCCCTTAATCAAGCTTAACTACGCAACACAGCAGGCTGAGGCTACATATAGAGGGAACTTAAGTGTTTCCAACTTCGACAGTTGTATTAGAATACTACTTAATCTAGCTAAGAAACAGAAGCATCTGAGCTACACGCAAACGTTTCTAAGTCAAGTTGGGGTAGTGGTGCCATTAATACTGATTGCTCCCTTGTATTTCACCACTGCAATGCCAATAGGGTTGCTAATGAGGTTCAATAGCACAGCTTCCACAGTTTTGGACAACCTTAGTTATGGCATGTCAAGCTTTGGAATGCTAAACAAACTACTAGCTTGTAGAAAAAGGTTGAAAGAGATTGAGGTAATTTAACTAAAGGGGAATAAAATGCAATACCCAAACTTCAAGACATGGACACGCAATTTGGTGACACATAAAATATTCCATGCCATCACTGGCTGGGAAAACTCCTACAGAGATGAGGACATCGAGAATGCACTAAAGCAGGCATTTGAGCAAGGGGTGGCGTTAGGAAAGCAAACGGTCTCTTAAACCTCCATAGAAGCCCCTCACGGGGCTTTTCTTTTTAGATGTAGCTTAGTATGTCTATGGCCTTTCCATTGCTGTAGACGGGCTTGTGTGCAGCATTAACAGGGAAGTGATTAACCACTCCTCCTTTATACTTCCCTAATATGAATAAGTCTGCTTCTGCGTTCCTTCTATTGTCCAGCCCCTTGCTAACCACCTTCTTCCCTCCAACTGTAATCTTATTCCACATCCTAAACCCAGTTCTAATTTGTAAATCGCTTCCCCCTGCATTAATCCATCTGAGCAATGAGGATGCCTTCATGCCTCCAACGCCTACGTTATAGGCGAAACACACTAGCGCGTCAAATTGAGATTGAGAAACAGGTACAGACAACGCCTCATTTGTACCTTTCACATACTTGTTTAGTCCCTTTTATAAATGTCAACTGCCTCTTGAATGCTTATAACTCTATCCCACGGCCAAGAACCTATATCAGGGATGTCAGACACAGTGGAACCTAGCCCTACTGTCTTAACTCCTGCACTGTCTAGGTATGGAGAGGTTGATATGGCTTCGTATGCTGCAAGCTCTGCAAGGCCTTCCCTGCTCATGTCGTATTTTCTCATATGTATTTCCTCGAATATTTATTTTCACTTTTATGTTACTTTCCCTTGACACGTCAGAAAAACGACGATATAATGCAACTAAGGGTTTCATTTGAACTACAACTACTTAGTGTTACTATATAGTTCACTACTTAGTGGCAAGAGAACAACCTTTGTGTATAATTCCCCGAAAGAAGCACCGCTTCTGGAGGGGAATTGACATAGCACATTCACTGTCCAGTGGACAACACAGAAGGAAACTATACAATGCCTATACGTGAATACCAATGTGTGGCCTGTTCACACTGCCTAGACAACCTAGAGAAGCTGGATGCTACGCCCCTCCTAGAGTGTCCGGCTTGCACTGCCAATGCTCTAATCAAAGTTATATCCAGTGGCGCGTTTGTACTAAAAGGTGAAGGCTTCTACAAGCCGTCTTTCACTGCCTAGTTAAGCAAACAGAAAAGGGCATGTAGGCCATTCCCCGAGAGGAAGGGCTTCCCTGCCCATATTCATTCTAGTTTCTTGTAGTTGAGCGTGCACCTCCAAGTGCTGCACCTCTTGCTGCCCCAACGCCAAACGTTCTAACTCCCTCGTTCTTCATTCCAGCCTTCAATATCAATCCTAGCCAGTTCTCCGTCTGCTTAGCTCCTTTAGCAGCCAACACTCTTGCAATTTCTGATTTCCATTTATCTCCGCTCAATGTCAGCTCTGTTAACGCCCTAGAATACCTAGCCGTCGTAACCTTGCTTATCAAATTGGAAATAATACCTTCCTTGCTTCCGTATGCCTGAAATACACCACTCTCGTCCGTCTTTATCCTTTTAGCAACCCTAGCTAGCGTACTCTTATACAACTGCCCAGATACGGCTATGATGTCCTCAGCTTGCTTAACGTCCCCTTTTGTAGCGGCAACGTTCTTTAGGAATTCGTCCACCTTCTGAGGAGAGCCGAACAGTGTCTTGTGTACACTATCAAATGTCGGCAACTTGGTTCCGTAAGGGTTAGGGGCTTTAGCTAACAACTCCTGATAGCCTTCCTTAATCTTCATCTGCTTCGTAATCTGCATAGCACTTGAGAATGTGTCACTCTTATCTAGCACTCCATCCAATTCCTTCTTGGCTTCTATTAAGCTAAGTTTAACATCCCTAGATAGTGGCTTGTCCGCAGCTTTCAGTTTAGTGGACGTAGCACTCTTGAGGTCTTCATCAATAGAAGCTCTCATAGCGTGTAGTTGACCTAAGCTATTGTCCGGCAACTCTTGAATGGCCTTACTCTGAGCACCCTTCACTTCTTTCCACTTGTTAGCTAATATAGCGTTGTTTCCTATAATGTCCAACACACCAGATTCAGAGGCGTTTGAGGTTATAGTTCCATCTGGACGCACAAATTCTGTGTTCAACTTCTGGAAAGCTTCTTTCTGTATTCCTTTAGCATTCTCAGGAGCCATTGCTTCTATAGTGTCATTTACATATTTAGACGTTTTCCCAATGGAAGCTTTCTCATTCTCAACCATCGCTCTCTTAACTTCGTCACTTCCCTGTAAACTAATCTCTTTAGCTCTCAGCTGGTCAGCACCTGCCGTGTAAGCTGTTTTAGTAGAAGTGTCGTCTACAGTGCCCATTGCCACTTGCCCGGGAGTTAGTGTTTTAATGCCCAACCTTTCAGCAGGGGCAGCAGCGGCAGCCAATGCATCTACATCTCCATCAACTGCGGTGCCCATTCTGTACGCTACATCTTTCAAAGCAGCAGCCTCGGGGTTTAGCATCTTTTGCACTGCTCCAGAGGTTTCCCCTCCTTTGACAGCATTGTAAGCCCCTTTAGCCAAACCGGCTACAGCAGGGATTGCTCCTCCGATTAAACCTCCTACGATTCCCTTCTTGATGCGGTCGCCTTCGGTGTCGGCATAGTCTGCATATCCAAGCCCTGCACCGACTCCGGCACCAGCCGCAATCTTAGCAGGGAGCGTTGCAGCTGCACTAATCGGTGCACCTCCATATGCCACACCAGTTCCGATGGCACCTAGGATGGAGCCAGCCATTGCAGATTTAGGACTACGGGCAGCAGCCTCGTCAGCACTTCGTTGTTGCATTTGGTTGTATGTACGTAAAGCATCACGCCCGCGTTGAGAAGCATCTCCCATTCCGGGAATGATTCCAGCAGCCTGTACTAGTTTGTCTTCTATTCCTAATGCCATTCTTTCAAACTGGCGATTGAAGTTTTCCACCCCGTCCATGAATGAATTGCCACTGCTAGGAGGAGGCTGTACGGCAGCGGCTTGTTGCGGAGGAGAAGCTTCGCTTCCCCCTTCATACTTAGCAGCAAACCTGTTAGCAGGAGGAGGTGCAGCAGCCGAGGGAGAGGAGCCAGAAGGCTCCCCCTGAGGAGAAGCTTCGCTCCCCCCTTCGTATTTAGCAGCAAATCTGTTTGTCATATGTATTCCCTATTGAGGAGCCTGTTTAGGCAGAGCATCTGCGCCAAAGTATTCTATAAACTCTTGTCTAGCTTGAGGGTCAGACATAGCAGCCTGAATGTCTTCTTGGCTAGGTTGTTTAGGGGGAGCAGTCATCTTGTCATAAATGGCAGAAGGCTTAGGAACGTTCTTCCAATCCACCAACCCTTGAAACTCGGGAGCAGTCACCATCTTTTCGAATTGAGATTCCCTATCAAACTGTTGCTGCCTAGCGTCCTTCATGAACGCCTCGCTCATGTCTCTAACCTGTGCGATTTCTTTTGGAAGAAGGGTTATGTTGTCGCCAGTGAAGAAACTTTCCACTTGTTTAGAGTAGTTGTTATATCCAGCAACGCCCGAGGTTCTGTCTAAATCGTCTTTTGTTAAAGGACCTTTTTCTGACAATCTCACTACACCGTATTTAAGCTGTGCCATTGCAGTTCCATTATATGGGTCTTTTTTCAACAACTCTAGGTTCATCGTCACCTTCTTGAAGTTCTCCATACTTTCTGTAAAACTCTTACTAACAGCCTGTAAGTTATTGGAAGTTTTTAGCGTTGCATCGTAACTACTCTGGGTTTGACGAAGCTCCGCTGTTGCTTTCTGAATGGAAGCATTCTCGTACTTCTGACGTTCTCCTCCAATAGCAGACGTTAGAGCTGCCACGCGCCCAGAGTCGCCGCTAACTTGTGCTCTCTGTAGGTCGTTGTACAGCTTCCCTATTTTTGTTTCTGCTTTCTGGATGCCACCAGTTAAGGCAGCCATTTGGTTGGCAGGAGTTGCTTGAGAAATTCCTAATAGAAACATAGGGGTTGCGTCTTCTACATTATCAGGAGCTTCTGGGTTAACTTTCCTCACCATTGGAAGCATTTGTTTATACAGCGTATCACGGTCTTCTGGAGCAGCTGCCATTAGCGTACTACCCATTTTGCCTAACACTGCATAGCTGTCAAACATAGCCTGACTCACTTCATTCTTTGTCTTAGCCTGAACCACTTCGTTGTTTGATATAGCGTTGTCTAGTTTGAGCTTTTCAGCGTGAAACGTAATGGCCATCATAGGGTCACGAGTTTTTAAATAATCAATAACTCCAGTGTAGCCGTTCTCAGCAGCAGCGTTTTCCATCCCAGCTGTAATATCTTTCTGCTTAGTGTATGCGTCTCTTTCCCAGCTAAACTTCTCTTGAGCATTCTTGAAGTTTTGGACAGACATGTCGCTCTCGCGCTGTCTCATCTTAAGGTCTTCTTTTCGTATGCCGAGGTCTTCTTGAGCAATAGCTAGGTAGTCAGACTTCATGCCCAACTCCACTTTGTCCATACCAAGACGTTCGTCAGCTCTAGCGTTCTCTGCACCTCTTAATTGAAAATCTTGACGTGCTTGAACACCCTTAACATACCCGCCTAAGTCTGCTCCTAACATCCCAACCCCTTGTACAAAGGTAGGGTCAGGAGCAGCAGGAGTGTCTTGCATAGGGGTTGAAGTGCCAAACGTCTTCTTGTCTATAGCTCCACTTCCCTCAGGAAGGGCTTCTTTAGTTATGCCGTAGTTAGCCATTAAACTTTCATCCCATATTGGTTGGTTTTTTGATTAGCAGCAAACGCCTGCCCACCTTGTTGATTTTGGAATACGCCATAGTTGAATTGTTGTTGAGCCAAGTTAGCGTTCTGATATCCCGGTCCACTTGCCGTTTGTTGATTGGCAGCAGCGGCTTCTCTATCTTTAGCACTCTCCAATGTACCTTGGATGAGGCCTGTGTTAAACTTAGCTGTGTCGGCGTATAGGTTTCCTTGTTGATAGAGAGAATTTGCTCTAGCGTCTCCTATGGCACCATAGGCCGACATTTGACCACTGCCCAATGCTTGTGACACTTGACTTTGATCGCGACCTTGTTGCATCTGCAACCCAGACAATTGATTTGTAGCCCCACTACCTAGCTGAGCAATATTACTCAAAGTGTTCATGTGCATGCCAAAGTAGTTCTGAGCGTTCTCTTGGCCAAACTGTGTCAACCCTACCAAGGTGTTACCACTTCCTAGCATGCCCTTAGCAGCACCTTGACGCTCTATTGCTTTAGTTCCTTGGTTAGCTACAAACTGGTAGCCGGGAGTTGCTTCCAACTTAGCCGTAACCTCAGCTCCTGTATACCCTCTATCTTTTGTGGCAGAATAGTTTTGTTCAAAGTTGCTACCAAGTGCTGACATCTTATCACTGAGAGCACCCCTAGCAGCGTCTGCCGCAGTGAGACGTTCAACCTCGGCAGCTTTCGCAGCAGCGGCTCCCTCGATTAATGCAGCCCTTTCTTCTTTGTACCTCTTATCTGCACCTATGGACACTCCTACAATGTTAGAAGGTCCGACTCCTCCGGGAGTTTCTCCAGCTATGGCGTTATATATCTCATTATATCTAGCGTTGCCTCCTTGGCCATATCCCTTACTTCTTCCTCTTTCGTCCTCAAACCCATTTAAATTAAGCCCTCTAGCCTCCAATGCTTTCAAATCAGCACCTAGCGTAGACTCTTTCTGCAAGCTCTGTATTGTTGCCATCACTTCTTTCTTAGCCGCAGCTCTTTCAGCCGGGTCTGTTAGCTCCTCAGCAGCAGATATTTGTTTAAGCTGTGCAGCAGAAGCTCCAGCTAGACGAGCGTCGTCGTAGAAGCCCGCAGAAGAAGACATAGGCGTCAACCCCATGAATCTCATCATCTCATTACCAGCTTGGGTGGAGTTGTACGACATAGGCTTTAATGTCTTGAAGGCTTCTTGATAGCCACTGTCAATTTCTTTCTTGGCTTGAGCCATAGCACCTTGATATTGTTGCAGCCCTTGTCTATAGAAGTTCTCTTGCTCATTAGCAGCCGTTCTAAACCAGTCTAAACTTTGTGATATGTCTGCTTGAGGTACATGTGTAACCTTCTTGCTCTTTCCTTTCTTCTCTGTAATTGTAGCTACTCCAACCCCTGTAGTGCCTGTAATTGTCATACTACTCTTAGGCTTACCCATAATGGCTTGAGCCGCTGCTCCACCTGCCATTGATCCTGCTGCTGCCACTGCTACTGCCATTATAATTTCCTTCCAAATATGAATAAGTCCACTACCTCTTGTCTCCACTCTATAGCCGAAGGCATTATACCTTCCAGCTCAAACCCTACACCTTCCATGGCTTTATGAATGTGGATGCACGTAGACGGTGAGAACACTACAATGCGTTTAAGGAACGGCGTTTCTTTAGCCCAGCTAATTATACTGCCGTGTACGTCTTTAAATTTACCGCTTCCGTGGAAGTGAGATGATAGGTAGAGGTGCATATTTATCACCATGTTCGTAAACAGGTTCCACAGTAACACCCCTATAAGCTCTCCATCTTCATACACTCCCTCTGCTTGACAGCTTCCTTCCAATTTAAACTTTCGTTCTGTTCTAAGGAGGTGAAGCTCTTCATCAGGCAGTCCTAGCAGTGCAAGCTTAGGGTCGGAGAGGAAGAACGTAGCGACGTCCTCCTCGTTCATTGGGGAGAGTGTATACATGGGAGGTTCTCCTAGTATTTAATCATATAAAGCATAACCATAGAAGGCTGCACGTTATTGTGAGCAGCACTACTACCCACAGTGTCGGTGTTAGTTGCGGTGGAGTTGATGGTTGAGACGGCCACCACACCTGCCACGGCGTTTGTGGTGAATGAACTACCTACAGTTGCGCGAGTGTATACGTGCAAGTGGGCAGGCATTTCAGCTGTTGATAGGGTGTGAGTTTCAGAACCACCAGAAGACCCTTGAGTGGCTGCGATAGTTGCAGTGCCACTACCTCCCCTTCCCATTATAACACGTCTTGATAGGTTAGGCAAATTAAATGTAGTGCTTCCGTCACCTACTCCATACCCAGTACCGATTACGTTAAATAATGTGGCGTATGTTGTCCTATTAACAGCTGCTCCGTCACATTCAAGCCACCCATTCGCCAACGCACCTGCGGTAGGCATAATGACACCTGCGGGTAGCACGTCGATGGTGGCGTTCAATAATGTAACAGTGGAGGAGGCAGTGAGTGTTCCTGTAACAGAGAGAGCTACGTCAGCCACTGTAGTACGTTTAAGTTCAATGTTCCCTGTAGAAGATGCTCCAATTACAACCTTCCCGGTGGCTCCTGCGTCAAGGTTAAGCCGGCCACTACCCTTTGATGAGATGCTTCCTGCAATGTTAGTGTCAGAGCCTGATGCTGCTAAAATAGGACCATTACCGGTTGCAGCGTTACTAAGATTCCAGAGGTTGACAGGAGAGCTTACGTTCGTGAGGGCAATAACGTCTTCCCCGTCCACTGTAACAGCACTAGCATCAATAGAGTCAATGTTGTCTTCTGTCCACACCGTGTTGCCATCAGAGTCTTTTAATATTAGCTTAGTACTTCCCTGCACCACCACCATTGCACTACCGCTGCTATCTAAAACGACAGGGTTTGAAAGAGGGTTAGTGCCTGCCACTGCATCAGCCACGGAAGGGTATGTATATTTTGCCGTTAAGGTTCCTCCATCATAACTATACAACAACCCTCCAGACAGAGGGTTGGAGGTGCCGGGATAGAAATACTGCGCTCTTGGACCACCTATGATTAATGCCATGTTATTTATCTTCCTCAAAGTCTACTGATGCTGAAATTATAGAGAAGGGCATCGCTGCCGTTATTAAAAACTCGAAAGCCCACTCTCGCGCACTTCCTAGCCTATTCCACCTAATGCTCTTTGCGTATTCTCCACCTTCCCCCAAGTCTCTAATTAGCTCATAACTCCAGCTATGTCCTCCATCATTACTATACCTCATAGAAATTAAAGGAGATGTTACAGCTAAAGGAACGGTTCCTGTCTGCAATCTAAGCTCTAAGGCGTCTATCGCCATGAGGGAGGTTTCTTTATTCTGAGGAGCCGTAATTCTACGTCTTCGAATGGCAACTCCAGCATCATCATAATACAAGCTAGAGGAGAGATATATCTTACCTGACCTACTTCCTGCCATTAAATGTAACGTTCCGCTTTGAGCATAATACTGAGCGTAATGCTCTTCATCTAAGTCAGTGGTGGAATTAAAGAATGCCCTTTCGTGCCACAGCCCTGTGGTGTAGTTATAAACCCATGTCTTACGTGCAGTGGGAAATGTAATCTGATACATCAAATAGCCACGGTCGTTGTATGCCATTCCTATAGCGTCACTTCTGGTGGAATATGACAATATTTGGCTTGTAATAGCCTCTGTAGAAATAATCTTAAGTTCATAGCCAGAGTTATTGTCGCGCACGAAAGGCGCCACCGCATTCTGTACAATAAACCCTCTATTGTCCATCCATATAAGCAAGTCGTCTAGCTGCGTAATAGATGCAGATGCCCCGCATCCTATTTGAAGCTCTAGTCCTGTACGAGGAGAGAACGGACTTCCTGAGGCATTAGCTGCGTCATACCAAATCTCTGTGCTCTCTGAACCAAAAACCCATAACTCTCCTTTAGACACTCCAAAGCCAACTATGTTGTCATTATTACTCTCGGCAGTGGCAATGTCCAATGCATCCCACGTCCTACTATCGTTCAAACTACTCACTACAAACTGACCTGTTCCCGTTTTATTTGCTATTGTATAGCCGTCTAAGAAGGTTACATAATCGGCAGTGGGTCGGTCGGCGTCTGAAATGACGGCAAATGTAGCAGAGCCAAGAGTGTATGTATAAGGTGATGCAGTGCCGTCTACGAATATTATCTGTGTAGGGTTTGCTGAAATTTGCACAAGCCCGCTAGAGCTTGTCAGCGTTCCTAACGTTACTGAGGTGACAACAAGGGAGGAAGCATTGATGGAGAGACGATAGACAGTGTTTCCCACTACGACGTACGTATAAGCTCCCACTGTCTTCATAGCCCTCGTAGCTGATGCCCCCTTGTCTGTCAGCAACGTCAACCCTGCCGTAGGAAGCAACACCTGTCCAGCTTTCCCCTCAGCACTTCCCCTACCCCCCGGTCCACTACTAACTGAGAACATGTTAACACATTCTTGATAGTTGGCATCTTGAGATATGTGTAAATAGGCACCACCTGCTACATTTAATTCCATAACTCTAATACTCCTCTATGTCAGGGGATATTTCCAAATCGCTTATATCTCTATCCCAGTCTTGGAGGTCACGTAACATAGAAGACGCTATAGGAAGCAATGCAGCACCCTTAGCACCCTTTCCGAAGGCAGGAGCTATACGTACAGCTAGTTGCCACGTTAATGCCTCTAGCCACTCCGCAGGGAAGTCAAAATCAGCGTTTGCTGTAGAGATGTCATTATTAATACGCTCATACGTAAACATCACCCTATCCGTACCTAAAGAAGGAGCTGGCCATAGGGATAGCTTTCCTGTAGTTTTGTTAGGAATGTAGTGCCATTGATTTGGCTGTCCAGTGTCTTTCTTACGTCCAATGTCGTAATAGTCTTGAGAGGCAATCTGAGCCAAGGGGAGGTCTAAACCGTCTGTCTTACGTAGCCTGCATTGTAGTACGTTTAAGGGCTTAGAAATAGCCGAGGTGTAAACATATACAGGGTTGGCTGATGTCGCAGCTGAAGGAAGAGCTGACGCTAACAATAAAGGACTCACTGTGGTAATGGTTGTCCAATGTATAGTGTCATTGTCTAGCACCACCCCAATGTTATCTCCAATAGTAAAGCCAGAGGTTGAAGTTGCAGTGATGGTGGAAATGGCAGCTGCAAAGCTTGCTGATAAGGTAGTGGAGGTGAGGGAAGAGAGGTCTACAGCCTTACTTGTAGTTAGGGAGTATTGCCCTGTGCCTACAGTTAGGAATAGAGTGGCTTCTTCTTTAGCCCATAAATGTAAGCCCTTGGCTCCCCATGCCTTCACCATCTTACTCAATGCACTAACACATACGGACATGTCCTCACTGCTCACTGTCCTGCCAACCCCATAAATTCCTAGAAGTTGTAGTGCGTCGGTGCATAAGTCGTTTCTAGTTTGTGTAAACGAAGTTGTCATTTATTGTTTCCTTTAATGTTTTAGGGTAGGCAGCCTTCACTAAGAGTCTTTTAGCCTGCAGTTCGTTCACCAAAGTGGAGTCGCCTTCAACAGTTTTTTTCCACATAGCCACAATCAATTCGTCTATAGAAGGGTAATACATGTACCTCAAATCACTGTTCTTTTTGCTAAGGAAGGTGACGCTAAATTCCACTTCCCACTGGGCAATTTCTTCTTTGGAAGGCTTGGGAATTTCTGTATTTTCCCATATAAGCCCGTCGTAAGGGTGTTCCCAATTACTACCATCCTGTCTTGTATGCCAATATACAACGTGTTGTATGCCGGGATATTTAGCTAATATAATGTCTATCATCACACTTGATACTCCGTAATAACTATAAAGGAATCGTAAACTCCACCTAACAATCTCGCGCCAATTTGGCCATTGAACGTCGTGGTGCCAGCTGCGTTGTTTCCAGCTCTAATCTTGAACGTGGTGGCACTAGTGGTACCAGCTACCATTGTATGGTTGATGGTGCAAGGGTTTACATAATATTGACCTGCTAACGTAGTGGAAACGGCAGCTAGTGCGCCTGCTGTAGAGTCTTGAAACAATGCAGCACCTGCTGCGGTGGCTCCCGCGGCAGAGGACGATATTGAAGCAACAGCCCTTATTTCCAATATGTTTGACGCATTTGTAGGAGTTATAGCGAGAGTCATGAATTCTATACCTTCTCCACTTTGAGGTATTGTATCATCAATAGGCAATATAGTGGTGCCTGTTGCCACTGCTCCTGTTTGAGTGTAGACACGTTGAATGACAGCTTTCATTCCCGTCAACCCTGCAGGAGGAAGTCCTGTACAGTTTGTCAGAACCCCACTAGAAGGTGTTCCCAGAGCTGGAGTAGTGAAGGACGGTGAAATTGATGGAGCCTTAAGGTTAAGCTGCGTTTGTATGGCAGACGTAACCCCTGCTACATAGTTAAGCTCTGTGCCCGTAGCTGTCATAGAGACAGCTCCAATCGTATAAGGAGTCGGGAGGGTTACAGTTCCAGTGAACGTAGGACTTGCTGTAGGAGCCTTAAGGTTAAGCTGCGTTTGTATGGCAGACGTAACCCCTGCTACATAGTTAAGCTCTGTGCCCGTAGCTGTCATAGAGACAGCTCCAATCGTATAAGGAGTCG
>Ga0105097_10000835_pt1 | contig 14583 bp, 10 predicted proteins | sample PPLLak12cMay2015_FD_87035 | JGI IMG/M metagenome (GOLD analysis project Ga0105097, IMG submission 87035) | Freshwater sediment microbial communities from Prairie Pothole Lake near Jamestown, North Dakota, USA - PPLs Lake P7 Core (1) Depth... | ecosystem: Environmental > Aquatic > Freshwater >... | reverse complement strand
TTACAGCCGGTATTCCAGTAGCGATTAGCGCATTTGATGCGCATCTTGGCGCAGTCGGTTCAGGAATAAAGCCCGGCACACTTGTCAAAATCATTGGAACCAGCACATGCGATTTGGTTGTCGCTCCAATGAGTACAAAACTGCCTGATATTCCAGGTATTTGCGGCATAGTCGAAGGTTCGGTTTTACCCGATTTTTATGGTCTTGAAGCTGGCCAGTCCGCCGTTGGTGATATATTCAACTGGTTTGTAAATTACATTCAGCCGGGCGGAAAAAAGAGCGGCTCGCATGAAGAGTTGACCAAGCAGGCTGCTAAAATTAAAGTGGGACAATCTGGGCTTCTTGCACTCGACTGGAACAACGGAAACCGCACAATCCTCGTTGACCAGCGCCTTACAGGCCTTCTGATGGGACAAACACTTCATACAACACCCGGAGAAATTTATCGTGCTTTGATTGAGGCAACCGCCTACGGCGCTTTAACGATTATCAACCGATTCGAGGAATACGGCGTAAAAATCAGTGAGATAGTCAACTGCGGCGGCATTGCGGAGAAAAGCCCACTTGTCATGCAGATTTATGCGGACATAACCGGCCGCGAAATGAAGGTTTCGCGCTCAGCCCAGACCTGTGCTCTCGGTTCAGCCATTGCTGGTGCTGTAGTCGCGTCGAACAAGGCCGGAGGTTATGACAATTTCGCCGATGCGCAAAAAGCTATGTGCGGCGTAAAGCCAAAAACTTTTAAGCCAAACCCGGAAAACCACCGAGTCTATACGGAGCTTTACAGGCTTTATAAGCAGATGCACGACGGCTTCGGCACAAAGAACTGGTCCGGTTCGATGGTCAATTTGATGAAGGACCTGCTCGAAATAAAAGATAAGGCGAATGCCTAAAAGAGTTTGCGGATGTATGATGACTTAAAAAAAATTGTCTGTCAGGCAAATATCGAGCTTCAGAGACAGAAGCTGATTATTTATACCTGGGGCAATGTCAGCGGTATTGACCGCAAGGCGGGTATCGTTGCGATAAAGCCGTCCGGCGTTTCTTATGAACAGCTTACAGAGGAAAAAATTGTTCTGCTCGACCTCGACGGCAAAATTGTGGAAGGCAACCTGAATCCCTCTTCGGATACGCCCACACATATCGAGCTATACCGCAATTACAAGGAAGTCGGCGGAATCTGTCATACACATTCTCCGAATGCCACAATGTGGGCGCAGGCCTGCAGGGAAATTCCCTGTTTCGGAACAACGCACGCAGACCATTTCTACGGCGCAGTTCCGGTGACAAAGCCGATGAAGCCGAATGAAATAAAAAATGATTACGAACTGAACACCGGCAAAGTAATCGTCAAGCGTTTTGCAGCTGGAAAAATCGACCCGATGCAGATGCCTGCTGTCCTTGTTGCCTGTCACGGACCTTTTACATGGGGTAAAAATCCCGGCAAGGCCGTCGAAAATGCTGTTGTGCTCGAGCAGGTCGCTGCGATGGCATCAGGCACCATCGCGATAAATAAAAATCAAAAATCTATCAGCAGTGTGCTGCTGGATAAACATTATTTGCGAAAACACGGTAAAAACGCGTATTACGGACAAAAATCATAAGGAGGTTGAAAATGAACAAGGTCACATTTGCAGTTGTTGTAGGCAATAGAGGTTTTTTCCCGGACCAGCTCGCACGTGAAGGCAGGCAGGACATCCTCGACGTCTTGAAGAAAAAAGGTTTCGGTGTTGTTGCAGTTTCCTCGAAAGACACCAAGTACGGTGCTGTAGAGACATTTGCCGAAGTTAAAATCTGTACAGAGCTTTTCAGGAAAAATGCAGAAAAGATTGACGGCCTTATTGTAACGCTGCCCAACTTCGGCGAGGAAAGAGGCATCCTCGAAGTAATAAGACGTGCAGAGTTAAACGTCCCTGTCCTGATTCAGGCTGAGCCTGACGACGCCGGCAAAATGGACATTACCAGAAGAAGAGATTCCTTCTGCGGCAAAATCAGCTCCTGCAACAACCTGCGGCAGGCAGGAATTCCTTATACGCTTACGCAATCCCATACCGTTTCCGTGAATAGTCCCGAGTTCGAAAACGAGCTGGATAATTTCGCAGCTGTCTGCAGGATTGTCCGCGGCTTAAAGAACTTGCGTCTCGGCGCCCTTGGCGCCAGACCTACTGCTTTCAATACTGTCCGCTACAGCGAAAAAATTCTCGCCCTTTCAGGGATTGAGGTTGAGACGCTCGATTTGTCAGAGGTCCTCGGCAGAATCAGCCGCCTTTCGGATAATGACAGGGGCGTGAAAAATAAGCTTAATTCGATTAAGACATACATTTCAACCGGTTCGATTCCTGATGACCTGCTTCTGCGAATGGCGAAGTTCGGCTATGTTGTTGACCAGTGGATTAAGGCAACCGAACTCGATGCGGTAGCTGTTCAATGCTGGACAAGCGTCGAGGAATTTTACGGAATCGTTCCCTGCACTCTTATGAGCATGCTTAGTAATTCGCTCGTGCCCGCTGCCTGCGAAGTTGATATTACTGGAGCATTGGCAATGTATGTCCTCCAGCTCGCAAGCGGAAATCCAAGCGCACTTATGGACTGGAACAACAACTACGGCGACGACCCGAACAAGTGCGTGCTCTTTCACTGCAGCAATCTGCCCAAGGCATTCTTCAAATCTGCAAAAATGGATTATCAGGAGATTATCGCAGGGACGGTCGGCAAGGAAAATACCTACGGTACCGTAGTCGGAAGAGTGGCACCAAACAAAGCGACTTTCTGCAGAGCGACCACAGATGATGCCGACGGAATTATCAGCATTTATACCGGCGAAGGCGAGTTTACGAATGACAAGCTCGAGACCTTCGGCGGTTACGGCGTGATGAAGATACCGAACCTCCAGAGCCTGATGCAGTATGTCTGCAGGATGGGCTTCGAGCATCATGTGGCTGTGAATATCTGCCAGAAAGCCGATGCAATCGCTGAGGCCCTCAGCACCTATATGGGCTGGGAAGTTTACAGACATCAATAGGCGTGCATATTTCTAATCGCGGTTGCAGGCAGAACGCTAATCTTTTATTCCTAAATCGTTCTTTGTGAGGATTGATTCGAATTTATAGCCTGCGGCAGCGATATTTTCTGCTGCTCCCTGTTTGCGGTCGATTGTTGCAACGATTTCTTTTACCTTCGCGCCGGCTTCTGTTATGACTTTTGCTGCCTCGAGCACCTGGCCGCCTGTTGTTGCAATGTCTTCCACGAGCAGGACAACATCACCGTGTTTCAATACGCCCTCAATCAGCTTGCCAGTGCCGTAACCTTTTTTGCTGTTGCGCACGATAATCCAGTTTTTACCCGTTTCCATAGCTGTCGCAGCGGCAAGCGCCACGCCGCCAAGCTCAGCACCAGCTATGATTGTTACATCACTGGTGACATATTTTGAAAATTCCTCTCCGAGAGCCTTCAGGATATCAGGACAGGTTTCGAACAGGTATTTATCGAGGTAATATTTGCTTTTCTTTCCGCTTCGCAGAGTAAAATCACCTTCGAGGTATGCTGTTTCCTTGATTCGTTTTATCAGTTCCTGTCTTGTCATTTTTTCTCCATTCGCCAATGTCACGCGCGGACATTTATAGCTAAACCTTCAGTTCTACAGTTTTGTTTAACTGGTTTCGATATTTTCTTATTGCCGGGCGGACTGTATCAGCGATAAATTCATCGACCTGCTGAGGTGCACGTCCGAGGTAATCTTTAGGATTCAGCACAGCCTTGAAATTTACTTTAGCAAATACCGAATCGGCTTTCAGTCTTTCGATTAAATCATTGGCAAGTCCCAGTTGCTTTACCTGGGCGGCTGCTGCCTGTGAGTGCTGTCGTATTCGCTCGTGCAGCTTTTGTCTGTCGCCGCCTGCCTTGACTGCTGCCATAAGAATATTTTCTGTTGCCATAAACGGCAGCTCCGCTTTTATATGCGAAGCAATCACCTTCGGATAAACAACCAGCCCCGAAGCAACATTTATAAGAATTTCCAAAATGCCGTCAGCAGCAAGGAAAGCCTCCGGCAGGACAATCCTCCTGTTGGCTGAATCATCGAGTGTCCTTTCGAGCCACTGTTCCGAGGCCGTCATCTGCGGGCTTGTTGCGATGCTTAGGATAAATCTGCTTAACGCCGTCGCCCTCTCGCAGCGCATCGGATTTCTCTTGTAAGCCATTGCAGATGAGCCGACTTGTGATTTCTCGAAAGGCTCTTCGAGTTCCTTCAAATTGGCAAGGAGCCTTACATCATTGCACATCTTGTGTGCCGATTGTGCTATTGAAGAAAGACAGTTTATTATATTGGCATCAATTTTTCTGGTGTATGTTTGGCCGCTGACAGGGCAGGTTTCCTTAAAGCCGAATGCTGCTGCAACCATTTTATCGAGCTGCCGGACCTTTCTGTGATTGTCGTCGAAAAGCTCCAGAAAAGATGCCTGCGTCCCGGTTGTTCCCTTCACGCCCCTAAACGGCAGATTGGCAAGGCGATGTTCGATTTCCTGAAGGTCTAAAACAAAATCATAGCACCACAGCGTCGCCCTTTTACCAACCGTCGTTAGTTGAGCAGGCTGAAAATGCGTAAAGCCAAGCGTTGGAACCGCTCGGTTTTTCTTTGCGAAGTTTGCAAGCAGATTAATCAGGGCTGCAAGTTTCCCGCAGATTATCTTAAGCCCGTCACGCATAATAATCAGGTCTGTGTTATCGGTGACGTAACAGCTTGTTGCGCCCAGATGAATAATGGCCCTTGCCTTCGGTGCTGCTTCGGCGAAGGTGTGTATATGTGCTACCACATCGTGACGGAATTTTGTCTCGTATTGTGCAGCCTTCTTAAAATCAATGTCGTCGAGGTGCTGCGCCAACTGGCTTATCTGTGCCTGCGTGATTTTAAGTCCAAGCTTTCTTTGTGCCTTCGCAAGCTCAAGCCACAATCTTCTCCATGTCCCGAATTTGGTTTGTGCCCCGAAAAGCTGAGACATTTCAACAGAGGCGTTTCGCTCGACGAGCGGGCTTGTGTATATTTTTCTATCCTCGGCCATATCTGGTCCTCACAATTTTGTCCGTTTTTATTTTCCTGCCTGCATTTGGCAGCCAACAGCATATTACGATTTGGGGCAATTTTCAACATTTTTATGTATAAGGAAAAATTTGTCTTCGGCTCATCAATCGCTGTTTGCAGTTTCGAAAAAACCGATTTTATAGGAACATGCTTTTAAAGAATTGTTTATTTTCGTAATTTTGCAGGCTCACTGTTTTTTCTTATATTTTTATATAGAGGGCAAGACAAATTTTGATGATGCAGCCTTTCAGTTGTTTCTGAAAGCTGACAGGGGGAAGGCACGTGAATGAAGTAGTATTATTGCGCGGTCCGGAAACGAAAAGAATTTTACAGTCTGTCATCGAGAAAAAAACGGCAGCTTCAATGTGCTATCTGTCGCGGGACAAATGGCACGTGGCAAAGGTCCTGCTGGTAAGGCTCGAAGACAACGGTTTATTCATCACGCTTTTGCCTTCACCCTCTCAGCCGACAGAAGGCAAATTACTCTTCCTCTCAGAGGTAAAGCCCCGGCCGATTAACGTCCAGGTAAGTCAGTCCGTCGGTTTGGCCGTCAAGCACGAAGGCGGCAAATTTATATTCGAAACAAAAGTTGCTGATTTCGGTTTTTCATCTTCCGCCTCGGCTGGAATAATAATGCTCGAGATTCCCGAACAGATGGAGCTTATCTCCCGAAGAAGTTATTTCAGGGTAAGAGTTCCCGAAAAATTGCAAATCACTGTTGATATCTGGCATAGGCGCTGCGGCCAGGTAAATATCGAAGAAGACCATCACTGGCAGGGCAAACTTATTGACCTCTCAGCAGGCGGCCTTCAAATGGCTATCGAAGCTTCCCAGCAGCCTGATTTCAGGGAAGGCCAGTTTGTCCGCGTCCGCTTTTCGCCGATGCCGTCTGAAGCGCCTCTCGAATTCACCGCCCAGATAAGAAATATTCTGCCGACTGTCGATAGCAGCAGCTTTTGTTACGGCATGCAGGTCGTTGGGCTGGAAGCAAGCCCTGATGGCAGAAAAACTCTCGGGCGGCTTGCAGGAGTGACCGAATTGTATTATGACCTCAATCGCAATAAGGGCAGCGAAGGCTGGACTCCGCAGGTAGGGCTTCAGACTAAAACCTATGTCAAACGTTACCGCCCTGACTGGGGAAATCTCCTCCGCCAGTAGAGGCAGCGGGCGGCTGATGGCCTGCAATGACAGCCGTTTTTTCATGCTTTTTCGTGACTTTATAGTAAACCCATCTTATAAAGCCGCTTAACGCGAAACCGCAGAAAAGAATTACAAGGGCTATCTGCGGGTTCATCACAATGACAACCAGTGCCATTAAAAGCCATACCAGGTGAGTAAACGGTTTTTTGCCGCTGATATACTGGTTTACAACATGCTGGTATCTAATCCGGCTGACCATTAATGCACCTGCCGCCAGTGTGGCAAACGGCAGTGAATACATAATTAATTTGTCGAAGATGCGATATTCCCGCGTGCCGGCGGCAAAGAGCTCTGCGAGCTTGTCCTGATGAAATATCACAAGGCTTATGACAACGCCTGCAGCTGCAGGGGAGGGCAGGCCGGTGAAGCTGGTATGCGCGGATTCATCACGGACATTCTCTACATTAAACCTCGCCAGCCTAATTGCCGTGCAGCAAAAATAGATTGTTGCAGCTACTGCTATGAAACGCTCAAGAAGCGGAAGGTTGGCAGGCTCCAGCCTGTACTCGAGTATTTTGAACATCAAAAATGCCGGCGCTGCTCCGAAGCTTATAACGTCGCAGAGGCTGTCGAGCTGCCCGCCGAAGCTCGATGTATTTTTGCTTATCCGTGCAAGCTGCCCGTCGAGAACATCGGCAATCATAGCAAGAATAAGTATGTAGCCTGCCTGGGCAAATTTGCCGTGAGAAGCCAGGACTATCGATGCAAAGCCGAAAACGCCGTTAAGAATTGTCACCAGCGACGGCAGCACCGTTATGTACCTTAACCTCTGCCGCCTATATTTCGACAAGTGAAATCTTCCGTCTTTTGGCTTCCATCTTCGCATATTTATCCCTGATTTGTATATCTTGCCAGGACCGTCAGGCCCGCTTTTACTTTATCGCCTTTTTTGACTGATATCTCAATTTTTCCGTCCCCGGGCAGATATAATTCTGTCCTTGACCCGAATTTTATCATTCCGAAAGCCTCTCCGCCAGTTAATTTTTCGCCGGCGTGCGTGCGGCAGATAATATGTCTTGCTATCGCACCGCTTATTTGCCTTACGATGAGCCTGTCGGCAGGTTCGTTAATTCTGACAAGATACAGGTCATTCGATTCATTGACCTTCCCCGAAACGGGATTCATCGCATTTCGGTATTGACCCTTGCGGTATATAATATTTTCGACCAGAACATCGCAGGGGGCGCGATTAATATGAACATCGAAAATGCTTAAGAAAATACCAATTCGCAGGGTTTTCCCCCCAATATAATCATTTTCGACGATTTCAATATCCGTGACTTTTCCGTCAGCAGGAGAAAGGAAAATTTTTTTGCCTGTTGGGCTGATTCGCAATGGGTCCCGAAAGAATGATAATGCCCAAATCAGAATTACTAATAACACCCCTTCGATTACCCAGAAAATCCAACCTGGTGATGCATTTGGCCATATTATCGGACATATTGCCATTGCCAGTAAAATGATTGCCGGGAAGATGACAACCTGCGGCAGGCCGTATTTTGTTAGTTTCATTTTCATAGATGGATATATCCTACAATTCCTGTTGGCAACAATCAATCTTTTAAGACACCACCGCCTTTTCTGATTTTTATAGAGATCCGAAAATTGCAGTTGACCAATATGTTTACTAATATATAATACATATATGAACAATCATTGCGGAATATAAAGAATCATATTTTTAATTTATTACAAGAATGGTTATGGCAAAAAGAACTTTGAAATTAATTCTTATATTCACTGCGGCGGTGTGCCTTTTGTTTTTAATAATATGCAGACGCCGTCCTGTCAGCGGGACACTGCAAAGCACGGCAAACAGCAGCATAGTAAACAAGACCTTCCTTGTTATCACTGTTCACGGCTGGATTGATTCCGGAAAGAACAGATGGCCGGAGGATATGGCCGGTGAAATCGCAAAAAAGGCAGATTCGCAATTGTGGGCGAGCTGTTTTTTCGACTGGTCGCAAGGAGCGGCCGAGATAAATCCCGCGGATGCGGTCCATTTTGCAAAAGAAAAAGCAGGTCCGGCTCTCGCATCGCAGGTCCTGAGAAAATTTCCCGCCCTCGCACATATACATCTGATAGGCCATTCGAGCGGCTGCTGGGTCGTAAATGAGGCAGCAAAAATAATTGCGGAGAATACGTCAGCCGATTTGCATCTTACGTTTCTTGATGCATACGCGCCCTCGGTCGCTGATACAGATTTGCTCGGTGACATTCCTGTTAAAGATGGACAGCAGTTATTTGTCGAGCATTATTTTACCCGAGACTATACCGGCACCTGGACCGAATTAAAATTAAAGCATGCGCACAATATTGATATTACTCAGTTCGACGCCGCTGTCAAAGACCACAGGTTCCCCTGGCGATGGTATTATGCAACCATCGCCGGCAAATATCCATCAAGCATTTTTTCTGACGGCAGCCGGCACGATTGTGTTATCGATGGAATAGAATATGGTTTTGCCCGAAGCAGAGAGAGCGGTTCAGAGCAAAAGTGGCAGGATAGTCTCCTGCTTAAAACCGGCAATGAGCCGCTTGTATGCGAATGAACCGGTGACAATTAAAGAGCAGTTTTAATCGCTCCTGATGTATGCTATAATTTTTCTGATTTCTCTGGAGAATACCTGATGGAAAAAGATGCGTTGAAAGCACCGAGCACCTTCGGCTGGCTTAACATCACGCAGTTCCTGGGCGTGCTCAATGACAATATATTCAAGCTTCTGGTGGTGACATTTGTTATTGGCTTGTGGGGCCTTGATTCAGCCAATACGGTAATGTCTTACGGCAGTCTTGTTTTCACTCTCCCCTTTCTGTTTTTTCTTGTTCCTGCAGGCAGGCTTGCCGACAGGTTCAGCAAAAGAGACATCATCGTTGCTCTCAAACTGTTGGAAATATTGATTATGGCGGCCGGGGCATTGGCTTTTTTGCTTAAGTGGGAAATAGCGCTGTTTATCGTTCTTTTCTTTATGACTACACAGAGCGCTTTTTTCAGCCCGTCCAAATACGGCATCGTTCCCGAACTGGTCCAGACACATCGGCTCTCACATGCCAACGGCTTGCTCGAAGCATTCACTTATATTGCCTCGGTTCTCAGCGCTGTTATTGTTCCGCCGCTTCTGTGGATGTTTGAAGATAATTATTCTTTGGCTGCCTGTGTCTGTATCTGTATTGCCATTGTCGGTTTTCTTGCAAGTCTCTTGATACGAAAGACCAGCCCGGTCGGTGTTCAGGCACAAGGCTCTGTTCTTTTCTTTATGGACCTTCTCCGAACGCTCTTCGGCCTTCGCAGACAAAAGGACCTGCTGCTCGCAGTTTTTGCCTCTGCTTTTTTTCTTTTGATAGGTTCTTTTGTGCTGCTGAATATTGTGCCGTTCGGAATACATCAGATGGGGTTCGATGAAAAACAGACACTTTACCTGTATTTGCCCGGCTCTGTGGGCATCGCTGCAGGCTCCCTGCTTGCGGGAAGACTCTCGGGCCGAAGGGTCGAGCTTGGTCTGGTGCCTGCAGGTGCTGCAGGATTAACTTTATCGATGGCCTGTCTGGGTATTTTCCCGCCCAATCTTTATTCGGTTTTAATTGTTATTTTCTTCGCCGGGGCAAGTTCAGGTTTTCTGCTGGTGCCATTGAACGCATTTATTCAGCTTAAAAGTCCGATTCAAATCCGCGGCAGGATAATTGCAACAGCAGGCTTTCTAAGCTGGCTCGGCATCTTCGGCGGAGCAGGCCTGCTTTATCTTCTCGGAACAGCCCTGAAAATGACCGCTGCTCAAGCCTTCGTTGTCGTTAGCATTCTCGCTGCAATATTGACGGTCGTTGCGTTTATTACTCTGACGGCTTCGGGGCTGAGATTTTTCGTCAGGATACTTGTCAGGCTTTTCTATCGCTTCAGATATGAAGGCTGGCAAAATATTCCGGCTGATGAAGGCGTTCTTTTTGTCAGCAACCATTCAGCGTGGATAGATGCGGTGCTTTTAATTGCCTGTCTTGACAAGCCCGTGCGCTTTATTATGGACAAGGAGTATTACGACCACTGGTTTCTTAATCCATTTTGCGGGCTGCTAAATGTCATACCTGTTTCATCGCAGGCACATCCGCGCGATATTCTCCAGGCGCTCAATACCGCCGCCAAAGCCCTGCGTCAGGGACAGAACGTATGCATATTTCCAGAAGGGGCTATGACGCGGACCGGTATGATGATGCCCTTTAAGACGGGCCTTAAATGGCTGCTGAGAAAAAGTAAATGCCGGGTCGTTCCGGTCTATATCGGCGGCACCTGGGGCAGCATCTTCAGCTGTTACTACGGCAAGCCCATTTCGACATACCCGAGAAGGTTTCGAATGCCTGTCTCGGTCCTGTTCGGTCAGCCGGTTGAACATCAAACCCCAATTACAAAGATAAGACAAAAGGTCTGTGAGCTTTCCTGTGAATATTATAAAAATCTGGATGGCGCAAATTTGTCACTCGCGCGGCATTTTGTCGAAACCGCCCGCAGACACCGCTATCGCCATTGCATTAGCGATTCGTCCGGCCGCTCGCTAAATTACGAAGAGGCACTTGTATCTTCTCTCGCATTGGCAAAAAGAATTAAAAAAATTTCTGCCGATCAGCAGACAATCGGCATAATGCTTCCGCCTTCTGTCGGTGCCGTCCTTTCCAACATCGCAGTTACGATGCTTGGCAAAACTGCCGTGAACTTTAACTACACTGTTTCAGACCAGCTTATAAGTTCTGCGGTAAATCAGACAAAAATCGAAACCATTATCACCTCGAGAAAATTTATCGCAGAAGCAAATAAATACAGCGTTCAGGAAAAACACGTTTTTCTCGAGGATATTGCTGCGCGAATCGGCACTTCTGAAAAGATATCAGCGCATCTGAAATCTGTTTTTGCTCCCAGCGGCCTTCTTGTTAAAAACAGCCGTAACTGCGGCGACAAAATCGCAACAATAATCTTCACATCTGGCAGCGGCGGCGAGCCAAAAGGAGTAAAGCTCAGCCATCGAAACATCTATGCCAACATCCGCGCGCTTCAGAGCGTCTTCCGTTTTAATAAAGATGATAATCTTTGCGCAATCCTGCCGTTTTTTCATTCCTTTGGTTTTACCTGCAGCCTCTGGGTTCCGCTTCTTGCAGGCGTTTCTGCAGGCTACGCCGCAAATCCCCTCGACTTTAAAATGGTTGGTCGCGTCGCGCGAGAAAATAAATCCACAGTCCTTTTTGCAGTGCCGACCTTCCTTGTAAATTACGCAAGAAAAATTGAAAAAAAGGATTTTGCAAACCTGCGAATAGTCGTAGTTGGCGCTGAAAAGCTTAAAGAAACAATAGCCGATTCGTTCGAGCAGAAATTCGCTGTCCGCCCGCTGGAAGGCTACGGCGCAACAGAGCTTTCGCCGGTTGTTTCGCTCAATCTTCCTGATGCTCAAAGCAGCGGCGTCTATCAAATCGGCCATATCGAAGGGACCGCAGGCCATCCAATTCCGGGCATTGCGATAAAAATTGTCGATATAAATACCGAAGAGGAGCTATTCACAAATCAGCCGGGCCTGCTCTTTGTTAAAGGCCCCAATGTTATGCTCGGCTACCTCAATAATCCGCAGGAAACGCAGTGCGTTATCATTGACGGCTGGTATAACACAGGTGACATCGCTACACTCGACGACAATGGCTTTATCACAATCAGCGACCGCCTGTCGCGCTTCAGCAAAATTGCAGGCGAGATGGTTCCCCACTGGGCCATCGAAGAAATTCTGCACAAGGCACTCGGTTCCGACGAGCATATTGTTTCTGTGGTCGGCATACCCGATGAGAAAAAAGGCGAGGAGCTTGTTGTTTTTTACCTCGGGGGTGCCGCTGACCCTGATAAGCTCCATCAGATTATCACAGAAAGCACCCTCCCAAATCTTTACAAGCCGCGAAGAGAAAATTATGTCCCGATTGCAAAGATGCCCACCCTCGGCTCCGGCAAGCTCGATATCGCACAACTGAAAAAACTCGCTCTCAAGCTTCTTCCTCGCTTCGTTTCACGAAATCAGTAACAAGCCTCAACCCCTCGTTTAATATTCCTTTACCCTTCTCTCTTAACTCTTTTCCCTTCTCTTCTTTTTTTCAGGAATTGACAGAATGGCGATTTATTGTTAAAAATGAAAAAGTTTAAACCGGAGTTTATATGATAGTCGGTGTAATGACCGCACAGCTGCATTTGCACGGCATTTACTCGCTAAAAGACAAAAGAAGCGTAGTCAAAAGTCTGGTCGAGAGGCTTAAAAGCCGTTTCAATGTCTCCGTCTCGGAGGTTGACCATAACGACAGCAAATTGACAGCCGTTATCGGCATGGCGACCGTCTCCAACGAAGGCCGTTTTGTCAACGAGCAGTTCGATAAAATCATAAGCTTTATGCGTAACGACGGCCGCTTTACTCTCGGCCAGGTCGAACGCGAAACTTTCTAATGCCAGATGCTCTAATTTTCATCATTCTTTAAAATTATGAAAGGAATGTAAATGCGGACAACAAAAAAATTACTCATCATCATTACTGTATTATTTATTTTTTGCTCCATAGGCTGCCGAACCAATTCTGCTGCTGAAAAAAAGGTTTCTAATCCCGCAGAAGTCAGCGAACGCTGGACAGAAAAACAGGCCTGGGCCTGGTATGAAAAGCAATCGTGGCCCGTCGGCTGCAATTTTATTCCCAGCACAGCGATAAACCAGCTTGAAATGTGGCAGGCAGATACCTTTGATGCCCCGACTATCGACAGGGAGCTTTCCTGGGCGCAGCAGCTTGGCTTCAATTCTATGAGAGTCTTTTTGCACGACCTTGCGTGGAAGCAGGATAGCAAAGGCCTCATTAAGCGGATGGAAAAATTTCTCGAAATCGCAAACAGCCATAATATCAACATAATGTTTGTCCTGCTCGATAGTTGCTGGGACCCGCACCCGCAAATCGGCAAGCAGCACGAGCCCAAGCCCCACGTTCATAATTCCGGCTGGCTTCAGTCGCCGCATATCGATTTGCTCAAAGACCCGTCCAGACACGATGAGCTGAAAGGTTACGTACAGGGCGTCATCAAACATTTTAGAAACGATAAGCGCATCCTAATGTGGGACATCTATAATGAGCCGGCTAATACAAACGGCAGCTCCTACGGCCAGTTCGAGCCGCAAAATAAATCCGCTCTTCAATTGCAGCTGCTGCAAAAGGCAGTTAAGTGGGCAAGAGATGCAAGGCCGTCTCAGCCGCTTACAGTCGGCGTCTGGGCGTGGGAATGGGGCAAGGATGAAAAGAAACCCGCGCTCAATGAATTCTCTCTTGCCAATAGCGACATCATTACCTTCCACAGCTACAGCCCGCCCCAAGAAGTCACAAGGCTCGTCACAATTCTCAAAGAATACAATCGCCCGATTATCTGCAGCGAGTATATGATTCGGCCCGGCAACAGCAAATTCCAGACACTCCTGCCGTTTTTCAAGGAGCAGAAAATCGGAGCATACAACTGGGGCCTTGTCGCCGGAAAAACACAGACGCAGTATCCGTGGGAGACTTGGACGAAAACTTACACCGAAGAGCCGAAGGTTTGGTTTCACGACGTGCTGCGAAAAGATGGTTCCCCCTTCGATGCCAATGAAGCTGCATTCCTTCGCCGCATTCTGGACGCACAGAGTGTCAATCGGCTCAAGCCCCTTTTCGATTATCCCGTCCGCGATACCTGTGTGTGTCTTGGCCCAGATAACACATATTATCTTATTGGCACAACCGGTCACCCTTCCTGGTGGCAGACAAACGAAGGGGCAAGAATCTGGAAATCCAAAGACCTTAAAAACTGGCAGCCGCTTGGCCTTGTCTGGTCGTTCGAAAAAGATGCGACCTGGCAAAAAGTCGCCTCCAATGGAAACAGGGCGATGTGGGCGCCGGAGCTGCATTATTTTAAGGACACATTCTGGATAAGCTACTGCATAAATTACGGCGGCACAGGAATCCTCAAAAGCACCACTGGCAAAGCCGAAGGACCCTATGTCGATATTAAGCCCGATGGCCCCCTGACAGGCGAAATCGATGCATCGCTTTTTGCTGATGATGACGGCAAGGTTTATTTCGTCTATCAAAATGGCAAGATTGCGCGTATGAAAGACGATATGACCGGCCTCTCAGAAGAACCGCGTCTGCTTAAACCCGCCAATGCCCAGCAGGTCGGCTTCGAAGGCGCGTTTATCTTCAAGGCCAGCGGCCGCTACTATCTTTCCTGTGCAGATTTCACAAAGGGAAGATACCATTGTTACGTTGCAAGCTCTGACAATCTTTATG
>Ga0105097_10000834_pt1 | contig 14584 bp, 14 predicted proteins | sample PPLLak12cMay2015_FD_87035 | JGI IMG/M metagenome (GOLD analysis project Ga0105097, IMG submission 87035) | Freshwater sediment microbial communities from Prairie Pothole Lake near Jamestown, North Dakota, USA - PPLs Lake P7 Core (1) Depth... | ecosystem: Environmental > Aquatic > Freshwater >... | reverse complement strand
GTCCACGAGTCCGGGCGCGCTGTCTTCGAGATCGGCTACTGGATGTTCGACCCCCGCCAAGCGGCGCGTGTTGATGCGTCCCGGGTCACCTGCCCGGTGCTGGTGCTGGCCGGCCGCGAGGACCGCATGGTGCCGATTTGGGCCCTGCGCCAGGTGGCTCGCAAGTACGCGCCGGTGTCGACCTACCGGGAGTTCGAGCACCACGCGCACTGGCTGACGGGCGAGCCAGGCTGGGAGCGCGTGGCCGATGAGGTACTGTCGTGGCTGGCCTTGCAGGACGGCCCGGCTTCGGGCCGGGGCGACAAGGTCAAGACCTGCCAAGGCTGAACTGCGTCCCGTCGTCTGGCCGCATTCAGAACGGCGCGCCCAGCATGAGTGTGGCGAGTGCCCTGTACAACAAGCAGCGACATCATCGAGAGCAGGACGACGGCAATTGCAATGCTCATGCTGCCCACCGATCGGAGTGCGCGCCCCGCCAAGACAAGGGCCGAGCGGACTGCTGGGTGCTACTGCCCGGTCTGTCCTCCAGGCGAATTGGCATCATGGCAAAACAAGGGGCACTGTCCAGGAACCGGCTGCCCTTGATCGCCAGCCGAGCCGACCTGTCTGCGACAACGTCGTCATCGTTTGGAGGCAACCACCACCAGTGACACCAGGATGCCGCCGGCCAGTGCTGCCAGGCTGAACCGCTTGTGCTCCTGCTCGGCCCGCGGCAGCAGGTGGGTGGCGCCCACGTAGACCAGTGCCCCGGATGACAGTGCCAGCAGCAGACCCAGCAGTTCGTCGTCGATGTCGCGGACGAGCGGGTAAGACAGCAGCATGCCCAGCGGCGTGGTGGCTGCCGCGGCCAGAAAGGCCAACTGCGCCGCTCGCTGTTCGGCGAAGCCGGCGCGAACCAGCAGCAGGTAGGTCACGATCCCCTCCGGAAACTCGTGCAGCACCATCCCCGCGGTGGCCAGGAAGCCGGTGAAGACGCTTACGGTGAAGGCGATCGAGTAGATGAAGCCGTCGATGAAGGAATGGAAGCCGATGCCGACCATCGGCAACACGCCGATCGCATAGTCCTTGCGCTGCGGGTTCTTCTCGCAGACGAAGGCGGTGAGGAAGCGGTTGAAGGCGTGCAGGCCGAAGAAGCCCACCAGCAGCCAGACCGGCGCCTGCGGGTTCATCGAGAAGGCCTTCGGGATCATGTGCAGGAAGGTCGCCGAGATCAGCACCCCGGCGGCAAAGCACATGAAGTACGCAGTGTTGCGCTGCCCCCAATCGGTAAAGCGTCGGATGGTCCAGATGCCCAGTGCGGTGACGAGGGCAGCGGTGAGGCTCGTGCCCAGGGCGGTCCAGAAAGTGTCAGCCATCGGAGGCGCCGCTGAGTTGGGTGCAGGCGCCGGTGCGGGCGGGCTTGTCGTTGCTGGCCATCACCACCACGAAGGCGCCGTCGCCGTGGCCTGGCTGCGCCGGCTCGATCTCCCGGCTGTCCGCCAGTGGGCGAGTGAGGGTCTGGGCCCAGTCCCGCACGCGAAAGCCGGCCTCCACGAGCAGGCGTTCCACCTGGCCGGCCGAGAAGAAGCTGGCGTCCCGGTAGAACGCACTCTCGGCACGGTGCGCGTCGTAGGCCTGACCGAGCGCACTGTTGCGGTCGATGAAGCCGATGACGAGTGTCCCGGCCGGCTTGAGCACGCGTCTTGCCTCGGCGAGCATGGCTGCGGGCGAATCGACGAAGCAAAGGGTGGTCACCACCAGGGCGTGGTCGAAGTTGTCGTCGGCGAAGGGCAGGTCTTCCGCCATGCCCCTGACCACATCGATGCCGCGGGCGCGCGCCAGCGCCAGCATGGCCGGCGATGGGTCAAGCCCCACCTGAATGCCCAGTGCTGCGGCAAAGCGGCCGCTGCCTACGCCGATCTCCAAGCCCAGGCCTGTCAGCGGCACGAAGATCCGCAGCGCCAGCAGTTCCGAGACGTAGGTCTCGTCGTGCGCGTCGAACCATGCCTCGTAGCGGCCGCTGTGTTGTTCGAACGGAGCGTCCTTGGGCATGTCACGCGCGGACGAGCGTCACCGCTGGGCGCCTCGACGTTCTCGGTGGCGGTGGTGCTCGGCACCACGGCCGCCGGTGCCACGTTGCGCGCAGCGCTGAAATGCTGGCAGGTGGCGCTGCTGCGAGGCTTGCTGCAGGTTGCTCAGTACGGTGAGGATGTCCGTGCGCTGCGTGGCGCCGAGCAGCCGTTCGTACATCTCGCCGTTGGCGATCTCGGCCGCGACGGCCGCCTCACAGGCTTCCTGCAGACTGGCATATCGCCTGACCCTTCCCGGCCAGGTATTCGTGGGTATGGGTAGGCCGTACCGCGTGAAAAGCTCCGTGAGTGCTTGCGCGTGCCGCGCTTCCGCATCGCGGATATTGACGAACGGGCGCAATTCGCCGAAGTCGGAGATCACCTGGTCGTAGGTAGCCCACGCGTGATACTCGTCGTCCAACGCCTCTTGCAGAGCCTGGATCTCTGCTGCCGTCAGGCGATCCATGTCGTGCCCCTTCGGTGCGACGGCGTCGTCAAGGAAAGATCGGGATGTTCGCGTCGATGCCTTCGAGTTCAGACTCGGGATGGTGGCGCTTGACCAGCGCCTCGATCTCCTCGACGCGAGCTCGCGGTACGTCGATCATCATCAGCAGTTCGCCGCGCGCGATCGCAGTCTCGAACTTCTCGATTCGACTGCTTGGCAGACCGATGCCCACCATGCCGGACATCCAGGCGCCGAAGCCGACACCGAACAGCGTGAGACCAAGCAGCGCGCCGCCGCCCAGCACCAAGCCGGCTGGTGGGAAAGTCACTGCCAGCGCACCGGCCAGCAGCCCGCTCAGACCACCGGCGGCGACGCCTTTCTGAAGTGCCGGCACCAGGTCGCTGCGCTGCGCGACGCCAGCCTCGGGCAGGTCTTCGAGCGGCGTACCTTCGCGCGCCACGATGTGTATGTGACGCTCCTCGATGCGCGCCAGCAGCAACTCATCGACGATAGCCTTGGCCGACGCCACGCTGGGCACCAGAAAGTAGATCCTACGCATGCATGCTCCTGTTCGCAATCGACCTTGCCAGTGGACCGCAAGCGCAGCATGGTGGCGTTGCGCACGGTCAATGACCTTCCAGCCCGCTATGGTGAAGATAGTTCGATGTCATCCACATACCCACCTGTGTATCGGATGATGAGCGTCTGCGCTGACGGAAGGATTGTCCCCCCTTCGACGCAGCGATCGTTCTCAACCTCTCGTACTGCAAAGGAACTGCCATGACCACCTCCAGCTTTCCCCACCTCAACGAGCCCGCGCCTGACTTCAAGGCGCTGACCACCCACGGCGAACGCAGCCTGTCCGACTACAAGGGCAAGTGGCTGATCCTCTTCTCGCACCCCGCCGACTTCACGCCTGTGTGCACCACGGAGTTCATCGGCTTCGCGAAGGCGGCCGACACCTTCAAGAAGATGAACTGCGAACTGCTGGGCCTGTCGATCGACAGCGTGTTCTCGCACCTGGCCTGGACGCAGAACATCCAGGAGAAATTCGGCGTCACCATCCCGTTCCCGATCATCGAGGACATCAAAATGGAAGTCGCCAGCGCCTACGGCATGGTGCACCCGGGTGCTGCCGACACGCAGGCCGTGCGCGCCACCTTCTTCATCGACCCGAATGGCGTGCTGCGCGCGATGGTCTACTACCCGATGAGCAACGGCCGCTCGATCGACGAGTTCGTGCGCCTGCTGCAGGCCATGCAGACCAGCGACGCCAACAAGGTTGCCACGCCCGAAGGCTGGACGCCGGGATGCGATGTCATCGTGCCGGCACCGAAGACGCCGGATGCGATTGCCAAGCGCAAGGCCGAGGGGCTGAATACGGTCGATTGGTACTTCACGACCAAGAAGCTCTGACCCATCGCAGGGTTCGGATGCGGCAAGCCGCAGGTCTGGCATCGTGACGGCTTCCGATGCACTCGATCGTCTGGCGGTGTTGCCGCAGCATGTCTGGCCGCAGCAGTTGCTGACGGTGCTGGCCGGGCGCGCCGCCGCGTCGCGGGCGCGATGGTGGGTGCGCCGGGTGATTCCATGGTTCGTCGCCCGCTACGGTGTCGACATGGCCGAAGCGGCCGAGGCCAGCCCGGCGGGCTATGCCTGCTTCAACGACTTCTTCACGCGTGCGCTGCGTGACGGTGTGCGCCCGCTGGCGCATGCCGATCTCGTCAGTCCAGTGGACGGCAGCGTGATCCAGTGCGGGGCCATCGAGGGCGACCAGTTGTTGCAGGCGAAGGGTCATCGGTACAGCCTGCGGGCGCTGGTCAGTGGCGACGACGTGCTCGCCGCCCGGTTCCGCGACGGACAGCATGTGTCGCTGTACCTGAGCCCGAAGGATTACCACCGAATCCACATGCCCTGCGACGGCCGCATCCTGCGCATGGTCCACGTACCGGGCCGCCTGTTCTCGGTCAACCCGACCACGGTCCGCGGCGTGCCAGGCCTGTTCGCGCGCAACGAACGGTTGGTCTGCGTGTTCGAGTCTGCGCACGGCCAGTTCGTCATGGTCTTGGTCGGCGCCACCATCGTCGGCAGCATCGCCACCGTCTGGCATGGGGTCGTCAATCCGCCGCGGCCCGGCATGGTGCGCAATTGGCGCTACGACGAACAGCGCATCACCTTGCATCAGGGTGAAGAGATGGGCCGTTTCCTGCTCGGCTCCACCGTGATTCTGTTGTTCCCGAAGGGCATGCCGCGCCTGCGTGAGGACTGGGTGCCGGCACGCACCGTCCGCATGGGCGAGGCCATGGTCTGATGGGCTTCGTTGTCTTGGGCATGGTCCCGAAGTCGCTCGGGCGCAACCCTCCAAGATGAAGATGCGACCCTGTGCGGGGTGCTGACGGGCACTTGCTGTTCTCTATGCGCGAGATGCCGGTGCTGTGGCGACAGGGTCACCAGCCGTTTGCACTGTTCGCAACCGCGCAGCGTCGCAAGTCCTGTTCTTCGTCGCAACGAGCAACTGCGTCGATCGAGGACGACAGCAGATTGCGCCTGAGCGGCTGTTATCAGACGCGAAGTCGTTGAAGGGAATGTCAGCTTCAAGGCGAGGAAACGAGGAGTTCGTACAGCAGCTTGGGGTCGTCCAGCGCCGGTCGGGCACTCAATCTCGCAGCCGGACAACTGACATCCGAGCCGGCTGGCCCGATACGCGGCATCGATGTCGACCACGATCTCGTTGATCAGCGTACAGGCGATGCGTTTCGTCAAGGTCGGCGTGCGCATCACAGCAAACCCGGCAATAGTCCCTGCAGCATCTTCTGCGAGCCACAGAGCAGTTGTCCGAAGCGGATCGATGAGCCGTGCTGCTGCACTGAGTGAGCGACCGGATGGAGCCTATTCCCGGGCCGTTCAGGCCACCGCACGGACGGCTGGCGAGGGGATGACTGCCGGATTTCGGTTGACAGCACCGAATCCTAGGAGAAAGATCCCCTTCGGCATGTCGCGCGGGGCCTGCGGGTCGGTGTGCCCACGCCACGGATGGCTGCCGGACGCAGCCGTGAATCGAGCAAGAGCAAGGAGACACCCATGACCCATCGCTGGATCCGCACGACCGCCCTCGTCGCCGCCTTGAGCCCGCTTGGGGCGGGTGCCGACGAGACCTGCAACTCGCCCTACATGGCCAACCTGGTCAAGGGGCAGGAGGACTTCGTCCACGTCTGGACGCTCGGCGTCAAGGGCATGGGCGACGGCAACGACAAGCTGGTGACGATCGACGCGCACCCGAAGAGCAAGAACTACGGCAAGGTGGTGCACAAGCTGTCGGTACCCGGGCGCGGTGAGGCGCATCACATGGGCTTTACCGACGACCGACGCTACCTCTGGTCCGGTCGGCTGGACGACAACAAGATCTTCGTCTTCGACCTGGTCAACCCCGAGAAGCCCAAGCTGGTCAGGACCATCGACAACCTTGCCAGCAAGACCGGCTTCGTCGGCCCGCACACCTTCTATGCGATGCCGGGCCGCATGCTCGTGCAGGCACTGTCCAACACCAAGGACCATGGCGGCGTGACCGGCCTGGTGCTGTTCAACAACAAGGGCGAAATCGTCGAGAAGTACCCGATGCCGGTCGGCGACATCGGCGGCGCGGTGGGCGACGGCTACGGCTACGACATCGCGATCAACCCGGGCAAGAACACGATGCTCACGTCGAGCTTCACCGGCTGGAACAACTACATGATGGACCTGGGCAAGCTGGTCAAGGACGGCGAGGCGATGAAGCGCTTCGGCAACACCATGGCCGTCTGGGACGTCAAGGCCATGAAACCGCAGAAGGTGCTTTCGGTGCCGGGCGCGCCGCTCGAGATCCGCTGGTCGCTGAAGGAGGGCGACAACTGGGCCGTTACCGCCACCGCGCTGACCTCGAAGATCTGGCTGATCAAGCAGGACGCGCAGGGCCAGTGGCAGGCCAAGGACGTGGCGACGATCGGCGACCCGGCCAAGATACCGCTGCCGGTCGACATCTCGATCACCGCCGACGGCAAGGGCTTGTGGGTCAACACCTTCATGGACGGCACGACGCGCTACTTCGACCTCAGCAACCCCGAGGCACCGAAGCAGACCTACAGCAAGGTCACCGGCAAGCAGGTGAACATGGTCTCGCAGAGCTGGGACGGCAAGCGCCTGTACATCACTTCGTCACTGCTCGCCAACTGGGACAAGAAGGGCGAGGACAACGAGCAGGTGGTGCGCGCCTACGACTGGGACGGCAAGGACCTGAAGCTCGCCTTCGAGGTCGATTTCAACCAGCTGAAGCTCGGTCGCGCACACCACATGAAGTTCTCGGCGCGGCCGGCGGGCAAGACGCTCAGTCAGCTTCAGGCCGGCACGAAGGTGGCGGCGCTACAGTGAATCTGGAAGCGCGACGCTGGCGGCTGGCCGGGCCCGCAGCCGTGCTGCTGGGCTGGGCCGCGCCGCGCGCTGCCCGCGCTGCCCGGGAGACGCCGGCGGCCGCGCGCATGGAGCCCGACGTCTCGCGGCTGCCGGCGCCGGGCACCTACAAGCTGCCACGTCTGTTCACCGCGCCGGACGGCGAGGTGCTCGGGCCCGACGGCCGTCGCTTGCGGCTGTCGCAGGTGCTGGCCTGGCGGCTGTCGGTGGTCTCGTTCGTCTACAGCTACTGCCGCGATCCGGAGGGCTGCCCGCTCGCCTGGCGCACCCTCGACGTGCTGCACGCCGCGCTGCTGGCCGACCCCGCGCTGGCGCGCCAGGCGCAGTTGGTGTCGATCAGCTTCGACCCCAGCCACGACACACCGGAGCAGATGCGGCTCCTCGGCGGTGCGCGCATCACCGATCCGCGCGTGCGCTGGCGGTTCCTCACCACCGCATCGGTGCCCCGCCTGCTGCCGTTGCTCGAAGGCTTTGGCCAGGACGTGAGCGTCGAGCTCGATGCACGCGGCCGCCCGACACGCACGCTCAACCACCTGCTCAAGGTCTTTGTCGTCGATGGCCGGCGCGGGGTGCGCGAGGTCTATGGCGTGCCGACGTTGGCGCCGCAAGCGATCCTCAACGACTTGCGCACGCTGGCTCTGGAGGCGGCCGCGCCGTGAGGCGATGGATCGGCGCGGCGCTGGTCGCCGGGCTGCCGCTCGCAGCACTTTCGGCGCCGCTCGGCCTGCCCGACACGCCGCGCCCGCCGGCGGCGCAGGTCGCCCTCGGCAAGGCGCTGTTCTTCGAGCGCGGGCTGTCGATCAACGGCACGCTGTCGTGCGCGATGTGCCACGTGCCCGAACAGGGCTTCACCTCGAACGAGCTGCGTACCTCGGTCGGCATGGAGGGGGTGAGCCTAAGGCGCAACGCGCCGACGCTGCTGAACGTGGCGTACCAGCGCACGCTGTTCCACGACGGCCGCGCGCGCAGCCTCGAAGAGCAGGCGCTGATGCCGCTGCTGCACCCGGACGAAATGGCCAACCCGGACCTGGTCGCTCTCGTCGCGCGCAGCGCACGGCTGCCGGCCCTGCGCCCGCTGTTCGCGCGCGCCTTCGGCGACCCGCGGCCGACGCCACCGCGAATCGCGGTGGCACTGGCTGCCTATCAGCGCACGCTGCTGGCCGGCGATTCGCCCTTCGACCGCTGGCACTACGCCGGCGATGCCGGCGCGATGCCGGCCGCGGCACGGCGCGGCTTCGAGGTCTTCCGCGCCCAGGGCTGCGACCGTTGCCACTTGGTCGGCACAACCAGCAGCCTGTTCACCGACCATGGCTTCCACAACGTCGGCGTGGCTTGGCGGAGCCAGGCGCGACTGAGACAGGACCAGCCGGTGCAGCTGGTGCCGGGGTTGACGACTCGGCTGACGCCGCAGGAGATCGCGCGCATCGGCGTGCCCGACACGCCCGACCTCGGCCGCTACGAGGTCACGCGCGCTGCGCGGGACCTGCGCGCGGTCCGCACGCCGACGCTGCGCAATGTGGCGCTGACCGCGCCGTACATGCACGACGGCTCGTTCGACACGCTCGAGCAGGTGATCGACCACTACGCGGCCGGCGGTTCGCCGGCCGACCCGACGCAGGATCCGCTGATCCGGCCGCTGGCGCTCTCGCGCGAGGATCGCACGGCGCTGGTCGCCTTTCTGCGCGCGCTGACCGCGCCGCACCCGCCTGGGCGCGGGCGGGACGAGCCGTAGGGCCCCGTGGCGCCAGAGCGGCCGGGCCGAGGAAATGCACACAGGAGCAGTGCGCCTCGGCCTGTGCCAGCGATCGACGACTGCACCACGAAGCCCAGAATGGCCGCCGCCTCTTCCTTGGTGTAGAAGGCCTGCAAACAGCGTGTGCGAATGGCTCAACGCCTCGGACGAGTCCCCGCCGCGAGGTTCGTGATCATTGAGATTGTCAGCCCCGCATCCCGAGCCAGCGCGCGACGGTCGTCTCCGGAACCGTAAGCATTATGCTCACCATATCGGCGCCGATCGCGCGCAGCCTGCGGACTTGTTGAGGGCCGGCGCCCCAAACTTCGGGCAGAGCACCCAGGCGTAGACGCCTTCGTGCAGTGCGACCCCCGCCAGGGTGCGTCGTTTCGTGCGCGGTTCCAGATCAGTTTGCATGCCGCGGTGCGCTACGAAGCGCACGACCGCAACCGGCTTGGAACAACTGTGCCGCTACAGCACCCGCCGGGCAGATGGAGTTCAAGGCAAAGAAAACGTGGCGAGAAAGCACCACGCACTTGGTGATGTCGCCGCTGGCGTTTATGCAGTCGCTGGCGGCGCTGATTCAGTTCAGCCAAGCGCGGCCGCACCCGCCAATGGCAGCTTCGCGGCAGTCAATCTCGGCAGGCGGGTGACCGGTTCGGGTCGGGTGCCGACCGACACGAGCGACTGCTGACCGGCACTCGATTCTTTTGGCTCTGGCGCGCCGAAGCCGCCCAGAGGTGACTGGCCGCTTTCGCCCTGCGGTGCTGTCACCCACCTCCGTTTCCTGAAGGACGGCAACGTCGATCTGAGTCGGCCGCTGCGGCGCATCGGGCGCCCGACAGCCCGACTTTCGTTCTCACCCGCCAGCTCGCCGCCGTTCGCCGGAAGCGGTCCCGGGCGCCTGCGGACCTTCACGGGCATCAAGCCGGGACCGGATGACTTCTGCGTGCAGCGGGCTTGACTTTCAATTTGACTTCGACGCGCGCGCCGAGGCGGTTGATGATCCCGACCAGACGATCGAGCGTGAAACGAGAAAGGTCAGCGTTACGGATGCGCGAGAAGTCCGCCGCCGCAACGCCAGTGAGAGCATGCGCCGCTCGTACCGTCAGGCCATCGCGATCGAGAGTCTTGATGATCTCTGTCGCGAGCAGCGCTTTGAACTGCTTCACGTCGGCGTCGTCCTGGCCGAGGTCGCGATAGACATTTCCACTGCCGCGGATGACTTCGAGCGGTTCGTTCTTCATCACAACATCTCCTTCAATCGTTTCACCCGCGCTGCGATCAAATCGATCTCATGCTTCGGAGTCTTGATCCCCTGAGTCGACTTCTTATGGAAAGCGTGGACGACCCACAACTCCGTGCCAATCTGCACCGCGTACACCACGCGTAACGCGTTGCCGCGGTAGGGCAACGCGATTTCCATCACGCCCGATCCGAGACCCTTCAAGGGCTTGGCGATGTCGGCCTTGCCACCTTCCGCAGCGATGGTCAGCGCAGCCAGGCAGATCGCCTGAGCGCCATCAGGGAAGCTCTCGAACTCCTTGCGGGCCGCACTGACCCAGGAAATCGGTCTTGTTGCTCTAGTCACGTTCAAGTCTCTGCGATGAATGTTGTCATATTTGACAACTAAACGCAAGTGCTGCGGGCCCATGAAGCTGAAGCAACCACAGACTTCGGGTTGGTGACGCTCAAGTCAAGCTCTCAGCCGTTCGCAAGTATCGAATCGATGTGCGAGCCAAGCCGTCGCCACGCTTCACGCTTCTCCTCGGCATAGTCATGATGCATGTAGTGCCGGCGGACCTTGCTGCCGGGCAGTACGTGGTTCTGACATCGATCGATGACGTCAAGGCTTACTCCCAGTGCCTGCATCATGGTCGCAGCCGTGCGGCGCAAGTCGTGCGGAGTCCACTCGCCGTTCTCGCCACGGGAGAGGACAAGTGAATCGTCATTGCGTCGGTTCTTCAGCGGCTGTCGATTCTTGAACTTCATCTGGCGGTCGCCGACTTGCTTCGAGACTGTCTTGAGGTCTATGTGCCCGTCGCGCTGGCTCGCAGGAAAACACCACGCGGAATCACTCCCGCTGGGGCCGGTGAGTGCGTGCAATTCCTTGAACGCGCGAAGTGCAAAGTCCGATAGAAAAACTTGCCAGTCCGTGCGTGTCTTGGTGTTGTCTCTCGGGACGAACCAGGAGGCGGCATCGAGGTCGACGTGTTCCCATCTGGCCTTCAGCAGTTCGCCGATTCGACACGCCGTTCCGAGACAAATCCAGAGCGCCAGTTCAGTCTCGCGCTGCAGGGGTCGGGCGGCACTGCGCCGGTCTGCCGCTGTATCGTATTCGCGTCGGGAGGCAGCAAGAACATCGCGAAGCTCGATGATCTCGTTGGGCTTGAGAACGCGGTCCCGGATGATCGTTTCGTATCCCGCAAAGACCACCTGCTTAGCTTCGACCAATTCTGCGGGGTTGCCATCGCTGAGCAATGCCTTCCAAGGTGGCCTCTTGATAGACCATCGATACATCTGTCGTATCTCGGACAGCATGCGTTCCGCCGTGCGACCCCGCTTGCGACTGCGACCGACTTTGCGCAGCGCATCCCTAAGATCGGTGTCGCCAACGACGCGCACAGGTTTGTCACCGATGCGCGGCAGAATGTCCTTTTCGAAGGTCCGGCGCAGTTCCGCGTTGTCGTCGGCACGTTGCACGCCGTTGGCCATCCATGCTTCGAACATGTCGCCGAAGGTGGAGGCATCTTGCTTGCGCCTCGCCTCGGCCTCTTCAAGCGCTTCACGCCGGGTGGCCTGTTCCTCTTCCTGCGCCATCAGCGCGACGCGCGGATCGAGACCGTTGGCGATGTTGCCCCGCTCGCGCGCTGCGGCGCTTCGTGCAGCTGCCAACGATATGTCCGAGGCGCCGCCGAGTGCCAGCTTGCGTCGGCTGCCGTTGAAGCCGTAGATGAACAGCCACGACTTGAACCCTGAAGGGAGGATGCGCAGATAAAGGCCGCCGCCGTCTGCGATCAGCCGATCCTTGGCTGTCGGCTTGGCGGTCTTGACTGATCGATCGGTGAGTTGATGCAGGGCCACTGGAGCGGGATTTGGCGGTGCCTCGATGAGCGGAAAGAGGTGCGGGTCGAACGCTCTTGGCGCCAACCGGCGACCCCCGGTAGTTTTGTCAAGAATACGTCAAGTTGGGTCGCCGTGGGAACAGAATGGGAACAAATCGCACGCGCTTGAAAAAATCAGTCTGGGACGTCTTGGAACAACAATGGACGATTAAACTCAATTAAAACATATGGTTAGAAGGAATTCTGTCGTCCCGAGTCGTTCCAGAAGATTCCGCTGAATCCCGCGTATACCCAACTGTCACGCCGGGGGTCGCGGGTTCGAGTCCCGTCCACTCCGCCAAGAATTCAAGGCCACCGCAGTGCGGTGGCCTTTTTCCTATAAAGCCCCGCGTGGCGCGGGCTTCCGGCCGGTCCGGTTTTCTCAGTGGCCTCTCAGGCGCATTGATTCGGCCCTCGGCGCCGTGCTTTCTCACATTCAGTGATCGTGAACCCCACTTTGGTTTGAGGTCTCACTTCGGCCTCTCCCGTTCGGGGGCGCAAGCCCCAACGAGACAAGGGGCTCACGCCCCTTGTGCGGTCGGGCGCTGACCGGTCAGCCGAGCCCCAGCACCCGTCGCTGCTCAGCCCAGTCCATGGGCAGGGGAGAAATGGCCATCAACCGCCTCACGCCCAGTCCGATCGGCTGCTCGCCGCGTGAGATGCGTTCGACGATGTCGGGCGCGAGGAAGGCCAGGTACACCGTGCGCGTCACATCGCGGCTGGCCTGACGGTGCTCCTGTGCGATCGACAAGATGCTGTCGTGGTCTCCTGAGCGCAGGGCTTCGAACCACCGATTCGCCTTGGTCAGCAGCGCCACAAGCCCACGATCCGGTGCGGCCACCTCGTGGGTCTGCTCGCCCACGATCAAGCGCATGGCCAGCCCACCGCGCTTGAGCCGAACCGGTACCGTGATCGCATAGATGCGTGACTCGTGCGTGGGCTCTTTGTTGCACAAGGCGGCTTCAAGCACGCCGATCTCCAGCGATGACTCGCCCACCGTCACGCGAGCCAACACCTTCTTGACCACCTGGATCCGATCCACAGCGCTTCCGGTGGCGAGCAGCCTGGCGTTCGCAGCTGCGGCTTCGAGTACGCCCTTCGTCTCACCGGCGCTCAGTCGAGGCACCGCGGCAAGCACCCGTTGCTCGTCACGCAGGAATTGCGTCAGCTCGTTCAGCACTGCCTTCTCCAGCTCCGGCGCCGGGATGCGAAGCACCGACTTCGCCTCGGACTCGCTCGACTCGTCCCGGCGATAGTAGTAGCGATAGCGCTTGCCGCCCTTCTTGGCATGCGTGGGCTGCAGGCGATGGCCTGCGGCGTCGAACAGCAGCCCGGCCAACAAGCAGGGCTCGGCCGCGTCGCTGCGCCCGCTGTAGGTCTGGGCGTTGCGTGCCAACTGAACCTGCACCGCGTGCCAGACAGCCTCGTCGACGATGCCCTGGTGCTGCCCTGGGTGCACCTCGCCCTTGTGCGAGATGCGCCCAATGTAGACCGGGTTGGACAACAGCCGGTACAGGTGTCCGCGGGTGACTGGATGGCTCGCTGGGTGCCTCCATGCGCGGGGTGTCGATCATCGAACCGTTGGTGATCGACATGAACGAGGCCCGAGTGCGCACCTTGGAACAGGTGCGCCAGGTGGTGGCCGGCACGCAGGCGCTGGAGTTCCGCAGCGCCGATGACGACAAGGGCCGCTACGCCTGGATCGAACAGGTCCTGAAGCGCTTCGGATACCTGACGCTACTGCCGGAGGCGATGGCTATGGTGCTCACGGGCATGTTGGCCGATCAGGTCGAGGCGATCATGGCAGCGAAAGTGGTCGGGCCAGCGGTGGATGACGATGTCGAGGAGAGCCGGATTCGCGGCGACACGACCATCAAGGAGGTCGAACTTCTTCAGCTCATCAAGGCTCGTGTTGTGCAAGGAATCTTCTGCGGACTTGTGGAACTACGTAAACCTGCCGGTCCGCCGCCGGTCCCCGACGCCCAGAACTTCGGGCCGCCCAAGTCTTCTCGATGATGGTCTGCTCCAGGATGGCGGCGATGATCTTCAGCTTGCCCGAGAGCCGCCGTCCGCGAGTACCTGCTGATGGCCGCCAGCGTGAGTACGCGGAGGCGCCAGGAAGCCGACATTGGCGGGCAAAGGCACTCGCGTCGAACGGCGGCTTACTGGCGTCGCTGCGAACTGGCGCTCCCGGCCAGGTCCGGACGTTCAAGGTCCGCGAAATTCGTGGCGCCAACGACCGGTCCCAAAGTACAGCTGACGTAGATCGAAATCCTTCCGCGGCGACGAAAACTCCTAAGCGGTCATTCGATGACAGCCAGCAAATGGTGGCGTCGGAACTCTGATGGGTGGCGGGTCCTCAAAGGCCCGAACTGACGCTGCCGACCCAGAACCGACATCCGCAGTCCTGATCTCGCCGCCCCAAAGCTGCTCGCTGGGCCGAGGCGCCAACTCCTGGGACATCAGGAATCAGCAGATCGGTCCCCAGCCGCTTTTCGGGTCCTGTTGAGGCGCCTTGAAACTCCCAAACCCCAGAGGGCGGTAGTCGCAACAGCGTGGGGTGCCAATGCTATGCGCAATCCGCGTCGGCCGGCGCCGCGCTCAGCGGGAGATCAGCTGGGCCGGGCCGAAGCGGCCTGGCGCCGACGGATCCTGTAGCCGCAGGTAAAGACCGTTGCTCTGCCCGATGACCAGATCGGTCCGGCCATCGCCATCGAGGTCGGCGGCCGCCACGAAGGTGATGAAGCCCCCGTCGCGCGGGCCGTATTGCACGCTGCCTGGCTGCGCCGGGTTCTGCAGCGTCACTTCCACG
>Ga0105097_10000833_pt1 | contig 14590 bp, 14 predicted proteins | sample PPLLak12cMay2015_FD_87035 | JGI IMG/M metagenome (GOLD analysis project Ga0105097, IMG submission 87035) | Freshwater sediment microbial communities from Prairie Pothole Lake near Jamestown, North Dakota, USA - PPLs Lake P7 Core (1) Depth... | ecosystem: Environmental > Aquatic > Freshwater >... | reverse complement strand
TACGCAAGCTGAATTGGAGGATTGCTTTCGATTCGCAAACGCGGCAGGGGCTTTGGCTGCAACGAAGCGAGGGACGATCACCGCCGCACCCGACCGGTCGGAAGTGGAGGCACTACTTTCCAAGTAATTCCGGAAGCCTTTTCTCATATTGATCACATACGTTTTCGCGTAAAATCAAAGGTATTGAGGGTTCATATTCAACTCTAAGGAGTGCATCATGCGAATCGGTGTGTTTTCGGTAATCTTTCAGCAGCTCCCTTTCGAAATAGCCCTGGATAAAATCTTCTCCTACGGCGCGACTGCCGTGGAGATCGGAACGGGCGGTCTGCCCGGCGCGCATCACTGCAATGTGGATGAGCTGCTTGCCAGTGATGAAAAACGAAAAGCATATCTCAAGTCGGTTGAAAGCCGCGGGATGATCATCAGCGGGTTTAGCTGCCACTGGGATCCGATCGGACCGGATAAAAATATCGCCCAAGCTTCGGATGAGGTCTTCCGCAAGACCATCCGCCTGGCAGAAATGTGTGGCGTTCCGACTGTGAATGTGCTTTCCGGTCTACCGGCGGGATCTGCCAGTGATACCCAGCCGAACTGGGTGACCTGCCCATGGCCGCCGCATTTCTTATCGATCCTGGATTACCAGTGGAACCAGGTTGGGATCCCCTATTGGCGCGGGGCAGCCGCATTTGCTGAATCTCACAAAGTGAAAATTGGGATCGAGATGCATCCTGGCATGCTGATCTACAATGTGGAAACCCTCCTGCGCATGCGGGAAGCCTGCGGACCTGCGCTTTGCGCCAATTTTGACCCCAGCCACCTTTTCTGGAACGACGTCGATCCTGTGGCCGCCATCCGCAAGCTGGGTGGGGAAGCGATCGCTCACGTGCACGGCAAGGATTGCTATGTGGATCCTTTCAATGTAGCCGTTAATGGCTGCAATGATCATAAAACCTACACCGATATTCCCCACCGCTCCTGGACCTTCCGCTCGATCGGTTATGGGCACGATATTAAGGTTTGGAAGGATATTGTTTCCGCGCTGCGCATGGTCGGCTACGATCACGTGATCTCCCTCGAGCACGAGGACGGGATGATGTCCTTTGATGAGGGCGTCCGCAAGGGATTATCAGCTTTAAGCGATGCTGTCACTGTTGAAGAACCAGGCGAAATGTTCTGGGCGTAAACTGACCGAATAATTGTTTAAAAAATCTTAAATTCGGAGAATTCATGAAAACAAAACTTGTACCTGTATTTTTCAAGAGTGCGCAGGACCCTGAATTTCTAAATCAGCTGGCTGAACTGAAGAAGCTGTTGGTTGGTGAAGCCGAGTTCCTTGAACCGATCGCTCTGGGAAAGAGAATACCCGAGTCTGACGGTGTGATTTTCCCGCAGATGCTAGGAGATGCGTTTCGCCGATTGAAGGAGATTCAAGCTCTGCCGCAACCGATCATGGTCGTCACCTCGGAATTCGGTACGGTTTCTATGTGGGATTGGGAGATCAACAGTTACCTCACTTCGAAGGGGGTGAGGGTTGTGGCCCCTAACACCCTGGAAAAGACAAAAATGGCCTGCCGGGCATTTTCATTAAAGAGAGAGTTGAAATCTGCAAAGCTGCTTGCTTACCAGGATAACCCTGCCAATGGTACCGGGCTGCAGGATGAAATCTTCAAGCGCTTCTACTGGTGGGAACCCGAGTGCGTAAACGCGATCGAAAAAAGATACGGGATCAAGGTCGTAAAGAAGAGCTTTAAGAAGCTGGCTGAGGATGCACGCGCGATAAGTGACGCCGATGCGCAAAAGGTGTGGGAACAGCGCAGGGCTAAAACCCCTGTGGGTAAGATCACCAACAAGCAGATCCTGGGTGCGATCAAGCTATATATGAAGATCAAGGAAGACCTGGATGCGGATCCCGCGATCATCGCGGCGGGCATGAACTGCCTGAACGAATCGATGTATTGCGATACCACCCCATGCCTGGCGTGGAACCTGCTTTACGAGGAGAGGAAAATGGTGTGGGGTTGCGAAGGCGACCTGGTAACCATGCTCACTGAAGTGTTGATCGCCAAGACCATCGAAGTACCATTCATGATGACCAACCTGTACCCGTTCGTGATGGGCCAGGCTGCCCTCAAGCATGAGCACATTCCGGAATTCCCGAAGGTGAACGGGGACCCGAAGGATCATGTTCTCGCCGCACACTGCGGATATTTGGGGGTCGTACCGCAATCCTTTTCGACCAAATGGAAGCTGGAGAGTAAAGTCCTTGCCATCGTGGACGATAACGCTACCGCCATCGACGCGCGATTACCCGAAGGACCGATCACCCTGGTGAAGCTGAAGCCGCCTTTTAATTCCTGGAGTGTGATCGAAGGCGAGCTGCCCAAATATGCGCAGTACCCTGGTTCGCACTGCCTGAATGGGGCAGTGATCCGGGTCTCCAATGGCCAGAAGATGGTGGATGAGGTGATCTCCCACCACTATATTGTCACCACCGGGCACAATTTGAATGCGCTGGAAATGGTCTCGAAGGTATTTGATTTGGAAGTAGAGACGATCAAGTAGAGGGAAAAACGCTTTTCTAAAAGAGTCGGGAAAACTTTTATTCCCGACTCTTTATATATATTTCTTGGAGAAACGACTAAAATTTGTTTTCTGACATATACTTACTTAGCAAAGCAAAAATCCTATCGGAGGGCATGCCATGGCAGATACCAGGAAGGTTGAAACGAAACCTGAATCCGATCCCAAAGGACGCGGCCAAAAAACCGGGATGATCGACTTGCCGCAGCGGTGGGACCGGTTTGAACCGCTAGCAGAGATCATTGCCACGATCATCCTGGCAGTGGCAACACTCGCGACTGCCTGGAGCGGTTACCAGTCTGCCCGATGGAGCGGTGTTCAGGCAGCGAACTACAGCCGGGCAAGTGCATCCAGGGTGGAATCCAGCCGAGCTTCTTCGATAGCAGGCCAACAAATGCAGATCGATATCGGTTTATTTACCAATTGGATCAACGCTTATGCTGACGACAACCGGGAACTGGCCGATTTTTACCAGGCAAGATTTCGGGAGGAATTTAACCCGGCGTTCGACGCCTGGTTGTTGACGAATCCAAAGAATAATCCGGATGCCCCTAAATCCCCGTTTGCGATGCAGGAATATTCTCTGGCGAAGAACAAGGAAGCGGAAGCGCTTGAGGTGAAAGCGGGGGAGTATTTTAATTTGGCTGAGGAATCCAACGAGATCGCCGACCGGTATGTGCTGGATACAGTGATCCTGGCTTCGGTGCTATTCCTCGCCGGCCTGGCATCGCAAATTAAGTCGTTTCGAATGAAATCCTTCATAGTCATTTTTGCTTTGATAATTCTGACGTGGGGGTTATATAGCGTATTCATTTTACCGATAGAATGAACCGGAAAAATATTGGCACTTGACAATCATTAAGGAATTTGCTATATTATTGCCTAATATGGAAAACATAATCCATTCCCATCATCATGGTTCAAACCCCAGACCTGATCGGCAGGCCTGTCTCTTCCGTATCCAAGGATGATGTAATTCCAAACGATGAGATCAAGGAACCCCCGGTCAGCCGGGGGTTTTTGATTTCCTGTTATAGGACGATAATTTGAAACTTCGAATTTTTGACCGTGCATCTGCAGAAGGATCCATACTCCAACGCAAGCCTTTGGGAGAAGGACCCGTCTCTGATCGATTGCGGGAACGCATTCGGGAAGTATTTGGTGCGGATTTACAGCCTCAGCAGGCGGTCCAGCAAATCCTTGATGATGTCCGGTCCCGGGGAGATCTCGCGCTTGCTGATTGGACTTTTAGATTGGATGGCAAACGGATCGAGCGGTTCCGGATACCAGCCGATGAAATCCAGGCATCCTTGAATGAAATATCCCCACAGGTGGTTGATAGCTTGCGTGCATCAGCCGCCAGGGTGGTGACATTCCATAAACTTCAACCAATAAACTCCTGGTTCACCGCAAAAACCGGTTCCCGCCTTGGTCAGATCTTCCGACCGATCCGTCGGGTGGGATTATATATCCCGGGTGGAACCGCGCCACTGCCATCCAGCGTGATCATGTCCGCGATACCCGCCCGGGTTGCCGGCGTGGAACAGATTGCGCTTTTTTCACCGCCTGGACCGGAGGGAAAAATTCCATCTGTTATCCTCGCCGCTGCTGCGGTCTGCGGTGTTGACGAGGTGTATTCCCTGGGAGGCGCACAGGCAATTGCTGCCATGGCTTATGGGACCAGCCAGGTTCCCGCAGTGGATAAGATCTTCGGTCCCGGTAATCTATTTGTCACCCTGGCAAAGCGCGATGTTTTTGGAACGGTGGGTATTGATGGGCTGGCTGGACCGACCGAGACGGTGGTGATCGCAGACAATTCTGCCCGGCCGGATTGGGTGGCGTTGGATCTGCTGGCACAGGCGGAACACGATCCGCTTGCGGCAGCCATCCTGATCACACCTTCCCGACCGCTTGCAGAAAAGGTCGCCGCCGAGGTGGAAAAACTGCTCGCTCCAGAAAGCCGGCAACCATTCGGGCGGCAGGAGATCATCCTGGCATCGCTGCAGAGTGGCAGCGGTATCGTGGTCACCCAAAGCATGGAGGAAGCTTTTGAGCTTGCGAATACCTTCGCACCGGAACACCTGAGCCTGTCCATTTCTGATCCTGAAAGCTGGCTGGATAAGGTCCGGTGTGCCGGGGGGGTCTTTTTAGGTGAGCGGTCTTTTGAAGTTCTGGGTGATTACGCTGCAGGTCCCAGTCATGTGATGCCCACCGGCGGTACAGCCAGGTTCGCCTCGCCCTTGAACGTTCTTGATTTTATGCACATCATCAGTGTGGTCGGATTGGATCCCGCCGAGGCGCGGGAGATCGCTTTGGTTTCAGCCCAGCTTGCCCGGGTGGAAGGTTTGGATGCCCATGCTCGTTCCGCGGAAGCCCGTGCAGCCAGGGATAAATAATCCATTTTGAGAGGAAAGAAAGATGAAAAACCGTTTTGCATTAATTGTCGTCCTTTTGAGCGTCACCGCCCTGCTTCTGGCGGCTTGCGCACCGCAGCCTGCTGAAAAAGTGCAGGTTCGGATCGGAACCCAACCTTGGATCGGCTATGGTCCCTGGTATATTGCTGCTGAAAAGGGTCTTTTTGATAAGTACAATATCGCCGCCGAGCTGGTCAATTTCAATACGGACCAGGATGTGAATGCTGCTTTTGCCTCCGGAAATATGGAAGCAGCCAACCTGGCCACCCACACCGCTGCCAGGCTCTTTGAAGCTGGCGTCGACCTTCGCGTGGTCCTTCTGGAGGATGCTTCCTATGAAGCGGATGCCATTCTGGCTGGCGAGGGCATCCAGAGCATTGCGGACCTGAAGGGGAAGAAAGTAGCTTATGAAGAAGGCGCCACGAGCGACCTGCTGCTTAATTTCGCCCTCGGTCAAAATGGGATGTCCATCGCGGATATTGTGCCGGTTCCATTACCTGCTTCGGATGCGGGTCTTGCGCTTGCAGCTGGCGAAGTGGATGCAGCGGTGACCTATGAGCCATACATCACCGAAGTCCTGAAACAGGACGAAAAATTGAGCCTGCTTTATACCGCAGCGGAGAGGCCGGGGCTGATCTCTGATGTGCTGGTTGTACCTCAAAGCTTTGCCAATCAGAACCCCGCGGTTGTGAAGAACCTGGTCAAGATCTGGGATGAAGCCCTGGCTTTCTATAAGAGCAACCCGGATGAAGCGAAAGCGATCATCTCGAAAGCAGTTGGCGCTGAACCAGCCGACCTGGCGACCGCCTTTGACGGTGTGGAGTTTTACGACCTGGCTACGAACGCAGAGCAGTTGGGCGGGGCTTTCTTCCCTACCTTCGAGGATATCGGAAAAGCAGAGGTAGCAATGGGCTTCCTGCAGGCGTTCCCACAGGCACAGGATCTGTTGGATACTTCGTACCTGAAATAGGTAAAGACTCCTTGCGAAAAAGTAAAACTCACGTTGCGATTGAAAACCGGCAGCCGGGGAGACGCCCTCCCCGGCTGCTGGAACTGCACCGCGATATATCCCCCGTGGTGTATTGGTCTGCCGGAATCGGGCTTATCGCGCTTGTCCTGGTGGGTTGGGTGGTTCTCTCCGGATTGGGTCTGGTTAAGCCCATCTTCCTGCCTTCACCCTCCGCTGTTTGGACAGAATTTAACCGCCAGGTATCGGAGGGCATCCTGTTGGCGGATATGACCGCCAGTCTTTACCGGATCATGGCTGGTTGGATGTTATCCACCCTCATCGCTTTACCGATCGGGATTCTTATGGGCAGCTTCCGGTTCTTCGAGGGCTTGTTCGAGCCATCTGTAGATCTTGTCCGGTACATGCCAGCCGTTGCGTTCGTCCCCCTCAGCATCCTCTGGCTTGGAGTGGGGGATTCCCAAAAATTCCTCATCCTGTTCATCGGAACCTTCTTCCAGGAAGTGCTGATGATCATGGATAATGTCAAAAACGTGCCAAAGGAATTGGTTCAGACGAGTTACACCCTCGGATTGGGAAAATGGGAGGTTCTCCGAGATGTGGTTCTGCCAACAGCCCTTCCAGGTATTTGGGATACTTTCCGCATCACCCTTGGTTGGTGCTGGACCTACCTTGTGGTTGCTGAACTTGTGGCAGCAAATGTGGGATTGGGCTACCGGATCATGCGCGCCCAAAGATTCCTGCAGACTGAGAGCATTATCCTGGGGATCCTCATCATCGGGTTGCTGGGTTTGATAACGGACCTTTTGTTCAAGGCGGCTGCCAGACGCATGTTCACCTGGGTGGAAAGGCAGGCATAGGTGAGCATAAAAGTTGAAGCCAGGAACGTCGGGCGTGTATTTAAAATGCGCCACGGGCAGGAGGTTATCGCGCTGCAGGATTTCAACCTTACGGTCCGTGAAAATGAATTTGTCTCCATCATCGGTCCTTCCGGCTGCGGCAAATCATCCTTCCTCCAGATGGTGGCTGGTTTAGATTTTCCCGACAGCGGGGAGATTCTGGTGGATGGCGCGCTGGTGAACAGCCCGGGAGCTGATCGGGGCATGGTATTCCAGGGATATACGCTCTTCCCCTGGCTGACCGTTGAGGATAATGTTCGCTTTGGTTTGAAAAAATCCTCCCTGCCCGCGGAGGAAAAAGCAGAGATCGTCCGTGGTTACCTCGAGCTTGTTGGATTGACGGCGTTCGCCAGGGTTTACCCGCGGCAGCTTTCAGGGGGAATGCGGCAACGGGCTGCCATCGCCCGTGCGCTTGCCGCAAAACCCAAGGTGCTTTTGATGGACGAACCATTCGGTGCGCTGGATGCGCAAACCAGGTTGATGATGCAAGCCCTGCTTTTGGAAGTGTGGGAGCGGGAACGAACCACAGTTCTTTTTGTCACCCACGACGTTGAGGAAGCGATTGTGCTTTCAGATAGGGTCTACCTGATGTCCGCCCGGCCTGGAAAGGTGCGGGAAGTGATGGAGATCGATATTCCCCGGCCGCGGAAATTCTTTGAAGCTGAATACAACCCGAAGTTCCAGTCCCTTCGAAAGCAATTGCTGGAGTTGATCCGCGAAGAAGTTGAATCTGCCTTCGTCGCGGGATTCGCAACCCCAAATTTCTGAAATCCGATCAATAAATATTCCTCTAAGAATGATGTCCTTCTTTTGAAAGCGTTATTTATATTCAAACATTATACAAACCATTGTCATCATCTCTGTGGGCGGATAACATAGACACATAAGTAGTACATACTATATACATCAAGGAGAGATGAAATGAAAAAGTTTGGATTGGTAAGTGTATTGATGGCAGCGGTCTTTATCCTGGCCGCCTGCGCCCCGGCGATGACCCCCGCTCCCGAGCCCACCAAGGTTCCCGAGCCAACCGCCATGCCCGAGCCGGAGTTGAAAGATATTGTTGATACCGCCGTTGCGGACGGCCGCTTCGGAACCCTGGTCGCAGCGGTACAGGCTGCCGGACTGGTGGATGCGCTCAAGGGGGAAGGTCCCCTGACCGTTTTCGCCCCCACCGATGATGCCTTTGCCATGCTCCCTGAGGGAACAGTGGAAAGCCTGTTGAAGGCGGAGAACCTGGAACAGCTGAAATCCATCCTGCTCTACCACGTGGTGGGCGGCAAACTGATGGCCTCGGATGTGACCTCCATGACGGCAGCTGAAAGCCTGGAAGGCAGCGAGATCGCCTTCAAGGTGGACATGGGCAATGCCTATGCCAATGAAGCCAAGATCATCATCACCGACATTGAAACCTCCAACGGGGTCATCCATGTGATCGACTCGGTGCTGCTGCCCCCGGCAAAGTTATCCGATATCGTTGACACCGCGGTCGCCGATGGGCGCTTCAAGACCCTGGCTGCTGCGCTCGGAGCTGCCGGTCTGGTGGAAACCCTCAAAGGGGAAGGTCCCTTCACCGTCTTTGCTCCCACCGATGATGCCTTCGCAAAGCTGCCTGCCGGGACCGTGGAGACGCTGTTGAAGCCGGAGAACCTGGAACAGTTGAAATCCATCCTGCTCTACCATGTGGTCAGCGGCAAGGTGCTGGCTGACCAGGTGGTGACCCTGGAAAGCGCTGATACAGTGCTTGGGAAACCGGTGACGATCAAGGTGATGGACGGCAAAGTGTATGTGAATGACAGCCAGGTTGTGCTCACCGATGTGCTGGCCTCCAATGGTGTGATCCACGTGATCGACTCGGTGCTTCTGCCCCCACAGTAATCAAATTCAAGTAACCCAATCGTTCAGCTGTCCTGAAAAGGACAGCTGATTTATTTTTGCAAACAGCTTTGGGCAGGATAAGTTTGATTTACAGTGTTATCTTGGGCTGCCACCTGGGTTAATCATATTCAATCATTTTCAACCCTTTTGTACCCAGGCTCCCTGTGGGCTGGTTGAGACCCGAAGCAACCGCACCTCCAGACCAGCCCTCTGAAAACAGTCTTTCATCGAACGGACCAATTCATCATCCTCTGCAGAGGAAAAGACGATAATACCTGGACCCGCTCCGGAAAGGGCGGCTGCTGCGCCTTTTTTCCTCGCTTGCACCAAAGCTTCGGCTGCGCCGGGAATCAATTTCAACCGGTAGGGCTCGTGCAGGCGGTCGTGCATCACGCGAGCTAGCAGTATCTGATCACTCTCCAGGAATGCCCGAACCACAAGCGGAACCCGCCCGAGGTTGAAAACCGCATCGGAGTAGGTAACTGTGGCAGGCAAGGCAGCGCGGGCTTCCCGCGTGGGAAAGTGAAAAACCGGCACAAGGACAGCCACCTTGCTCGTTGGGATTTCAAAGCGCTGGTAAATGATCCCTTCATCCTGGGCAAGAACAACCAAACCCCCCAAGAGCGCAGCTGCGGCATTATCTGCGTGCCCTTCCATTTTGGCAGCCAGGCGGATCATTTCACCCATTTCCAATCTCAGCTCGTGCAGCGTATTTGCCGCCAGGATGCCCACTACTACCACCGAAGCGCTGGAACCCAGTCCCGAGCCGATGGGGATGCGGTTCGTCATGCGGATATGCAGTCCGCCAGGGCGGGTGAAGCCCTGGGACTCCAGGCAGCGCAGGTAGGCACGGATGACAAGGTTTTTTTCATCCGTTGGAAGCTGGGCGGAACCTTCACCAGTTACTTCCACCCGGAAATCGGCAGCCGGTTCGATCTCGGCTTCGTTCCAGAGATCCAGGGCGACCGCTAGGCAATCGAACCCCGGACCCAGGTTGGCGGAGGTGGCTGGAACCCCGATCCTGAGCTTCATGCCTTCTCCCCGAGGATCGCCGCAGTAAGCACATCTACACTCGCGGGAAGCAAACGCGGAGCCGGCATACTTTTCGCGATGATCTCCGGGTCCTTCATCCCGTGCCCGGTGCAGACTGCCACCACACGTTTGCCAATAAGTTGAATGCGTCCTTCATTTAGTTGGGCAGCCAGACCGGCCAACCCGGCTGCGGATGCAGGCTCCACCCAAACACCTTCGGATGCCAGTCTACGCTGCATCGCCAGGATATTCTCATCGCTCACCGCAATGATCCTGCCGCGGGATTCTTCCGCCGCTGCCAGGGCTTCCTTCCCCCGGGCTGGCTTACCGATGCGGATGGCAGTGGCAACCGTTTCGGGATTTTCCACGGGGTACCCCAAAACCAGGGGGGCTGCACCGGCTGCCTGTACCCCGAGGATCTGCGGCAGGCCGGTTTGATGGATCCTCTCATATTGCCGAAACCCCATCCAGTAGGCAGTGATGTTACCGGCGTTTCCAACGGGCAGGCATAACCAATCCGGAGCGCTGCCGAGCGTATCGCAGATCTCGAATGCAGCGGTTTTTTGTCCCTCCAGGCGGTAGGGATTGAGCGAGTTGACCAGGGCGATGGGGTTACGGTTGGCAAGCTCCACCACCAGGCTGAGGGCATCATCAAATGAACCCTGGATCTGGATAACTTCCGCGTTGTAGGCAACCGCTCCAGCCAGCTTGCCGGAAGCTACCTTGCCCTCCGGGATGATCACGACCGCCCGCATCCCAGCCCGGGCGGCGTAGGCGGCTGCCGAGGCGGCGGTGTTACCGGTGGAGGCGCAGATCACTGCCTTCACCCCGCGACCGGCAGCCTCGGAGATCGCCACGGTCATGCCGCGGTCCTTGAAGGAACCGGTGGGATTCAATCCTTCGTATTTAACGAAAAGCTCAAACCTGCCACCCATCTCCGCTGCCAGGCGGGGAAGGGGGATGAGGGGGGTATTGCCTTCGAGAAGGGAGACCTCGCCAGTGTAGGTGGGGATATCCATGAGGGGGCGGTAGTGGGAAAGGACACCCATGTATTGTGTTGTTTGCATTTTCTGTTCGACTTTCGGTATTTTTGAATGGTGATAATTTTACCGGATAGCTAATTAAAAAACCGGCGAATTGCCGGTTTTAGGATTTATAAAAGTGATCAATCGTCTTTTGGGCGATACTTTTCCAATATATCCTTTACCGCCTGGATACCCGGCTGAGCGAGTGCTTCCTTTGCCATCCGTTCGCATTCCGCTGTGTTCAACCCGCGGATGAGTTCCTTGATCTCGGGGATCGCGGATGGCGACATGCTAAACTCGTCCAATCCCATCCCGAGCAGGAGTGGTGTGGCGAGCGGGTCACCTGCCATCTCGCCGCACAGACCCACCCAGCGCCCATTTTCATGCGCCTTCTGGATCGTGCGGTCGATCAACTTCAACACCGCCGGGTGGAAGGGACTGGCAAGGTATGCCACCCGTTCGTTTGTGCGATCCACTGCCACCGTATATTGGGTCAGGTCATTGGTGCCGATGCTGAAGAAATCCACGAATTCCGCCAGGTGTTCGATGATCAAGGCGGCAGAGGGGATCTCCACCATGATGCCAAATTGGGGTTTTTTAACTTGCAGGAGGTTTTCCTTCTGGAGCGAGGCTTTTGCTTTTTCGAAAATCGCTCTGGCTTGCTGCACTTCTTCCACGCTGGAAACCATGGGCGCCATGATCCGCAGGTCATTTTGGGGAGAAGCAGCTTTCAGCAATGCCCGCATCTGGGTCAGGAGTATTTCCGGGTGCTCGCGCATCATGCGGATTGCCCGCCAGCCAAGGAAAGGGTTGGATTCCTGCTGAAGGTCAAGGTAATCCACCTGCTTATCACCACCAATATCAAGTGTGCGAACCACCACAGGGCGGCTGCTCATCACCTGGAAAATCTCCCGGTAAATGGAAGCCTGCTCCTCCTCGTTGGGGAGGCGGCCGAAATCCAGGTATAGGAATTCGGTCCGCAGCAGACCAACACCCTCTGCGCCGAATTCAACCGCCTGGCGGGCATCTTCCACGCCGCCAATATTGGCAACGATCTCCACAAGTTTGCCATCCAGGCTTCGCGCAGGTTCAAAGGCGGATTTCAATCGAACCTGCCAGGCTTGTTCCCAACTTTGGCGGGCAACCTGGGCGGATTCGATCTCTTCCTTCCCGGCTTCGATGGTCAGGGTGCCGGTATCACCGTTGAGGATCACATCCGATCCAGCAACGATCTCGGAGAATTCGAACGGGATACTGACCGCCGCCGGCACCGCCAGGCTGCGGGCGAGGATGGCTGTATGCGAGGTGGGGCCGCCGTGGCGGGTGCAAAGGCCAAGAATCATTGACCGTTCAAATTGGATGGTGTCGGAAGGGGTCAGATCATCAGCAAGGATCACGGACGGCTGAGAGAGGTTGTATTGATCCAGAGAAATGCCGTTCAGGCAATAGAGGATCCGCCGGCTCACATCACGGATATCCTGGGCGCGTGCCTTAAAGTACTCGTCCTCCAGCGCCAGCATCTGCCGGGCGAATCCTTCCGCGGTTTCCGCCACAGCTGCCTCGGCGTTGATCTTCTCAGTAGTTATTGACGCACGGATCGCCCCAAGGAATTCCGGATCATCCAGGAAAAGTTTATGGGCTTCAAAAATCGCGGCGTCCGCTTCACCAATATTTATCAATGCTCGTTCATGGAGCTGCTCAAGCTGATGACCGGCTTCGATAAGCGCTTTATTAAGCCTATCGACCTCCAGGGAGGGGTCCGCAATAGTTTTCCTGTCGATGCTTACGGAGGCAGGTTTATAGATCCAGCACGGACCAATGGCGATCCCGCCCGAAACTCCGATCCCTGTGAATTGATGCATCAGGCAGTCTCTCCGAAATTGCTGGCGATCAATTCCTGGAGGGCGACCATGGCTTCGACCTCATTTTCTCCATCTGTCTCGATCCGAATGGTATGTCCCTGCTGCACCCCCAAGGTAAGAACGCTCAGAATGCTTTTCGCGTTGACGGTTTTGCCAGCAGTGGTTAGATTACACACCGTGATCATGCAGGGGAATTTTCCGGCGGTTTTCACAAATTCAGCAGCCGGGCGGGCATGTAATCCCACAGGGTGTGTAACGAGTATATCGGATGATTGCATCGTATAGATCTCCAGGAGTTTTCAGGTCGTTGTGTTTTTAAAAAGAAATTATCCGGTTATTTCGAAGACTGGCTTGAACCGGTTTTATGGCTTTCAAAAATCGCTGCGGCGAGGATTTCGATCGTGATCATCTTCTTTAATGAAGATTCATTCCTTGCATGCGGGTATAACTGGCGGGGCGTGGCAATAAAAGGCCATTTTGAAGTGTTCATCACGGCTTGCCACGGGATTTCTTTCTTGCCCAGAACGCGAACGATTTCTTTGCTGGTCTTTTTCTCAAATTGTCCGGGATATTTATCCTCGATGGCAAGGACCAAACCTGCCAGGGTGTGTTTGAAATTATTCTGGGAGAGAATCACGATCATAAAATAGAGCAAGAGAATAGCATTGATCCAAACACTGTTCTGCTGGTAAAAATTGAGGATCGCCTGCCCCCATTCCCCAAGGAATCCCCGAACCATAACATCGATCATGATGGATCCGTTTCTTCAAGTGATTTCCATATCTCAGCGGCCCAGGCTTGGAGCTGCTCCAGTGGAAATTTCTCGCTGGTGATCACCAACGTCGCGGCGGATGGGCTGCCAGGGCGCGCAGAGAAGGTGCTCTGGACATCCGAATCAACTTCCTGCCGCTTTGCAAGAGCAAGCCAGCCGATCGGTCGTTTTTTCCAGGTGTTGAATCCAGCCTTTTTATACGCACCCTCAAACGCAGCGTACAATTGGTCCGGGGTTTTCCCCGGAAACGTGCGGGTTTCTTCAATTTTTGCCATTAATTGTCTCCAATAACAATATTATATTCGCTAACCGGGGCAATCTGATTAAGATTGCCCCGGTTTCATTACCTTAAGGTTGATAAATCACAACCATGAACCAGCCGAAGATACTTATGCAGCTTCTTCTTCTGGTGCTCCAGCCAAAACGTCCCATTTCTTCGGGTTGCGTTTGTACAGGAACATAACTACCAGGACGATCACAGCCAGCAAACCGATACCGAGCCAACTCGCGTATCTGCCAGCAAGGGTAAATACATAGGGTGTCCAAAGGAATCCATCGGCAACGCTGGTGATATTGACTGCGCCTTCGGGCATGGTGAATTTTGCTTCCACGGCGGCAGCAGTGAAGGTTTCGGCCATGGAGGTGGCGATGTAGAAGCCAAGTCCAAGCTCGATAATACCGGCGATGACCATGCGGAAGATGTTACCGCGCATCACCGGGGCAAAACCAGCGACAACGAACGGAATGACGGCCAGGTCGGCGAAGAGAATGACCTGGTTGCCGGGGAGGATCAGGCTCATCAGGATCGCGATCGGGACCAGCAGCAGTGCGGTGGAGATGGCAGCCGGGTGACCAATCAGGATTGCGGAATCAAGCCCGATGTAGATCTCGCGGTTGGAAGCGCGCTTGCTGAGGAAATCGCGGGCGGCTTCGGAAACGGGGATCAAGCCTTCCATCAGGATCTGGACCATGCGGGGCAGCAGGAGCATGACAGCGGCCAGGTTCATGGCGGTTTGCAGTACTCGTACAATAACCTGCATCGTGTCCCCAACATTGTAGAAGGCGATGATGCCCATCACGAGCCCGATGAAGAAACCGAGCACGATCGGATCACCGAAGATGCCCCAGTTTTTCTGAATATTCTCGGGGTCCCAGTTGACT
>Ga0105097_10000832_pt1 | contig 14590 bp, 12 predicted proteins | sample PPLLak12cMay2015_FD_87035 | JGI IMG/M metagenome (GOLD analysis project Ga0105097, IMG submission 87035) | Freshwater sediment microbial communities from Prairie Pothole Lake near Jamestown, North Dakota, USA - PPLs Lake P7 Core (1) Depth... | ecosystem: Environmental > Aquatic > Freshwater >... | reverse complement strand
TGCCAGGCAGTTGATCCAGCACGTCGTGGTAGCCCTGCGAACGCACCTGCGCGTTGGTGTCGGTGTCCCGACCGGTCAGCTCCACGAAGTCGCCCTCTTCGCCCATCAACTGCGCGAAGTACTCGGCCAGGATGGTCGCGCCCTGGTAGTTGTTGGACACGATCTGGGCAGCCGCTACGCCCTCAGCGGTGATCTCGCGGTCCACCAGGAAGGTCGGGATGCCAGCATCCTTGGCCTTCTGCACTGCGGCCACACTGGCGTCAGCGCCGGCATTGTCCAGAATGATGGCGACCGCCTGCTGGCCGATGCAGCTCTCGAACAACTCCATCTGCTTGTTGGCGTCGTCGCCGTGGTTCAGCCGCAGGGTGGTGTAGCCCAACTCCTCAGCCTTGTCGGCCGCAATCTCCTGCATCGCGCCGAAGAAGGGGTTCTCGACAGGCGGTACGATCACACAGATCGTGCCGCCAGCGGCGGGCGGCGCGGCGACGGGCGCCGCCGTGGCGGCCGGGGCCTGGGTGGCAGCCGGCGCAGCGGTAGGCTGGGCGGCGCACGCGCTGATCAGCATCGCCACGATGAGGATCAGACTGAAAACGGTAAAGACTTTCTTGCTGGACATGGTTCTCTCCTTGAGTGTGTGGATAATGCGAGCAATCGCAATACTAGCCGAAGTCAGTTAGTGAAGTTGCCGGGCATCTGGGTGCGAGATCACCTCCTTGGTGTCAAGGCGTCTTATCTCAGCTCTTGCTGTTGCTGTAAGGCAATGCGCGCTTGCATGCGGCCCTGCACCTGGTCGATCACCACTGCCAGAATGATCACGGCCCCCTTGATCACCATCTGCCAGAACGAGGAGACATTGGACATCACCAGACCGTCTACCAAGACGCCAATCACGAACGCGCCGATCAGCGTGCCGCCGATGCTGCCGCGACCGCCGGCCAGCGAGGTGCCGCCCAGAACAACGGCGGCGATAGCATTCAACTCGAAGGCATTGCCGGTGGCAGGGTGCGCCGCGACCAACTGAGAGGCGATGATCAGGCCGACCCAGGCCGAGCAAAAGCCGCTGATCATGTAGACCAGGACCTTGGTTCGCTTAATGCGCACACCTGAGAGCTCGGCCGAGCGTTCGTTGCCGCCAATGGCATAGACGTGGCGGCCGAAGGGGGTACGCGTCGAGACAAACCAGGCGATCACGGCAAACACGATCATGATCCAGATCGAATAGTTAATGCCGAGCAGCGATCCGGCCCCCAACTTCTCGAAGCCGGTGTTGCCAAGTTCAGGCCGGCCAACCAGATTAGCAAAGGTATAGCCGTTGTTGAGCAAACCGGCCGCACCACGCGCGATATACATCATGCCTAACGTGGCTATGAACGGCGCGACATTGAAGCGGGTGATGATCAGACCGTTGATCATACCAATCAGGGTGGCAATCGCAACCGAAATCACCAGGATCATCCAGGTGCTTGGGTAGACGACAACGCCCAAAGCAGGGATGATGATCCCCTTGTTGATTAACATGCCGGCGATCATGGCAGTGAGACCGACGATCGATCCCACGGACAGGTCGATGCCGCCGGTCAAGATGACGAAGGTCATGCCGATGGCCAACACGGCATTCTGGGCGACGTGCTTCGAGACGATCTGGATATTGCCGGCGCTCAGAAACTGCGGCCAGAGCGTGATGGAAAAGTACACGACCACCAGGAACAGGGCAATAAAGGCCCGCCCGCGCAAAAGGAATTGCAGCGTGTTCATCCTGGTCATGCGGCCTGATTTGCGGGCTGAGCCTGCCTTAGCTGTTTCCATGGCTGTTCTCTTTTCCATTATGGTTGGCAAAGACGGCGACTGTGTGGCCGACGGCTGACGCGCTTACCAGCTTCTCTTCTGTGGCTTCGTCGCGGGTGAACTCGCCCGTAATGGCGCCCTTCGACATCACCAGGATGCGATCTGACATCGCCAGGACTTCCTTCAGCTCTGTGGAGATGAAGATCACGCCGTAGCCCTCCTGAGCCAGGCGGCTGGTGATCTCGAAAATCTCGGACTTCGCGCCCACGTCGATGCCGCGCGTCGGTTCGTCCAGCATCAGCACCCTGGGCTTGGTCAGCAGGGCCTTGGCCACCACGCACTTCTGTTGATTGCCGCCGCTGAGGCTGGTGATGGGCTGGCCGATGCTGGCCACTCGGATCGACAGATCCTTGACCATGCCCGTAACCGCTTCCTTCTCCTTCTTGGACACCAGGTAGAAGCCGTTGAAGTAGCGCTTCAGGCTGGCCAGCAGGATGTTGTCTGCCACCGACAGGGGCTGCACCAGACCCTCGCGCTGGCGATCCTCCGGGACCAGCACGATGCCGTTCTTGATGCGATCGGAGACCGTAGTGCCTCGCACGGGCTGGCCGTCGAGCCAGATCTTGCCGCTGGCTTCAGGACGTATCCCGGCGAGAGAGTCGACCAGATCAGAGCGTCCGGCGCCCATCAGCCCGTAGAGGCCAAGGATCTCACCGGCATGGAGCTCAAACGAGACGTGGTCGATCACATAGCCGCCGCCCGGACGAGGCAGGGTGAGGTCTTCCACTTTGAGCAGCACGTCACCGATGTTATGCTCAGTGCGCGAAAACAACGCTGCCGGGTTTCGACCGACCATGTTTTCGATGATCCAGGGCACCGAGATGTCCTGGGCGCGAGCCGTTTCCACCAGGCGGCCATCGCGCAGGATCGTGACGTAGTCGCCAATTTGGAGCAGTTCATCCAGCTTGTGCGAGATGTAGATGATCGATACGCCCCGGTTCTTCAGCTCGTTGATCACGCGAAAGAGCACCTCGACCTCAGCCGTGCTCAAGGCCGAGGTCGGCTCATCCATGATCAGGATGCGAATGTCCTGCGCCAATGCCCGCGCGATCTCGATGATCTGCTGCTGGCCGATACGCAGATCGGCGACCAGGGTGTCTGGATCGATGTCCTGTTCCAGGCGGCGCACCAGCTCGCGCGTATGCTGTTTCTGAGTCTTGCGGTCGATTACCACGCCGCGCTGGGTGACCTCGCGGGCCAAATAGATGTTCTCCACCACGCTCAGGTTTGGGCACAGCGTCATCTCCTGGAAGATGATGCCGATGCCGTGGGCGGCCGCTTCCGAGATGCTGCGAATATGGATTTCCTTGTCTTCCAGGAAGATGCTGCCCGAGGTCGGCTGCTCAACTCCGGCCAGAATCTTCATCAGGGTGGATTTCCCTGCGCCGTTTTCTCCCACCAGGACATTGACTTTGCCGTGATAGACATTGAAATCGACGCTGTCCAGAGCGAGCGTGCCGGGGAAAACCTTGGTGATACCCGTAGCTCGCAGGACGATCGGATCTGAATGGGCGTTCACACCAGGTCGCTGTGCCATTGCAGCTTGATCACTCATAGCCTCACCCCTGTACCTCGACCTTGACTGGAACGATAGTGATCTTACTCAGATTGATGTTGACCAGATTGAAGGTGCGGATGGTCATTGCTCCCCAAAAGGTGATCGTCTTGCCGACGATCTGTTCCTTGTCCACCGCCGTGTAGGCCTGGCTGATTACGCGCCGGTTGATCTCTGCGCCCACTTTTCCGAACTCGGTCTGTTCCTTGAAATCCCCATAGTTGATGAACCCAACGCCGTCGCGCACCGACGTCTCGTCGCTGGGGATACGCGGACCCAGGTAAATCAATACCTTGATAGGCCCTTCGTAACCAACGGGTTGGATCTCCATCACGCCCAGACTGGAAGACGTGTCAATCGATAGTACTTTGCCCTCGCCCCTGACCAGATAGACGTGGGCCTCACCTACCGTGATTAACCCGTACTGCTGCGCCACCTTGATCAGGTCATCCTTGACGGCAAGCCCCTGGGCATCAGGCTGCATGGCGGCCAGAATGTCACTCAGGTTGACAGCCTTGGAATTGATGGTGGGAATGATCTCGCTGTCCCAAAGACCATCGACAAACTTGACCGGATCGAAGGTCTCGCTGATCCTCTGCTCCTCGACCTGCGCAATAGGAACGACCGTGAAGGCGTAGGGCCAGAGAAAATAGCTCGCTGCCACAAACGCAACGACACAAACCAGAATGATGAGCGGTTTTTTTGCATTCATGAGGATTTCCTGCGGAGGCAACCACATCCACGTGGCAACTGAATATATATTCTGGTATCAGGAAATATTCAAAGTTCAGTTTAGCACGAATTGCAGCCGATGTCAAGGGGTCAACCTTAAATCTTGGAGCGATTGGCCGCTGTTCGCAACCCGCCCGACTGGCGCACCTCGCCAACCTTAAAGATTCACAAGGCAACGCGAACGGGTACTTGACAGACCCGATTCCCGGTGCTATACTGAGTCCAAATTGTAATATTCTCGCAGCTATGAATATATATTCAATTTACGTCACCCGTTTCGATCAGGATCCGGCCATGCTCACCGATCTGGAACTGAAGCTCAAATCCATCGAGTATCGCGCGACGATTCTACGGATCATCAAGCAGGCTCGCGCCGGGCACACAGGCGGCGACCTGTCCTCGGTGGATATCCTCAACGTGCTCTACAACAACGTCTTGCGCGTCTCCCCCGCAACTTTCGCCGATCCAGACCGCGATCGCTACGTCCAAAGCAAAGGTCACTGCGCTGAGGCCCTGTACACCGTCCTGGCTGACCAGGGCTTCTTTGCGCCAGAGGAACTGGACACCCTGTGCCGCTACCAATCGCACTTCGTCGGCCACCCTACCCGCAACGTGCCGGGCGTCGAACAGAACACCGGGGCGCTGGGTCATGGACTGGCTGTGGCCGTAGGCATGGCGCTGGCGGCCAAGCTGGACCGGCGCGACTTTCGCGTCTACACGCTGCTAGGCGACGGTGAGTTGGATGAGGGATCGAACTGGGAAGCCGCGCTGGCCGCCTCCCACTACAAGCTGGACAACCTGGTGGCGATCGTCGACCGCAACGGCCTACAGATCACCGGTCCGACTGAAAACGTCAACCCACTGGAGCCGCTGGACGAAAAGTTCCGCGCCTTCGGCTTCGCAGTGTCCCGGGTCGATGGCAACGATACCGAAGCGCTGATGGATGTATTCGGCCGGGTTCCCTTCGAGGCGGGCCAGCCCAACCTGGTGCTGGCCCACACTGTCAAGGGCAAAGGGATCAGCTTCATGGAAAACTCCGTCAAATGGCATCATCGGGTGCCCAGCGACGAGGAATTCGCCAGCGCCCGCCGTGAACTGGACGACGCGCGCCTGCGACTCAACGGGAGATAACATGGAACCGGGACGCGCCAACCTGGATGTCTTCGCCGAAACCGTGCTGGAGCTGGCTCGCCAGGACCGGAATGTGCTGGTGGTCACCAGCGACTCGCGCGGTTCGGGCAAGCTCACCCACTACGGCGAGACCTTGCCCGACCAGATCATCGAGCTGGGTATTGCCGAGCAGAACGTGATCGGCATCTCGGCCGGCCTGGCTTCGGCCGGCAAAAAAGTCTTTGCCGCCTCACCGGCCTGCTTCATCACCGCGCGCGGCTTCGAGCAGATCAAGAACGATGTGGCCTATTCCGATCAGCCGGTGCGCATCGTCGGCATCAGCGCCGGCGTCAGTTATGGCGCGTTGGGCGCCACCCACCACTCGCTGCACGACTACGCCGCCCTGCGCGCCGTCCACAACATCACCATCATCGCTCCGGCCGACAACTTTGAGACTCGCGAGGCGATCCGAGCCGTCTACAACGCCGCCCATCCAGTCTACGTGCGGCTGGGCAAGGCGCCGATGCCGCATGTGCATCGCAATGGCAGCAGTTTCACTATCGGCAAGGCGGCCCTGATCCAGGACGGCCGCGACCTGACCTTCATCGCCTGCGGCGAGACGGTGGCCGTCGCCACGGCTGCGGCTGAGCTGCTGGCTGCTGAAGGAATCGCGTGCCGGGTCTTGAGCATGCATACGATCAAACCGTTGGACGAAGAGGCCGTGCACCAGGCTGCCCGAGACACGCGCGCCATCATCACCGTGGAGGAACACAGCGTCTTCGGTGGGCTGGGCGAGGCCTGCGCAGCCGTGTTGATGCAGCACGGCGCCGCCCTTCCCTTCAAAATCGTGGGCTTGCCCGACGAATACATGGTGACCGGCTCGCAGAAGGAAATCTTCAACCACTACGGCATCTCGCCCACTGGGTTGGCAGCTACGGCCCGCCAGTTGCTGAGCCGTGCGCCACACCTGGAGCGCGCGGACTTGCCTGCCTGGTCCGTGATGAACTTGGCCGCGCCGGCTGGGGTGGGAGAGCCGTGATGAAGACGCCGCGCCCGGCAACTATCCTTGCCATCGACGAAGGCACCACCAACGCTAAGGCTGTCCTGGTCGATCAGGCCGGACAGATCGTCCAGGAAGCGTCTCATCCCGTTGCGATCTCCTACCCTCAACCGGGTTGGGTGGAGCAGGATGCCTGGGACATCTGGCAGGCATCGCTGGCGGCCGCAGCCCAGGTGCTGGATGGCGCGCCGGTTGAGCAGGTTGCGGCGCTGGCCATCACCAACCAGCGCGAGTCGGTGCTGGCCTGGGAGCGCACCAGCGGCCAGCCGTTAGGCCCCTGCATCACCTGGCAGTGCAAGCGCAGCGCGCCCTTTTGTAGCGAGCTGCGCCAGCGCGGCCTGACCGAAACGATCGTCCACCTCACCGGGTTGGCCATCGACCCGATGTTTTCGGCCAGCAAGGCTCGCTGGCTGCTGGACAACATCCCCGACGGCCAACGCCGGGCTGAGGCCGGCGACATCTGCCTGGGCACCGTCGACTCGTGGCTGCTGTGGAATTTGACCGGCGGGGCCGTGCATGCCTGCGACGTGACCAACGCCTCGCGCACCCAACTCCTTAACTTGCAGACGCTGGCCTGGGACGACGCGTTGCTGGACGTCTTTGGAATTCCTCGCGTGGCCCTGCCGGAAATCAAGCTGTCCAGCGCCTTGTACGGCCAGACCGCGGCGCTGCCCGGCATCCCGGCCGGCCTGCCCATCGCGTGTCTGATCGGCGATTCCCATGCTGCGCTCTATGGACACGCCGGCTTTCAACCGGGCGCGATCAAGGCCACCTACGGCACCGGCTCCTCACTGATGACGCCGACAGCGACCAGAGTTTTCTCGCAGAAGGGCCTGTCCTCCAGCATCGCCTGGGGCTACCAGCAGGTCCGCTATGCCCTCGAGGGCAACATCTACGTCACAGGGGCAGCCGTCCAGTGGCTGGCGGACTTCCTGGGGCTGGATGGCCCTGACCTGGTGGAGGCCCTGGCGGCGCAGTGCAGCGACACCGGCGGCGTCTACTTTGTGCCAGCCCTGGCCGGCTTGGGCGCGCCCTATTGGCAGGATGCGGCGCGCGGGCTGATCACCGGCCTGACCCGCGGCTCAACCGCAAAGCACATGGCGCGCGCAACCCAGGAGTCCATCGCCTACCAGATCCGCGACGTATTCGAAACGATGCAGGCCGAGGCCGGCTTGCCGCTCCAGGTCTTGCTGGCAGACGGCGGCGCCACGCGCAACCAAGCCCTGATGCAGTTCCAGGCCGACATCCTGGGCGTGCCGGTGCTGCGCAGCCTGGCCAGCGACGTGTCCGCCCTGGGCGCAACCTACTTGGCAGGACTCGCCGTGGGCGTTTGGACCTCTGAGGCGGAGATCGCAGCGTTGTCCCGCCCACAGATGCGCTTCGATCCGGCTATGGATGGCGCGCAACGAGACCAATTGTACGCTGGCTGGCAAGACGCTATGGATCGGGTGCTGAGGCCGTAGAACCCGCACCATCGCTGAGAGACCACACCCCATTCTGGTCAGAACCAATTTCGGCAACGGGGGAACGAGTCGTATAATCCACGGGTTTGACATGGCCATACAACGCACCTGTGGCCCGTTGGAGAAACGATGAACCCCAGAACCATCATGCGAACAACACTGGGGCTGTGCCTGTCTCTGTTCCTCACAGCCTGCCAGCCCAACTCCGTCCCGCGCGCGACCCTACCGCCCCCCCTCACCGTCTCGGCCGCAGCCGACCTGGTCTACGCCTTCACCGACCTTGGCCAGGCATTCGAGCAGCAGACGGGCATCCCCGTGGTCTTCAACTTCGGCTCCACCGGCCAGCTCGCCCAGCAGATCGAGCAGGGCGCGCCGGTGGACCTGTTCGCGGCCGCCAACATCAGCTTCGTGGAGGAACTGGCGCAGCAGGGGCGGGTGCTGCCGGACACGGTGGCGCTCTACGCGCGCGGCCGCATCACCCTCTGGACCCGCAGCGACAGCCGGCTCAGCATCGAGGCCATCGAAGATCTGGCCCAGCCGGCCGTGCGCCGCATCGCCATCGCCAACCCCGACCATGCGCCCTATGGCATCGCAGCGCGCGAGGCGCTGCAAAGCGCGGGCCTGTGGGACGCCGTGCAGCCCCGGCTGATCCTGGGCGAGAACGTGCGCCAGACGCTGCAATACGCCGAAAGCGGGGATGTGGACGTGGCCATCGTAGCCCTATCGCTAAGCCTGCAAGAGGAGGGTCGCTGGGTGCTGGTGCCGCAGGAGTTGCACGCGCCTATCGACCAGGCGCTGGCAGTAGTGACCGGCAGCCGCAACGCGTCCGCGGCGCGCGCCTTCGTCGCCTTCGTCAACGGCCCAGCCGGCCGGCCGATCATGCGCCGCTACGGCTTTGTTTTACCTGGCGAGGAGGCTGCGCCATGAACTGGGACGCCCTGCGCCTCTCCTTGCAGGTGACGGCCGTGGCCACCCTGCTGATCGTGGTTGTCGGCCTGCCGCTGGCGTTGCTGCTGGCGCGGCGGCGTTTCCGCGGCCAGACCCTGCTGGAGACGCTGATCAGCCTGCCGCTGGTGCTGCCCCCTACCGTCGTCGGTTACTACCTCTTGCTGTTTCTGGGGCGCAACGGGCCGGTCGTGGGCTGGCTGGACGTGCAACTGCTCTTCACCTGGGGCGCGGCCGCGCTGGCCTCGGCCATCGTCGGCCTGCCGCTGCTGGTGCTATCGGCCCGCGCCGCCTTCGCTGGCGTCGATCGCTCGCTGGAAAACGCGGCCCGCACCCTGGGCTCGTCGGAGCTCGAGGTCCTGTGGCGGGTGACGCTGCCCCTGGCCCGCCGCGGTATCTTGGCCGGCCTGGTGCTGGCCGCGGCCCGCGCCCTGGGCGAGTTTGGCGCGACGCTGATGGTGGCTGGCAACATCCCCGGCCGCACCCAGACCCTGCCGCTGGCCATCTACGACGCCGTGCAGAACCGCGACTACGCGCAGGCCAACGCCATGGTGCTGGCCATGACCGCGCTGGCTTTCCTCAGCCTGTGGGCCGCGCGGCGTTTCGAGCGCGGCGGCGCCAGGCCCGCGGAGGCAGGCAGTGGCCGATCAGAGTAGCCGGCAAGGTCCGGCCGGCGCCCGGCTCACGGTGGATGTGGAGAAGCGATTGCCCGGCCTGGACCTGCGTGTCCAACTGGCCGTGGACAGCGAGATCCTGGTGCTGTTTGGGCCGTCCGGGGCCGGCAAGACCACCACGCTCAACCTCATCGCCGGACTGGCGACGCCCGACGCGGGGTCGATCAGCCTGGACGACCAGGTGCTGCTGCGCAAGAACCGGGCGGGCGCGGCGCTGGATGTGCCCGCCCGCCGCCGCCGCATCGGCTACGTTTTCCAGCAGTACGCGCTATTCCCTCACCTGACTGCGCTAGAGAACGTGGCCTACCCGCTGCGGTCCGGCCGGCTGGGCCGGCGCAGCCCCGACGCGGCCCCGCGCGCCCGTGCGCTGTTGGCCCGCATGCACATGGAGCATCTGGCCCTGCGCTATCCCCACGAGCTCTCCGGCGGCCAACAGCAGCGGGTGGCCATCGCCCGCGCGCTGGCGGCTGAGCCGCGCGTGCTGCTGCTGGACGAGCCCTTCGCCGCGCTGGACTCAGCCGTGCGCGAGCGCTTGCAACTGGACTTGGCGGCCTTGCAGGCTGAACAGCGCCTGGTCGTGATCTACGTGACGCACCGGCTGGAGGATGCCTTCGCCATCGGCCACCGGCTGGCGATCCTGTCGGATGGACAGGTGCAGCAGATCGGACGCATCGATGAGGTGTTCCGGCAGCCGGCCAACAGCCATGTGGCCCAGGTCATGGGACTGCACAACCTGTTCGAGGCGCGTGTGCTGGCCGTGAGCCCGGAGCATCTGCTGCTGGACTGGGATGGGCTGCTGGTCGAGGCGCCACCCCAAGCGGCCGACGTGGGCGCAGCGGTCACGGCTTACATTCGGCCGGAAGACGTCAAATTCCTCTACCCTGACCGTCCGTTGATGGGCGCGGTGCAGCACAACCAGGCCGCCGGCGTTGTCCTCGGCCAGCAGGCCAGCGCCAGCTTTCAGCGCTGGCGGGTGCTGTTGTCCAACGGCTGCGAGATCGAAGTGCGAGCGCCTGACCACACCTATGCGTCGCTCCCCCTGCAAGCCGGCCAGCCCGTGCAGGTGTCGCTGCGCAAGGACGCGGTCGTCGTGTTGCGACCTTTGCTGGGTGCCCCCCTTTGACCAGCCTGGGCCGTTACGCGCTGTGGAAAGATTGGGCAGTCGGGCCGCAATAAGTACAATACAGTGCTATCCCAACCAGGAGTGACGCCTTGCCAGAGTCCGCCGGCTACGACAGCCAGACCGATAACCAGCCCCTGCTCAAACTGGAGGGGATATCCAAGAGCTTTCCGGGCGTGCGCGCCCTGCACAACGTCCACATGGAAGTGCGCCGGGGCGAGGTGCATGCGCTGCTGGGCGAGAACGGCGCGGGCAAGTCGACTCTGATGAAGATCCTCTCCGGCGCTTACGAGCGCGACACGGGCCAGATCTTTTGGGAGGGCCGGCCGATCCAGATCGACACCCCCAAAGAGGCCCAGGATCTGGGCATTGCCATCATCTACCAGGAGTTCAACCTGGTGCCGCAGTTGAGCATCGCCGAAAACGTCTGGATCAGCCGCGAGCCGTTCCGCAACCGGACGCTGCAGTGGATCGACTGGAAGGAGATGCACCGCCGCACCCAGGCGCTGCTGGACGAGCTGCACCTGGCGCTGGATCCGCGCCGGCCGGTGGCAGGGCTGGGCGTGGCCCAGCAACAGATGGTCGAGATCGCCAAAGCGCTGTCGCTGGACGCCAAGCTGTTGATCATGGACGAGCCGACCAGCGCGTTGTCTGGCGCTGAAATCAGGCAGCTCTTCAGCGTGATCCGCCGTCTCAAGGCGCGCGGCGTGGCGGTGGTGTTCATCTCGCACCAACTGGACCAGGTCTTCGAGATCTGCGACCGCGGCACGGTGCTGCGCGATGGCGAGTATATCGCCACGGTCAACCTGGCAGACACAACCGAAGACGAGATCATCCGCCTGATGGTGGGGCGCACTCTGGACCAACAGTACCCGAAGATGCCCGCCAGGCGCGGCGGGGAAGCGCTGCGGGTAGAAGGGCTCAATCGGGCGGGCGCGCTGCACGACATCAACTTCTCGGCCTACAGCGGCGAGATTCTGGGCATTGCCGGCCTGGTGGGCGCCGGACGGACGGAGTTGATGCGTGCGGTCTTTGGCGCCGACCCGATTGACTCCGGCCGGATCACCATCTTCGGCCAGGCAACGGACGTCAAGTCGCCGCAGGCAGCCATTCGCGCCGGCATGGGGCTGCTGCCCGAGGACCGCAAGCAAGAGGGACTGGTGTTGCTGCTGTCGGTGCTGCACAATATCAGCATGGCCAGCCTGGACAAGCTGACGTCCCACCTGCTGCTGCGACTGGACGACGAGCGGGAGCAGGCGGCCGGCTTCGTCGACAGGCTGCGCATTGCCACGCCCGGCGTCAGCCAGAAGGTGCAATTTCTGAGCGGCGGCAACCAACAGAAAGTGGTGCTGGCCAAGTGGCTGGCCAGCCAATCCAAGATCCTGATCTTCGACGAGCCGACGCGCGGCATCGACGTCGGCGCCAAGATCGAGGTGTACAGCCTGATGAACAGCCTGGTCGACAACGGCGTGGCTGTGATCATGGTCTCATCAGAGATGCCCGAGCTACTGGGCATGAGCGACCGCATTTTGGTCATGCACGAGGGCAGCATCACAGCCGAGCTCAGCCGCCACCAAGCGACGCAAGAGAGAATTCTGGCGGCTGCGATGGGAGCAGAGATAGATGACTGAAATGCCAGCCAGCGACAGCGCTCGACAACCGCGCAGCCTGTTTGGGATGACCTTGGGCGGGTTCATTGGCCGCTTCGGCGCCCTGTTTGGGCTGATCACGCTGGTGGTGGTGCTGTCTGCGACGTCGCCTGTCTTCCTGACCGCGGACAATCTGTCGAACATCGGCCGCCAAGGCGGCGTCAACGCCCTGTTGTCGGTAGGCATGCTGTTGGCGATCATCACCGCCGGCATCGACCTGTCGGTCGGCTCGATCCTGGCGCTGTCCATGTCGATGCTGGCGCTGCTGGCCATCCAGTGGGGCGTCAACCCCTACCTGGCTATGCTGGCCTGTGTGGCTGTAGGCGCAGGCGTGGGGTTGACCAACGGCCTGCTGCTGACCCGGCTGCACCTGCCGCATCCTTTCATCGCCACGCTGGGCACTATGAACGTCGCGCGCGGCCTGGCGCTGATCATCACCGGCGCCTCGCCCATCTCCGGCTTCGACCGAGCCGGCGCGCCGCAAGTGCTCTGGCTGGGCTCCGGCTCCATCGGCCCAATCCCTGTGGTGGTGCTGGTGGTGCTGGTGGTCTACGTCATCTTCCACCTGCTGCTGTCCAACACGGCGCTGGGGCGGCACATCTACGCCATCGGCGGCAACGCGGCGGCTGCGCGGCTGTCCGGCATCGATGTCGACCGCACCCTGGTCATCGTCTATAGCCTGTGCGGCCTGATGGCCGGCCTGGGCGCGCTGGTGCTGGCCGGCCGCACCAACTCCGGCTACCCCACGGCCGGCGTCGGCTACGAGCTCGACGCCATCGCCGCAGTAATCATCGGCGGCGCCAGCTTCGCCGGCGGCGTCGGCACGGTTTGGGGCACGCTGATCGGCGTGCTGCTGATGGCCGTCCTGCGCAATGGCCTGGTGCTGCTCCAGGTGCCGACCGAATGGCAGATCGTTGCCATCGGCCTGGTCATCATCGGCGCGGTCTACGTCGACGTGCTGCGCCGCCGCGCGCAGGGCTAGTTCTGTCGTAACGCAACCGTCCGGGCCGGATTGCGTCCTACAATGAGATTCCATCCGAACAATCCAGCGGATTGTTCTACTATCACACAAGGAGAGTTCTATGCACCGCACATGGAGAGTATCACTGTTGGTGGTTTTGGCCGCACTGTTGGCCCTGGCTGCCTGCGCGCCGCCGGCGACACCGGTCCCGGCTTCACCGGCCGCTGAACCGGCCGCGCCGGCCGCTGGCAGCGACCAGTTGGACATCGCCGTGATCGTCAAGGCTGTGACCAGCGACTACTGGAAGGCCGTCGGCGCCGGCGTCGAGCAGGCCATGCAGGCCGATCCGACCATCAAGGCATCCTTCCTCGGCCCCAACGAAGAGACCGACATCGAAGGCCAGATCCGCATCATCGAGTCGGCCATCGCATCAAAGGTCGACGCCATCGCCGTGGCCCCGTCACAGGCTGACCAGGTGCAGCCCACCCTGGAGAAGGCCGTCGCGGCCGGCATCCCCGTCGTCCTGATCGACACCGACATCACCGGCTTCAGCAACAAGGCCGCCTTCGTCGGCACCGACAACCGCCTGGGCGGCCAGTTGGGCGGTGAGTTCATCGTCGCCGCCCTCCAGGCCGGCGACGAGGTGGCCATCATCCGCGGCGCGGCCGGCGACCCCGTCCACAACCAGCGCGAGGAAGGCGCCAAGACGGCTATGGAAGCCGCCGGCCTGACCGTCGTCGCCGTCCAGCCCGCCGACTCCGACCGCGCCAAGGGCCAGACCGTGGCCGAGAACCTGCTAACCGCCAACCCCAACCTCAAGGCCATCTTCGCCACCAACGACGAGATGGCGCTGGGCGCAGCCAACGCAGCTAAGGCCGCCGGCAAGACCCTGGTCATCGTCGGCTTCGACGCCTCACCGGACGCCCTACAGGCGATCCAGGACGGCGTGCTGGCCGGCTCCATCGCCCAGTTCGCCGGCAAGATCGGCGAGCTCGGCACACTCACCGCCGCCCAGGTCGCGCGCGGCCAGGCCGTCGAGGCCTTCGTCAACACCGGCGTCGAAGTCGTCAACAAGGACAACGTCGCCCAGTTCATGCAGTAGCAGCCCGGTTGGCGCCGGCAGGTCAAGCGATCTGCCGGCGCCAGCGCCCCGCAGCTTTGCACATCCCCTGACTGCTCCTGTCATGCTGAGGCTTGGCGAAGCATCCCCGTCTGGCACGCAGGGGATGCTTCGGCGGCCCTCAGCATGACACGCAGGTCAAAGGCAAAGCAATGGCCAGCTCTCGCTCAGTAGCAATTGGCATCATCGGCTTCGGGGGCATGGGAGCTCGCCACGCCGTCAACCTGCACGAACACGTCGGCGGCGCGCATGTGGCGGCTGTGTACGATCTCGACGTCAAGCGTGTTCAGCAGGCTGCAATCCATTGCGGATCGCCGGCCGTGCTGGACGATCCCCTGGCGTTGATCCACGACCCG
>Ga0105097_10000831_pt1 | contig 14594 bp, 7 predicted proteins | sample PPLLak12cMay2015_FD_87035 | JGI IMG/M metagenome (GOLD analysis project Ga0105097, IMG submission 87035) | Freshwater sediment microbial communities from Prairie Pothole Lake near Jamestown, North Dakota, USA - PPLs Lake P7 Core (1) Depth... | ecosystem: Environmental > Aquatic > Freshwater >... | reverse complement strand
GGTGAGTATAAGGGTATGAGGGGAGGAGAGCATAAACAACGTTCGATCCCGATGGGACCGGATTTTGTCCAAATAAGTCTGGACTCAACATTGAACCATCCTGCGCTAAAACTTCCGCCGTTGTCAATACTATCGCGGACGAGGCGGAGGGCGGAAAGAAAAGAGAGAAGGGTTAATGGAGAAGAGTTAAGGGTAAATCGTTGGACGGCTGGGGTTCCGTCTTCGTCCGGCATATTCCGAAGGTAATATGACGGACTACACCGGACCCGTCTGCGCTAAAGCTTCACCGGGCAGGCAGGACGATGGACAGGCAGAAGAAACAGAGGGAAAGGAAAAATAAAAGGGAAAAAAGAAAAAAATTTAACACCAAGTCACTAAGGCACAGAGAGACAAAGGCACAGAGGGCAAGTAAAGTTAAAAGGGAAAAGGCAAAGGTAAAAAAAGTTAGGCGTGGAGCGTTAAACGTGCAGCATAGAGCGAAAAAGTGAGAAAATTGGGGTCAATACGGCTGAAACAGCGTAAAAAGGCGGTTTTTAGGGGTTTTTTAATAAAATATTGAAAAATTTCAAAAAAAAAAATGCTTGATTTTTTCGGACAAAATTGATATTTTATCCTTAACGAGGCTCAAAAGAGGAGCTTACGGAATGAGAATTGTTTTTCTATTCAAAATATAGATGTTACCAAGTGATATTTTTAGCAGCTTTGAGGTTTTGAGGAGATGAAAATTATGAAAGCGATATTGCCTTTATTTGTCGCAGCGGTGTTTTTCTCATCCCTGCCGGCCTTCGCTAAGTATTCCGGTGGAAGCGGAACTGAATTAGACCCATGGCAAATATCCTGCCCGAACGATTTACTATACCTTGGCATTCATACAGAAGATTACAATTCCTGCTTTATCCTTACATCAGATATCGACCTTGTCAATTATACATTTACGACAGCTATTATTGCACCGTATTCAATTGAAACCCCATTTACAGGTTTATTAGATGGTAAGAACTTTAAGATTATTAATCTCAAAATTGATGCAAATAATTCTAACAGTATAAATCTTGGCTTATTTGGACACTTAGGCCGAATTGGCCGAATCTCAAATCTTGGCGCTGTGAACATCAATATTATTGGAGGAGATAATTCTTCATATATTGGCGGTATTGCAGGAAATAATGAAGGAACCATAAGTAATTGTTATTCTATAATTTCCGTAACTGGAGGGGATAACTTATATAGCGTTGGCGGTTTGGTAGGAGAAAATTACTATGGCAAAATCCATAAATGCTTTTCTACGGCTTCAATTAATTGTGGAAATAATTCATATTCCATCGGGGGATTAATCGGGAGCAATTTTTACACCGATATCAACGATTGTTACTCCACAGGCATAGTTACAGCTGGAGCTTCTTCGGAGCAAATCGGGGGGCTTGATGGTACAAATTATAATGGGAAAATATTTAATTGCCATTCAGAATGTATCGTTTCGGGAAGTACGAATTCAAAATCTCTTGGGGGATTAGTTGGATATGGTGATTATAGTGAAATAAACAACAGCTTTTCAACTGGAAAGATTACAGGATTTAGTAATGTTGGCGGACTGGCAGGAAACCATACTGGTAGAATTAATGAATGTTATGCTACCGGTAATGTAGTGAAATGTGATATCTCAAGTTCAAATCTTGGCGGATTAGTTGGAAATAACGATAGCGATATCTTTAGATGTTATGCAACAGGTTCTGTTAATGGATACGGCAATGTTGGCGGATTACTTGGAGACAGTCAAGATAATATAATTAGCAATAGTTATGCACAAGGCGATGTAAATGGACAGGGGTATATTGGCGGTCTGATTGGTCATAATGTATACGGTACAGTGATTAATTGTTATTCCATAGGTCATGTGGATTCAAATGAAGACTCTTCTAACGTTGGAGGTTTGATAGGGAAAAATCGTTTTGGAATGATAATATATTCCTATTGGGATATTGATACATCAGGAATTACTGAAAGTTCGGGCGGGGAAGGCTTAAAAGATCTGGAAATTAGAGATATTAATTCTTTCTCGCATTGGTCCGCAGAACCATCAATTTGGACAATAAACAATAGAAATGATTATCCGCATTTATATTGGGAGAAAATGCAAGGGGAGGATATAAATTCACCGCTTTTGACAACATTATTAGATGGGATAGGAAGCGAAGAAGAGCCATTCCTCATATCTGATATAAATGATTTTGAGGAAATAGGAGGTTACCCTAACCAGATACGAAGCAATATATATTACAAATTGACATCTGACATAAGCTTTTCCGGTCGCGAATTCAGAAAGGTATTAATACCAATATTTTCAGGCAACTTCGACGGATCAAATTATAAGATTAAAAATTTAAATATAGATTCATCAAATGAACAAAATAACTTTCTTGGCTTGTTTGGCAAAGTCAATCAAGATGTTAATATAGCAAATCTATATGTCGAAGACATCAATATAATAGGTGGATATAGCCAATATGTCGGAGGCTTGTCTGGTGCTAATTATGGAAATATAAGAAATTGTATTATAACTGGCACTATAACTGGTGGGTATTTTTCCGGGGGTCTGGTTGGATACAATTATGGAACGATAAGTAATTGTATTAAGTCTGGTAATTTTGTCGCGACGGACTATGCAGATTATTTTGGCGGCCTAATTGGAGTTAATTTTGGTTTGATTTGTAATTGCTCCGTTAATGGATCTCTCAAAGGTGGAAATTTTTCGGCCTACGCTGGTGGTTTAGTTGGCAATAATAGAAACACAATTAATCATTGTTACGCAGACATCGAAATTATCTCAGGGAGTAATACGATTATAATAGGTGGTTTAAGCGGAGGTAACGAAGGGGGAACTGTTACAAATTGTTATTCAACAGGTTTATTGACAGTTGGGAGCAGTTCCGAAGCTATCGGAGGTCTGGTTGGTTACAATAACTACGGAGATATCAGCAATTGCTATTCACAGAGTTCAATAATATTTGGAATTACTTCACAAAAAATTGGTGGTTTTGCGGGTTATAATTTCAATCACGGTAATATATCGAACTGTTTTTGGGATATACAGGCCAGCGGAATTTTAGATGGAGTAGGGTACAATACAGGAACAACAATAAATCTTTTGGGGAAAACAACTGCGGATATGCAGATTCAAGAGACGTTTTCGGGTTCGCCGACGTATTGGGATTTTGTGGGGGAGACGGCAAACGGAACAGAAGATATTTGGCGGATGCCGTGTCAAACAGGATATCCGATTTTAAGCTGGCAGGTTTGTTCTTATTATTCCGGAGGCAGCGGAACCGAGACAGAGCCCTGGCAAATATCAGGGCCAAATGATTTATTATGTCTTGCCAAACATCCTGAAGATTACAATTCATGTTTTATTTTAACATCAGATATCAATCTTGCAGATTATACATTCACCACGGCTGTTATAGCGCCGGATATTAATAATATCAACTTTGAGTTCGATGGCCCTGCGTTCGGGGGGATGTTTAATGGAAACGGATTGGCAATATCGAATCTTAATATAGATACAAACGGAATCGGGAATGGATGGTTAGGTTTATTCGGGAAAACCGGTGCTGAAAGTGAAATAAAAAATCTTTGCATTGAAGATGTTAACATAACTGGAAAAGACGGTGAATTGAGTTTCTTATTTCCCAATTCTATAGCTCTTGGCGGATTAGCAGGAGAGAATCACGGTTTTGTTAATAACTGCTATTCGACAGGCATAGTAAGAGGTGGTTTTGAATTTGGAGGAGTGACTGGACGTAATTTCGGCACCATGAGTTTCTGCAATTCTATAGTTTCAATTATCGGGGGAGAAAAAGCAACAGTTCTCGGTGGACTTACAGGCTATAATATAGGAACAATTAACAATTCAAGTGCGTCAGGGCAAATAACAGGAGGTACTGAAGGTATATTTGGCGGCTTGTCAGGTTACAATATAGGCATAATTAATAACTGCTATGCGACAGGAATGGTTAAAGGCGAGAATAACTCTGGGTGTCTCGGTGGTCTGATTGGACATAACAGTGGTTCGGTAAATAATTGTTACGCAAAAGGTACTGTTAGAGGCGAGCATAATTCACTTATTCTCGGGGGATTAATAGGTTATAATTCCGGCCAAGTCAATAACAGCTATGCTACGGGAGCAGTGACCGCATGGTCAGATAGCCAATATCTTGGCGGAATTACCGGATGGCATACAAATCAAACTATCGAAAATTGTTTTTGGGATAGACAAACAAGCGGCAGAACAAATGGTGTAGGTTATTATGATGGCGGAACTATTGTGAATCTTTTGGGGAAAACAACATTGGAGATGAAGATTCAGGAAACATTTACCGGGGCGCCAGCGTTTTGGGATTTCGCCGGCGAAACAATTAACGGAACAGAGGATATTTGGCATATGCCTTATCAGGCAACAGGCTACCCAATGCTTTTCTGGCAAAAAGATATACCGGGCGATTTTTCAGGCAGCTATGGGGTTAATTTTGCTGACTATCTGGTTTTGGCGAATGCGTGGCTTTCGAGGCCTGCTGACAGTAACTGGAATACCAAAAGCGATTTATATCAGGACAGCAGAATAGATACACTTGATTTGAAGATACTGATGGACAACTGGCTTATAGAGTAATTTAGAAGTTTTTAAATTTTGTAACAGTTCACATAGAGACATACAATCTCTTTTTCCGGCATTAAAAGTTTTTTGTTATCATTGACGGTTCAGTTCTGCATGAATCTTTACGAAATGCGTGATGTGTACGAAATGGATTCCCGCCTGCGCGTGAATGCCAACCCTCCAAGACCCGGCTTGGGGGCTAACCAAAAAGAGAATGTCGCGGCCCGGAAGAAGAATGATTATTGATAAATGAAAAATGATTAATACAGAGGGGCAAGGGGGCGGAGGAAGTTAGAGGTTAGAATTGAGAATTATGAATGAAGAATGGAGAAGAAATAACCAATAACCAAGTTACAGTAACCCAAAGAATAACCAAAAACCAAGAGACAATAACCAAGCGTGGAGGGAAACGGAAACGGGAGATTCTTCGCTGCGCTTCGCTCCACTCAGAATGACAAACCGCCAAAAGAAATAGGTTGCCGCGCTTCCGCTTTCGTCCCGATAAAAGACATCGGGACTATGGCGAGACCCGTCTTCGCTTCCTCCTCCGATAAATCCACAGAGTACAAGAAAGCTTCGCCGGGCAGGCAAGGCGCTCGCAATGACAACCTGCCGTAAATCCCTTGTAAAAACCATCTGTGATATAGTAGAATAACAGCTAAGAAGCCGGGATTCGCATCGTTCCTGACAGATGCTGCTGCAAGAAAATACGGCGGATACATTAATTAATTTTTAATGGGGAATTCGTGATATGAAGAGTTTCGTAAAACTTTCGCTGATGTGTCTTTTCATTACATCCTGTGCAGTTAACCAGCAATCAAAAATTTACTGGGCAAGCGAAACACCAAAAAGATGGAACGGCAGCTGGTCAGAAAAATTCCAGACCGCCGCTGAAAAAAGCAATTTTACAAGAACCGCTTCAAATAATGAAATTCTCGATTTTTTCGCAATGATGAAATGGAACAGCGAGAACATGTATGTCTATAATATGTTTACCAGTGACCTTAGGAGAAACTGTCCTGTAATCGTTATGGCTAATCCGAGGGTAACGTCACCGAGAGAGGCGGCTGAATCCGGCAAAACAGTTGTCTATCTGCAGGGAGGCATCCACCCAAGTGAATGCGAAGGAAAAGAAGCCCTGATGATGTTAATCAGGGACATTCTCATCGGCGACAAAAAGTATCTTCTCGACAAGCTGATTATTCTTTGTTGTCCGAATTTTAATGTGGACGGCAATGAAAGCTGGAGCATTCAGCCCGAACTGCCGAACCTGGCGGGGATAAGAGAAAATGCTACCGGCTTCGATATTAACCGGGATGCTATAAAGCTTGAAACCACGAATATGCAGGGGCTCTGCCGCAATCTTTTTAACAACTGGGATCCGACTGTAATTCTCGATACACACCTGCTGGAGATAACAACAACTGCATATTCAATCACCTATACGACTTCAACCATACCTGCTGCTCATCCTGAACCAGGAAAATATGTCTCTGAAAAACTCTTGCCTGCTGTCAGAAAGGCCGCTTTCCAAAAGGGCGGCATTGAGATCTTCACATACGGCCGTGTTGACAAAAACTCATCTCCAACCTTATATTCACCGGAAAGAGCACTTTGGACTACAGAAGCAAAATTTTTGGTAAACGCTTACGGCCTGAGAAACAGAATGGCAATTCTTGTCGAAACTCCCGGATTCGAATCTTTCGAGAAAAGAATTTACAGCCAGTATGTTTTCGCAAGAGAGCTTCTGGAATATGTCTATGAAAATGGCGAACAAATGCAGCAAATCTGCAAACAGGCTGACGAAGATGTGGTAAATAAAATCCTGAACGAGGCACATACAGGCAAGGTGAAAAATTATATTGCCGGCAAATACGAATCAGCCGGCAAAGCTGACATTTACGCATACGAAAAGCTTGTCATGAAGTACCTGCCGGGCACAAGCGTTCTCCAAACCGCTCTCGAAAATCCGGATGAGCCTCCCCTTTTACACAAGGATTTGGAGCTCCTGACAAAACCTGTCGGCACAGAACAAGCTGTTATGCCGAGAGGCTACCTGATTCCTGCGGATATGGAATTTATCGTTGAAAAACTGAGACTCCACAACGTCAAAGTCGATGTCCTCGAAAAGCCTGTCGCCGCAACAGGACAAGAATACGTCATAGACAAAATGTCTTCTATAAAAAAACCGGGATATGGCCAATATGAGATGACCATCCTCGAAGGCGAATTTATCGAATCTCCTAAAAGGCAGTTTCCAGCAGGAACTTTTAAGGTCGATATGGCTCAGCCGACTGCAAACCTGGCGTTTTACTGCCTCGAACCGCAAGTAGGCGACGGCTTCGCCGGATGGCGGCTTTTGGATGACTACTTAAAAAAAATCGGAGTAAATGAACAAAAAATAGTTTACCCAATCTATAAATACTTCGAAATTCTAGAAGAATAAACCGCCAGAGAAAAAGATTTCACCGCTATTTTCACAAGCTCAATGACCTTCTAATTTTATTTTATCACCACAAGGACACGAAGGCACGAAGGGGAAATAGAATTTACTATTCCAGATTCACTATTTATTATTTGGTGGGAGATTCTTCGCTTCGTTTCACTGCGCTCAGCATGACAAGAGGTATGAATAAATTTGGAAAAAGGCTAAATTATGGAGAGGTTGGCGTATTTGAGCATAAGGGATTTGGTTTGGCCGGAGTTGAATTTGACGACGACGATGCTGTTTTCTCCCATATCGACGAATTCGATAACTTTGCCGCTTCCGAAGGTTTTGTGTTTTACTTTCTGTCCCGGCACAAAAAGAGGCATAATAGATTTTTCAATTGAATCATCATCCTGAAAAGAGAGGCCTTCCGAGCGGCTGGTCTGCAAGAGGTCAATGCCAAGCTCGTAGAGAAAAGGAGAGGGAATGCTTCGAAGGAGCTGGCCGCGAATTGTGCGGTATTGAGCGAAACTTATAAAGAGCCTGCTCTTTGCACGGGTCATCCCGACAAAGAAAAGACGTCGCTCTTCTTCAATCTGGTCATCTTCCTGGGCAGTTCTTTCGTGCGGCAGGATGCCGTCTTCAAGGCCAACGATAAAGACGTTTTCGAATTCGAGGCCTTTGGCACAATGCAGCGTCATCAAGGCGACCCTGTCACCGGAGGCATCGTAAGAATCGGCGTCGGTGTAAAGCGAAATCTGCTGGAGGTAATCGAGGAGCGAAGGATTTTCGGCGTTCTGGTCGTAAGCAGCGGCTGCGCTGATAAGCTCGGTGATATTATCAAGCTCGTCGCTATCCTTGATATCGACAGCCAAACCGGAATCTTTGAAGATGCGATCGGCAAGAGGAGCGACGGGGCCATTGATGTCTTTTTTGAATGATTCGAGTAATGTAACGAAGACTTTAATTTTTGCCTTTGTGCCCGCTGAAAGAGAATCGATTTTGTCAGAGAGCTTAAGGGCTTCATAAAGCGATATTTTATGTGCTGAGGCGAAGGATTGAATTTTATCGATTGTTGTTTTTCCGATGCCGCGAGCGGGGGTATTAATGATTCGAAGCAAGGCAAGGGAATCGGCTGGGTTGACAAGGATTTTCAGATAGGCAAGGAGGTCGCGGATTTCCCTGCGGCTGTAAAATTCAACACCGCGGACAATCTGGTATGGAATTTTATTGCGGATAAAAACCTCTTCAAGGACACGGCTGGCGGAATTGATACGATAGAAGACGGCGATATCACGGTATGATAAGCCGGAATCGATAAGCTGTTTTATCTGCGAGGCGACAATTGCAGCCTCATCCTGTTCACTGTCGCAGCAGCTTATGGATATGTCGCTGCCGGAGGGACGTGTGGGAATAAGGACCTTTAGCTTGCGGCTGCTGTTATTCGAGATGAGCTTATCAGCGGCTGTTAGAATATTGGGGGTACTGCGAAAATTCTCTTCGAGCTTTACGACGGTCGCATTGGGCCAGTCTTTTTCGAAGGCGAGGATATTTCGGATATCTGCGCCTCGCCAGCGGTATATGGACTGGTCTGGGTCGCCGGTCGCACAGATATTATTGTGGATTGAGGCAATCTGCTTTGCAATCTGATACTGGGCGTGATTAGTGTCCTGATACTCATCGATGAGAAGAAATTTGAAGCGGTTTCCAAGCTCGGTGCGGACATCTGGATTATCGCGGAGAAGAAAGGCTGTATTCATAAGCAGGTCATCGAAATCGAGGGCGTTTGCCTGCGAAAGAATGTTCTGGTAGGAGGTATAAATTTTAGCAAGGACTTTTGAAAAAAAGTCGGAGGCTTTCTGTTCCATCAAATCGGTATTAACGAGGCGGTTCTTGAGCGATGAGACGGCTTCGAGCATTCGCGAGGGAGAAAAATTTGTTGTGTCAAGCTCGCAAACATTAATGGCCTGCTTGATGCACTTTGCCTGGTCGGCTGCATCGAATATGGTGAAGTTCGAATTGACCTTTGCCTGTTCTGAATACTGGCGGAGGATTCGGACACAGAGCGAATGGAAAGTGCTGATGCGTGAGGGAGCGGAAAAGCCCAGAAGGCCTGCACAGCGCAAACGCATTTCTTCAGCGGCCTTGTTCGTGAAGGTTATCGCGCAGATGTTGTGAGGGGAGATGCCGGCATCGACGAGGGCTGCGATACGATATGTGATGACGCGAGTTTTTCCGCTGCCTGGCCCGGCGATGACGAGCAGCGGGCCTTCGCCGTGAAAGACGGCCTGTCTTTGAGAAGGGGTTAACTGGTTTGAGAAATCTGATTTCATAACGAAGAAGCCGAAGTGCCCTGCTTTTTCATCTGCTCCTGCTGTTTCATCAATTCTTCCTCAAGGTTTAATAATTCCTTATAGAGGTCGGGGCGCTCGATTTCAATCCTGTTTTTCAGGTTCTCTTTCAAGACAGGCGGATACTGGGGGTCGAACCAGAAATCGAGGAAGGACAGATACTTTAAGTGTTTAAATGCGGGCAGTGCGACCCTAGCTTCATCAAATTTCTGGTGGTAATAATCGTAGGCCTGCGAAGCGATGCGCTCTTTTGCAAATGCCTCATCATCATCGTGCATCGAATACCTGAAGTATGCCTCGACAAGAATCATCTGAATCATCATACTGGCGTTGGTGAGGCCGATTTCCTTAAGCTGCTCCTGAAATAGGTTTTGAGCAAAAGTATCGAGTGCGACGTTAAATTCATCCCGCGGATATTGGGAGCGAAGGTCGTAGAAGATGCGCAGGGCCTGGTCTCTGTGGCCGGCCTGATAAAAGGAAAGGACTGCGCTTTTAAGCAAATTTCGGTGGCCATCCTGCATTGAAATATACGATTCCTCGCCGAGGTCTTTATATTTCTGGATTACGGCAAGAACAGACTTGTCGTAAGGAATGAACATTCTCAAATCGGGGCGCAGATAAATAGCCTTAACCTGCTGAGGCGCCTGCTGAGGCGAGTTTTCATCAGACGGAACGGAAGCGGAGTAGATAAAAATTTTGCCCTGACGAAAGAGGTTCTGGAGGCTGTGGTTTACGATTCGGTCTGTATTGGCCTCATCGGGGGAGAAAGTTTCTTTGCCGGCAATCTTGAGGCCCACATAGGCCCAGTAAATTGCGTGGGAATCCGGATGCCGCCAGTCGAGAGGCAGACGATTATTCGGGTCGTTCCAGTCAACGGGGCCATAAAGAAGATTTATTTGCTCCATTATATCCGGCTGAAGCTTCCAGACATTCCTGAGCTGCCAGGCATTTACAAAGATGTCGAATTTTTTGAGGGCCTCAGTGCCGCTGAAGCGTTCCAATGTCTCGACAGCCCTGCGGCTGAACCTGGAACGGTTCTCCCTGAAGGTCAGGTAATTTTCAATGAACTCTTTACCCCTGGGGAAGTTCGGGTCGGCGTCCTGAAGAGCAGCAATAATGGGTGTAAAATTCGGGTCAGAAGCGACCTGCCGCCAATCTGTCGGTGCCACGGCGAGGTCCTTAAAATACTGGAAGTCGGCAGCGCCGAGAAGGGGCTCCATATCGAGAGCAAGGCGAAGTTTATAAAAGTTGTGCGCATCGTCTGTAAAGCCGCCGATTTTGTGCTGGAAAATAAGGGCCAGCTGGCGATAGAGTGCGATGCTTTTAGGATTGTAAACAATGCCCTTGTCACGCAAAAGCTCGTAGCCGTTTTTGACCCATCTGTATCGCTCCTCAGGTTCAGATGCAGGTATTGTAACAGAAATATTATAAGCCATATTCCAGGACTGGAATTCCCAAACCGGTGTGAACCGGCGCTGAAGCACAGTAATCCAGTCGGCAAGCTGCTTGGCGTCGAAGAACTGCCGCTGCTCTTTTAATTTTTCGGCCCTCATCCAGAGTATATCAACAACAAGCCCCCTAAAGGCGCCTGTTGCGACGGTTGCAAAGGCAAGCGAGGGAGGCAGGTCTTCTGGCCTGTCAATCATGAGTCCGAGATTTTTTCGCTGCTGGTTAATGGAACCAAGCTGACTTCCGGCAGCGAAGAATAAAACGGCTGCGAAAAAAATCGAGACCAAACAAATTATCGTATCACGTGTTCGCATAGACAAAGAACGTATCAAACAGTAATTTTAGCAAGTTCACGGCGATTAAAAATCAGGATTCCTATAAGCAGCAGTATAACGGCCTTAATGCAGACGATAAGCAGGACGGCTTTTGCCAGGAACGGCCAGCTAAGCAGCCTGCCATCAATTAAATACTGAGATGGATTGTATTTGTCGAACTGGGGCAGAAGACTGACAATCGGCTTAATGGTATAGCTGTATAATAAGCCGACATTCTCGCCGAGAGTTTCGAAAGATTCCATTATAAAACCGCTTGCGGACCCGGCAACATAAACCAGCAGGCAAAGCAGGACGGCCACAGGCATAGAAAGAAAGGTCGAGGCGAAAATCCCAAGACAGGCGAGGAAAACCATACGAAAGAAGATGAGAAAGACCGACCTGATATAGTTCGGCACAAAATCATCGGCTTTATACAGGACCTCGATGCCGTCCTCTCGCGGAAAAATTACAGAGGAACTGTTCAGGTTCGCGATATTAAGAAAGCCGACGGCCAGGTAGCCATCGTCGGCAATAACTTCTGCGGGGACTTCAATCTCGTAAAAGCTGCGAATTTTGTCTTTTCGGTCAAATTGTGCGATACGGGTTTTAACAGGTGTACCATATTTTATCTGCCTGTCGTCACCAACGGCCCACCTGCTGTAAATTTCCATATCTGGGCGGGTGACAGGGACATCGTATTTAAACCGGACAAAAAAAGTAGGATTAGAATCGGCGGATTTAATTTTGACATTTTTAAACTGCCAGATCAGCTCCTGTCCGGGAGCGGCGGAACGGGTGGCCTGCTCCTTGGCGAGTGTAATCTCGTTAATAATTCTTTGGAGTGTTTGCTTGTCGCTGAGCATTTCCGGGGAAATCTGGCCTTTCTGCTGCAGGTTGCGCATCTCCTGAGCAACCTGGTCTGAAACATCAACGGGTGTCGGGGCGAGACCAGCCCTTGCTGTGAAAAATTCGTTCTTGAGCCTGATAAGGCCGGATTCATCAGCGCCCATAGATTTCGGAATATATATAGTTACAAAAAAAATGAGGACTGCAGCAAACAGCAAAAGAAAACAGCCAAGCAGCACAACTCCCAGAAGTTTACCTAAAAGGACTTGAAATCGCCTGACGGGCTTTGTCACAACGGTGTGAATCTGGCAGGTGTCAAGATCGCTTGTGACTGAATAAATTGAAACGACAATCGTCAGAAGGCAAATCAAGAGGCTGGTTAAAGAGAGGCTGTAGCTGATAAAGGTTTGCAGCCTGCCCTTGATGGTCCCGTCACCAGAGGTAACGAGGCCGAGAACAGGCAGCAAAACAACAAGCAGAATAATAAAAACAACGGCAATCTTCATTCTCAGGGACTGTTTGACAGTATTGGAAGCGATTGCCCATATACTTTTCATCCTAAAAATCTCCATCTTTATCGGAGGATTTCTTATCGTCTCCCTTACTATTATTATTGTCACGGTCTGTAAGCTGATCAAGGACACTTTCATCCGGGTTCTGGTCAACAGGTTTCACAGGAGTTGTCTTCGGTGCATCCTGTGGCTTATTGAGCCCGGGTTCATCCTCACTTGTAAGAGAAACCAGAAGTTTCTTATCAACATTGTGATTAGAAGAAGTTTCGGCCAAGACAGGTTTGCTGGTCAACGTTTTGGCCGGAGCCGTTACCGCTTCGCTTCCGGAAACAAGATTCTCAAGGACAACGGCCTGCTCAGATTTCTTCTCAGTACCCGCGGAAAGGAAATCGCCAATTGCCGTTGTACTGACGGCGCCGCTGGTAAGAAGGCTTTGCTGCTGAGCATCGGCAACGGTCCTGATGAAAAATGTTTCGAGTTTATCGAGGGGAGTATCGACAACATAATCAGCATGCTCTGCCTCAAGGACGGTTTCTATCTTTCGCAGTGCAGAATCGCTGAGTTTTGCAGCGGTTATTTGTTTCTTGCCGGTCTGCTCAAGGAGATCTTTAACCTTTCCCTCGACCTGAACTTTGCCGCCATAAAGAATTGCAATCCTGTCGCAGACATCCTCGACATCTGCAAGCAAATGGCTGGACAAAAGAATTGTCTTGCCGCGTTTTGCAAGCGTTATTATGAGGTCTTTAATCTGCCTTGTTCCAATCGGGTCAAGACCGTTGGTAGGCTCGTCGAGTATCAGCAAATCCGGGTCATTGATGAGGGCCTGAGCGAGGCCGATTCTTCTTGCCATACCCTTAGAAAAAGTTCCGACCTGCCTGTTGGCAACTGCCCTTAAGCCAACCATATCGAGAAGAGCCTCGATGCGGTCTTTTCGAACACGTGAGGGCAGGCCGAAAAGTCTTCCATAAAAATTCAGTGTTTCTCTTGCAGTAAGATACCTGTAAAGATACGACTCTTCCGGCAAGAAGCCTATGCGTGCGTTGATTTTCGGGTCGGTGCTGTCACCGCCGAATACAAGCGCCCTGCCTTTGGTAGGACGAAGAAGGCCAAGCAGCAATTTTATTGTAGTTGTTTTTCCGGACCCGTTGGGACCAAGCAGACCGAAGACCTCGTTGCTATGAATTCGGAGGTTCAAATCATCAACGGCGTAAACTTTGTTTCGTCCCCACCAGTCGGAGAAGGTTTTTGTCAAAGAAAGAGTTTCAATCACATATTCCATAAAGCAATGTCTCACATCAGTAATTAAAAAGAAAATTTTTACAAGCTCACATCGTGGTCAAGCTCTTCGCCATAACGGACAAGTCTCGCACTGTTAAAGACGACAATCAGCGAGCCTGTAAAATGCAGGACAGCCGCATAAGCCGCAGGCAGCCAGCTTGCAGCAGCGGCGACCATACCAAGCAATATGTATAATACGCCGAAACCGAGGTTCTGGTTTATGACGGCACGTGTTTTTCTCGAGAGGCGGACGAGGAACGGCAGTCTTCTCAAATCATCGCTCATAAGTGCGATGGATGCTGAATTTATAGCAACATCGCTGCCGGCTGCTCCCATAGCAATGCCGAGGTCTCCTGCTGCGAGGGCCGGGGCATCGTTAATGCCGTCACCAACGACAACAACGGTATGGCCGTCTTTCTTTAGCTGCTCAACGATATTGAGCTTGTCCTGAGGAAGGCAGCTTGCCTTGAAATCTGTGCAGCCAAGCTCAGCGGCAACACGATTTGCAACTTCCTCCCTGTCGCCGGTCAGAATGGTTACCCTTTTAATTCCCATATCAAGCAGCTCGCTGACAGCCTTATGGGCCTGGGGTCTTGTTTTGTCCTGCATTCCAATCCAGCCGATACAGCGTGAATTCTTTGCTACGAAAAGTGTGCTGAAGCCCTGCTCTTCGTGAAGAGAAGGCCCTGTGATGGTACTGGTATCTACTCCGTTTTCCCTAAGGAAAGTATCTCTGCCAACGATGATTTTTGCTGAATCGATAGT
>Ga0105097_10000829_pt1 | contig 14598 bp, 15 predicted proteins | sample PPLLak12cMay2015_FD_87035 | JGI IMG/M metagenome (GOLD analysis project Ga0105097, IMG submission 87035) | Freshwater sediment microbial communities from Prairie Pothole Lake near Jamestown, North Dakota, USA - PPLs Lake P7 Core (1) Depth... | ecosystem: Environmental > Aquatic > Freshwater >... | reverse complement strand
TGTACGGCCTGCTGCAGCGCATCCAGCGCGCGCAGCGCACACCACTGCATGCGCTGGATCCGGAACAGGCGCGCAGCGCCTACGCCGCGGCGGCGGAGATCCTCGACCTGCCGCGCACGCCGCTGCGTCGCGTCGAGGACTTCGCGCTGCCGGCCGCGGATGGCACGACGCTTCAAGCGCGGCAGTACTGCGATGCGAAGGATCCGGCCCCCACCATGCTCTACCTGCACGGCGGCGGCTTTGTCATCGGCTCGCTGGAAACGCACGACAGCCTGTGCCGCCAGCTGGCGCTGCGCAGCGGCGGCGCTGTGGTGGCTCTGGACTACCGGCTGGCGCCGGAGCATCGCTTTCCGACCGCTGCCGACGACGCCTGGTCGGCGTTGCAGTGGTTGCATGCCAACGCCGCCGCACTGGGCGTGGACGGAACACGGTTGGCCGTGGGAGGCGACAGCGCCGGCGGCACGCTGGCGGCGGTGTGCGCGCTGCGCGGGCGCGACCAGGGCCTGGCGCTGGCATTGCAGCTGCTGATCACGCCCGGTACTTCGGCGTATGGCGACACGGCCTCACGCCGGCTGTTCGCCAACGGCTTCCTGCTCGATATGGCCACCATCGACTGGTTCTTCGACCACCACATCGAGCATGCGCACCGCCCCGACTGGCGCTTCGCGCCGCTGAACCATGACGACCTCGAAGGCGTGGCGCCGGCCTGTGTCATCCTTGCTGAGTGCGATCCGCTGGTCGACGAAGGCTGGCCTACGCCGACCGGCTGCGCGCGGCCGATGTGCCGGTAGCGCTGGAGCAGTATCGCGGGCTGACGCACGACTTCATCAAGATGGCCCGGGTGCTAAGGAAGCCGCCGACGCTCAACAGGTGGCCGCCGAAGCCATGAAAGAGGCATGGAATCCATGAATCGAAGCGAGTTCCGTTTCTTCGACCGGCTGCGTGTGCGCTGGGCCGAGGTCGATATGCAGAAGATCGTCTTCAACGGCCACTATCTAATGTACTTCGACACGGCCGTGGCGGGCTACTGGCGAGCCATGGCAATGCCGTACCACGAGACCATGGCGTTCCTCGATGGCGACCTGTACGTGCGCAAGGCCACGATGGAATACCTGGCTTCTGCGCGCTACGACGACACCCTGGAGGTCGGCATCCGCTGCAGCCGCATCGGCAATTCGTCGATCCTGTTCGGCGCGGCGGTATTCCGCAGTGACACGCTGCTGGTCAGCGGTGAACTGGTCTACGTGTTTGCGAACCCGTCGACCCAGACCTCGCTGCCGGTCCCGGCGCAGCTGCGCGTGCTGCTGCAGGACTTCGAAGCCGGCAAGCCGATGCTCGACGTACGCCTGGGCGCCTGGGACGAGCTCGGCCGCGAGGCGCAGACCATCCGCACCACCGTGTTCGTGCAGGAGCAGCAGATCCCGGCCGAGATGGAGTGGGACGCGGCCGATGCCTCCTGCGTGCATGCGGTGGCCTACAACCGCTTCGGCATGGCGCTCGGCACCGGCCGCCTGCTCGAACATGCGCCGGGCGTGGCCAAGATCGGCCGCATGGCCGTGCTGCAGACGATGCGTGGCACCGACATTGGCCGCGCGCTGCTCGACGCGCTAGTGGACTGTGCGCGTCAGCGCGGCGAGCGTGAAGTGCTGCTGCACGCACAGCTGAGCGCGGCCGGGTTCTACACCCGCGCCGGCTTCGCGACGCGTGGCAGCCCCTTCGACGAGGCCGGTATCGCGCACGTGGAGATGGTGCGCGCGCTGTAGCGGGCGGGTTCAGGGGGGCAGTGCGTCGAACACCTCGACATGGCGTGCACTGCGCAACCAGCGCTGCAACTGCGCATGTCCGGACCGATCGATGTGCCGGAGCAGCGCCTCGTCTATGCCGGGGTGCGGCTGCGCCGACTCGATCGCGTAGGTCTCCATCACGATGGCGTCTTCCTCCAAGCTGCCACTGCGCTGGTAAAGCCCGCAACGCAGCCCGGGCTGGTGCGCGATCAGGCGGGACTGCCAATCACGCAGCGCAAGCAGGGCAGCCGGTAGGTCGCTGTCCGCCACGCGCCAATAGATAAACAGCTGTCGCTGGCCGAGCGCCATGCAGGCCCTTCAGTCAGCCAGAGTGTCCAGCGCGTAGGGCAGGGTCGATGGAGTGAGCAGCGGCCCCTCGACCGAGCCCGTATGCAGCGTGCCACCAAGTAGCGCCGCCGTCTTCAGTTCGACCAGCGCGGCATGCGGCCCGCCCGGCAACGAAGCCGCCAGCACCGCCATGCCGGCAGGCTGGCCCGGGTCCTCGCTGTGGAATACCTCTGCGCCAGCGGCCACCGGCGAGTCGCAGGTCATCAGGTAGGTGCGGCGCTTCAGCGTGCCGCGGTACTGGCTGCGTGCCACCACCTCCTGCCCGGGGTAACAGCCCTTCTTGAAGTTCACGCCGCCCAGCAGTTCCAGGTTGAGCATCTGCGGCACGAACTGGTCGGCCGTGGCGGCAATGACGCGCGGCACGCCACTGCGCACTTCGAGCCAGCGCCAGTCCTCGGCTGCCAGCGGCGGCAGCGGCGGCGCATCGGACCCGGCCCAGAGGTAGCGCGATGTACCGTCTACCGCGGGCAGGCGGATCACGCGGTTGTCGCCGTGGGCGGCGCAGGCCCAACTGCCGCTTGGCAGCGCAGCCCCGAACAAGGCGTCGGCCGATGGCCCCGCCAGCCCATGCAGCGGCCACGCTGCACTTGCATCGCTGAGCTTGCACTTGGCGCGCAGCACGTACATGGACAGCCGTTTCAGCGTGGCGGACAGCAGGTCGGCGCTGCAGGCCAACGCGAAGCTGTCGGCCGATACGCGACAGGCCACGAAGGTGGCAAGCAACCGGCCCTTCGGCGAGCAATAACCGGCCAGGCTGGCGCGCGAGGGCTCCAGGTGCAGCATGTCCTGCGTTAGCTGGCCGTTCAGGAAGGCAGCTGCATCGGGGCCTTCGGCAAGGATCACGCCCCAGTCTTGCAGGCGCAGCGCGCCGTCGCCGGCGGGGTGGGGCAGGGGGGTGTGGGACATGCCGCAATTATCATCTTCGCCCATGTCTTCGACGTCCAAGGGCTTGCGCCGGCTGCTCCGGGCAATCGCGCTGCTGTTGCTGGGGTGCGCTGTGGCGGCAGCCAGCGTTTGGTGGTGGCTGCAGCGGCCCTTGCCGCTGGCTGCGCCGGCGGTGGAACTGTCGATTGAACCCGGCGCCACGCCACGCGATGTGGCCAGCGGCTGGGTGGCGGCCGGTGTGCAGACCTCGCCCGAACTGCTCTACCAATGGTTCCGCTGGTCAGGCCAGGCCAAACGGATTCGCGCCGGCAGCTACGAAATCGAGCCCGGCATCACGCCTCGGCTGCTGCTGGCCAAGATGGTGCAGGGCGACGAAACGCTTGAAAAACTGCGCCTGGTCGAAGGCTGGACCTGGCGCCAGGTACGCGCGGCACTGGCTGCGGCGCCGCACCTGAAGCCGGCAAGCCAGGGCATGGACGACGCCCAGCTGCTGCAGGCGCTGGGTGCCGGTAACGGCAGCGTGGAGGGGCGCTTCTTCCCCGACACATATGCCTACAGCCGCGGCGTCAGTGACCTGACCGTGCTGCGCCGTGCACAGGCCGCGATGCAGCACCGGCTTGGCGCCGTCTGGGCGCAGCGTAGTGCCGACACGCCGCTGAAGAGTCCGGAGCAGGTGCTGATCCTGGCCTCGATCGTCGAGAAGGAAACCGGTCCGAAGGACGACCCGGGGCTGGTCGCCGCGGTGTTCCTGAACCGGCTGCGCATCGGCATGCCGTTGCAGACCGATCCGACGGTGATCTATGGTCTGGGCGAAGCCTTCGACGGCAACTTGCGCAAGCGCGACCTGCAGACCGATGGCGCCTACAACACCTACACCCGCGCCGGATTGCCGCCGACACCTATCGCGATGCCTGGCATGGCGTCGCTGCAGGCCGTGGTAAAGCCCACGCCGAGCAAGGCGCTGTACTTCGTCTCCCGCGGCGACGGCAGCAGTGTCTTCAGCGAGAACCTGGCCGACCATAATCGGGCGGTGAACAAGTACCAGCGCAAAGCGGCGCCATGAGCGGCCGTTTCATCACCTTCGAGGGCATCGACGGGGCGGGCAAGTCGACCCACATCACCGCTCTGCAGGCCTGGCTCAGCGCCAGGGGCCATGAGGTGCTGCTGACCCGCGAGCCCGGCGGCAGCCCGTTGGCAGAGCAATTGCGCGAGTTGGTGCTGCACCAGCCGATGGATGCGTTGAGCGAGACGCTGCTGATCTTCGCCGCGCGTCGCGACCATCTGCACACCTGCATCGAACCGGCGCTGGCGCGTGGCGCCATCGTGCTGTGCGACCGCTTCACCGACGCCACCTTTGCCTACCAGGGCGCCGGGCGAGGATTCGACCTGGGCGTGCTGGCGCAGTTGGAAAGCTGGGTGCAACAGGGTCGCCAGCCCGACCTGACGCTGTGGTTCGACCTGCCGCCGCAGGTGGCGGCCGAACGCCGCGCCGCGGCGCGCGTGCCGGACCGCTTCGAGCAACAGGACACGGCCTTCTTCGCCCGGGTCCGCCATGGCTACGCTGAGCGCATGGCTCAGGCACCGCAGCGCTTCGTGCGCCTGGGTGCGGATGCCGACCGTGCTGCGGTCTGGGCACAAATCGCAAGCGCACTGGAGCAGCGCCCGTGGTGGTAAGCGCGGACGGCAGGCTTGCGCTGCCGTGGATCGAAGCACCGCTGCGCCAGGCGCTGCAGCAGCAGCGGGCCCATGCGTTGCTGCTGCACGCGCCCGATGGTGTAGGCGCGCTCGAATTCATGCTCACTTTGGCGCAGGCCTGGCTGTGCGAGTCGGCCGATGCGGCGCCGCCGTGTGGTCATTGCGGCAGTTGCCGTCTGGTGCAGTCGGGCTCGCACCCGGACCTGCACCTGTTGCTGCCCGAGGCCCTGCGTCCCGCGCTGGGCTGGGCCGCCCAAGCCGAGGACGAGCAGGGAGAGGGCGGCAAGGCGCGGCGCAAGCCCAGCCGCCAGATCCGCATCGACGAGGTGCGCGCCGCCATCGACTGGGTGGCGCAGAGCTCGTCGCGCGGGCGGGCCAAGGTGGTGCTGTTGCATCCAGCAGAGGCCATGAACCTGCAGGCTGCCAGCGCGCTGTTGAAGACGCTGGAAGAGCCCCCCGGCCAGGCTCGCCTGCTGCTCAGTACAACCGACGAGGCTCGGCTTCTGCCGACGGTGCGCAGCCGCTGCCAACGCATCCGCATGGCGCGTCCACCCGCTGAGCAGTCCACGGCGTGGCTGGCAGAGCAGGGCGTGCGCGATGCCCAGGTGCTGTTGGCCGCGGCGGGCGGCGCCCCGCTGGCGGCACGCGAAATGGCCGCAGCCGGCATCGACGCTGCAGCCTGGCTGGCATTGCCGCAGGCGGTCGCCCGGGGACAAGCCGCGGTGCTGGCCGGCTGGCCGGTGCCGCGTGCAGTTGCTGCGCTGCAGAAGGTCTGCCACGACGCCCTGGTGCTGGCGCTCGGCGGCATGCCGCGCTACTTTGCGGCGCAGCTTCTGCCGCCGGGAGCACGGCCTGAGATGTTGAGCGGCTGGGCCAAGTCGCTGTCGCGCGTGGCGCGGCACGACGAACACCCGTGGAACGACGGCCTGCTGATCGAGGCGCTGGTATGCGAAGGCCGCGCCTGCTGGCAAGAAACCACGACTCGCGGCCCCCGTAGCGGCAGGGCCTTGGATACACTGAGCCGATGAACGACCGCGCCTCGCCCCGTATCGGCACTTCGGCCTCCGAGGCTGCCGTGGCCACGGCGCCTGCCAGCGTAGCCGCTGCCGTCCGACCCAGCGTCATCCAGCTGGTGTTTCGCGAGAAGGGGGCGCTCTACGCAGCGTACATCCCGCTGCTCACCGATGGCGGGCTGTTCGTGCCCACGGCGCGCGAGTACCGCCTGGGCGAGGACATCTACCTCCTACTGTCGCTGCCGGATGACCCGCAGCGCTACCCGGTGGCTGGCAAGGTGGCCTGGATCACGCCGAGCAATGCCTCGGGGGGTCGCACGCAGGGCGTGGGCGTTCGATTCCCATCCGACGAAAAGACACGGGGCCTCAAGCTCAAGATTGAAGAGATCCTGGGCACCTCGATTTCGTCGTCCAAGCCCACGCAGACGCTCTAGGCCGCAGACTGTGCTCGTCTGAGAATCAGGGCTTCGCGCCTACAGGCGCTGCGGTCTGGCTCATCGATGTTCGTTGACTCCCATTGCCATCTGAGCTTCCCGGAACTGCACAGCCGCATCGCCGAAGTACGGCTCGAAATGGCGAAGGCGCAGGTGGATCGCGCACTTTGCATCTGCACCGCGATCGAGGAATTCCCCAAGGTCCATGCACTGGCGCTGGCCCATGACAACTTCTGGGCCAGTGCCGGCGTGCACCCCGACAGCGAAGGCGTGCACGAACCGGACGTCGATGAACTGCTGCGGCTTGCAGCGCTGCCGCGCGTGGTGGCCATTGGCGAGACCGGGTTGGATTACTACCGACTCAATGGCCGCAGCGTCGAGCAGATGGAATGGCAACGCGAGCGCTTTCGCGTGCATATCCGGGCAGCCCGAGTCTGTGGGCTGCCCCTGGTGGTGCACACGCGCAGCGCCAGCAAGGACACTGTGAAACTCCTGCGCGGCGAAGGCGGTGGCAGAGTACAGGGCGTGTTCCACTGCTTCACCGAAACCCAAGAGGTGGCCGACGCAGCACTGGAATTGGGATTCCACATCTCGTTCTCAGGCATCCTGACATTCAAGAACGCCGAGGCTTTGCGCGAGGTGGCTCGCCGCGTGCCGCTGGAGCGCTGCCTGATCGAGACCGACAGTCCCTACCTGGCGCCCGTGCCTTATCGTGGCAAGACCAATCAGCCAGCCTACGTGCCGCACGTGGCCGCGCAGTTGGCGTTGTTGAAGAATTGCAGCTTGCAGGAGGTGGCTCAGGCCACCAGTTTGAACTTTGAAAGGCTGTTTCCGCGCACCCGCGTGGTGACGGTCAAGACGGCCGAAATAAATGAGATTTTACCTTAAATATATTATATATCTAATTGTAATTATTGGATTTTCATATGCCAGAGCAGACACCTATGTCGATTTCTTCCGTGCCGTCAGCGTCGACAACGCCAGTACGGTAAAGGAACTCCTGGCGCGGGGTTTCGACCCCAACACGAAGAACGAATCGGGTCAGGTGGCGCTGTTTCTGGCCATGCGCGACGACGCACCGAAAGTGGCTGCCGCGCTGCTGGCCAGCCCGGCGCTGAACATTGATGCCAACAACGCAATGGGCGAGACGCCGTTGATGATGGCTGCGCTCAAGGGTCGCTTGGACTGGGCCAAGAAGCTGATGGAACGCGGCGCCAAGGTGCAGAAGCCTGGCTGGTCACCAGTGCACTACGCCGCCACCGGCCCGAATACCGAACTGCTGGCCATGCTGCTGGACAGCGGGGCTGACATTAACGCACTGGCGCCCAACCGCAACACGCCATTGATGATGGCCGCGCGCTACGGTCCGGAGGAGAACGTCAAGCTGCTAGTGCAGCGCGGCGCCGACAAGAAGCTCATCAATGAGCGGAATCTCTCGGCCGCCGACATGGCAAGAGCCGGTGAACGCGCATGGCTGGTGCCTCTGCTCCAATAGCCGGCATCGCAGCAGCCTTGTCAGTGCAATTCCGACAGGCACCTTGGCGGTGGGCCGACTGGTGCTCGAATTTGCGCTCGATAGAGTGGACTTCACGCCAACCCTACCGAGGAAAGCCTGATGTCTCTGCCGCAACACTCCGCCGCCAATCCCTTTGCCTTGCTGATGGATCCGCAGGCAGTCTTCCGAGCCATCGAAAACTCCGAGCGTCTGGAAAGGCTGCACAGCCGCGTCTGCCGCCCGCTGGACAAGCCGCTGTTGCCGATCGTCGCGACCGAGGAGGCCCAAAGCGAGGATCTCGCGGAATCGGCCATAGACGAGTTGGATCTGCCCGGCGAAGAGATCTGAGGGCTGCGTAGCGGACGCTACGCGCCTGGCTTCGTATGCATCGTAATGCGCTACGATGTATATTATGTTAACTAATTGATCTGGATTCGCTGAGACGATCTAGATCGATGCCTTGAAATGACCGCGGGCCCCTTTCGGGGCCCGCAGCGCTTTTGGAACGGCTAAGGTGAATCAGAGCCGTTCGAACACCGCGGCAATGCCTTGGCCGCCACCGATGCACATCGTCACCAGCGCGTAGCGGCCCGCGGTGCGGTGCAGTTCGTAAACCGCCTTGGTCGCCAGGAAGGCGCCCGAGCAGCCGATCGGATGGCCCAGCGCGATGGCGCCACCGTTCGGATTGGTCTTCTTCATGTCCAGTTCCAGGCCACGGGACACGGCGATGGCCTGGGCAGCGAAAGCCTCGTTGCTCTCGATCACGTCCATCTGGTCGAGCGTCAGTCCGCCCTTCTTCAGCGCAAGCTTACTGGCCGGGATCGGGCCTTCGCCCATGATCTCGTTGGGCACGCCGGCCACCGCATACGACACCAGGCGGGCCATCGGCTTGTAGCCCGCTGAAGCGGCCACGGCCGCGTCAGCCAGAACGAAGAAGGCCGCGCCGTCGTTGATGCCGGAGGCATTGCCCGCCGTCACTGAACCGTCCTTCTTGAAGGCTGGCTTCAGCTTGGCCAGCGACTCAAGCGTCGTGCCGGCCTTCACATGCTCGTCGGTGTCAAACACAACCTCGCCCTTGCGGGTCTGCTTGACGATGGGCACGATCTGCGACTTGAAGCGCCCTTCGGCAATGGCTGCGGCGGCGCGGCGGTGCGATTCCACCGCCAGCGCGTCCTGCTCTTCGCGGGTGATCCCCCACTTGGTGACGAGGTTCTCCGCGGTGATGCCCATGTGGCCGACACCGAAGGGGTCGGTCAGCGTGGACACCATGGTGTCGATGAGCTTGGTGTCGCCCATGCGCGCACCATTGCGCATAGCCTGCGAAAGGTAGCCGCCGCGGCTCATCACCTCGACGCCACCTCCAATGCCGTAATCGCAATCGCCGAGCAGGATGTTCTGCGCGGTGGTGACGATGCCCTGCAGGCCTGACGAGCAGAGCCGGTTGACGGCCATGGCCACGGATTCCATCGGCAGACCGGCCTGAATCGAGGCCACGCGCGCGACGTAGGCCGAGCGCGACTCGGTAGGAATGGTGTTGCCGACGGTAACGTAGTTGATCACCTTCGGGTCGACCCCGGAGCGCTTGACTGCCTCCTTCATCACCGTGCCAGCCAGTTCCGCCGGCTCGATGTCGGCCAGCGAGCCGTTGAATGTGCCGATCGCCGACCGGGCGGCGCCCAATACCACCACGTCACGCTTGCTCATGTTCGTCTCCTCGCAGAATGAAAGCTCAAAACACCGAACTTAGCGCGACGTGCTGGCGCCACCCTTACGGTGGCCAATGCACCAGCGCCAGTTGCGCCGGGAACCGCTGGCCGGATCTAGGCCTTCAGCGGCAGTAGGTTCTTGGCGGAGCCGGAGGGATTCGAACCCTCGATGCAGGTTTTGCCCACATACTCCCTTAGCAGGGGAGCACCTTCGGCCACTCGGTCACAGCTCCGTTGTATCGAGAAAGATTCTACCCGCAGGGGCAGCTCATTCAGCTGGCCGGCGCCTGCTCCAGGTCGAAGGCCCGGTGCAGCGCGCGCACCGCCAGTTCCATGTACTTCTCGTCGATCACTACGCTGGTCTTGATCTCGCTGGTGGTCACCATCTGGATGTTGATGCCCTCTTCGCTGAGAGTGCGGAACATCTTCGCTGCCACGCCCACATGGCTGCGCATGCCGATGCCGACGATCGACACCTTGCAGATCTTCGGGTCGCCGGTGACCTCCGCCGCCCCGGTGGCGGCGGCAACGCCGCCCCTGAGCAGGTCGAGCGCACGCGCATAGTCGTTGCGGTTGACGGTGAAAGAAAAGTCCGTGCGTCCGCCGTGCGAAACGTTCTGCACGATGACGTCGATATCGATGTTTGCATCGGCGATGGCGCCCAGGATCTGGTACGCGATGCCGGGCTTGTCGGGCACGCCAACCACGGTGATCTTGGCTTCGTCGCGAGTGAATGCGATGCCGGAAACGACAGCTTGTTCCATCTTTTCGTCTTCCTCGAAAGTGATCAGGGTGCCGGAGGCCGCTTCCTCTGCGATGTCGATGTCCCAGGGCGTGAAGCTGGACAGCACGCGCAGCGGCACACGGTACTTGCCGGCAAACTCCACCGAGCGGATCTGTAGCACCTTGGAGCCCAGGCTGGCCATCTCGAGCATTTCCTCGAAGCTGACGGTCTGCAGCCGACGCGCCTCGGGCACGATGCGCGGATCGGTGGTGTAGACACCGTCGACGTCGGTGTAGATCAGGCACTCATCGGCCTTCATCGCCGCGGCCACGGCGACGGCCGAGGTATCCGAACCGCCGCGGCCGAGCGTGGTGATGTGGCCCTGGCCGTCGATGCCCTGGAAGCCGGTGATGATGACCACCCTGCCCGCCGCGAGATCGGCGCGCACGCGCACGTCGTCGATGGATTCGATGCGCGCCTTGGTGTAGGCCGAATCGGTGCGGATCGGCACCTGCCACCCGGCGTAGCTTACGGCCTCGAGCCCGTCAGCCTGCAGCGCCAGTGCCAGCAAGCCGACTGACACCTGTTCGCCAGTGGCCGCGATCAGGTCAAGTTCGCGCAAGGCCTGAGGCGTCTGCTTGGCCGGCGACACTTCCTTGGCCAGTCCCAGCAGTCGATTGGTCTCGCCGCTCATGGCCGAAGGCACCACCACCATCTGGTGGCCGGCGCGCGCCCATTTGGCAACGCGCTTGGCGACACTGCGGATGCGCTCGGTCGAGCCCATCGACGTGCCACCGTACTTGTGAACGATGAGTGCCATGAATGCCTGTGATTCGTCGGATCACGCGGGCGCGGGCTGCGCACGCAAACCTCGCATTTTAGGGGCACTGGCCCGGTGCCCCGGCTGACTTCAGGCCGCGTCCGGCAGCCAGCGCAGGCCCAGCATCGGCACGTCGCCGTGCGCCTGGACGCGGGCGTCGATGCCCAGGCCGGGCACATACAGCAACTCGCCGCTGCCATAAACCAGTGGCCCGCCGCGCTGCCAGGCCGGCAGGCCCGCCGCCTGGAACTGCTTCTTCAAGCTGCGGGGCACGGATCGAAGGCTGCGCTGAAACTGTTCACCGCCGCAGCGCCCGCGCAATTCACAGTCGCGCAGTCGCCTCGGCGCCAGGCCGCCGCCAAGTACGGCCATCACCTCGAAGCTGCCGCGCCAGGCCGGTACTGCAAAGCGCCCTGCCCGGCTCAGGTCCATGCGCAGCACGGCGCCCGGATCGGCCACCGGGCCGGCCGACTCAAAGGCCTGCAAGCGACCGGCATGCAGCCGCAGCTGGCCGCCAGTAATCGGCCAGGCCGCCCCGGATGTCGCTACCGGCAATTCCTGCAGCAACCGCTGCACCAGCGTCTCGGACACTCCGGCATCGCCTTGGCCAGACAGCCAGGTGCGCAGCAGGTTGGCGCGGCGCGCGGCCGACAACTGCAGCCAGGCCAGCACGTCGAGCTGCCCAGGGGTCAGGCAGGCCCGTTGCGCGTCAAGGGCCGCCAGTTCGCGCAGGCCGTCCGCCGCCTCGTGGGCGCGCCGCGCGCTGGCCGCCAGGCTGACCGATGCGTGCTCAAAGCTTGCGGCCAGCGTGGGCCAGACCTCAAGCCGCAAGCGGTTGCGCGCCAGCAATCGGTCCGCGTTGCTCAAGTCCTCGACAAAGCTCAGCCGATGTCGCCGCAGGTAGGCCTCGATGGCATGCCGGGACTGCTCCAGCCAGGGTCGGACCCAGACGATGCCATGACGCTGCACCTCGCGCGGCATGGCAGCCAGGCCGGCCGGCCCGGCTCCGCGCAATGCCTGCAGCAGGAACGTCTCGGCCTGGTCGCGGCGGTGGTGGGCCAGGAGCACCAAGTCCGCTCCACATTCGCCGGCCATCTCTGTCAGCGCCGCATAGCGCTCGCGCCGTGCCCAGGCTTCGACACTGTCGCCGCTGGCCGGACCCCCCTGCAGGCGTCGCCATCGAAGGCTGACCGGCAGCCCGCTGGCTGCCCAGCGCCGTGCCTGGCGTTGCAGGTGGCGGACCCAGCTGTCGGCTTCGTGCTGCAGGCCATGATGTACATGAAGCGCAATCACCTGCAGCGACGTGCCGGCGGCGGCACGGGCCGTGGCATGCCACAGCGCGGTGGAGTCGCGCCCGCCGCTGACGGCCACCGCAACGCATTGCCGCTTCACGGCCCGCCATGCCGGCCGGGCCAGCGCACTCAGCGCTCCTTCGTATCGCTGAAGCGGCCGTAGGACTGCAGGCGGTCATAGCGCCGCTGCAGCAGTTCCTTCGGCTTCAGATCCAGCACTTGGCGCAGCGCATCGTTCAGTGCGCGCTTGAGACTCACCGCCATCTGGCGCATGTCGCGGTGCGCGCCGCCGACCGGTTCGCTGACGATCTTGTCGATCACGCCCAGCGCCTTCAGGCGGTGTGCGGTGATGCCCAGCGCATCGGCCGCGTCCGACGCCCGTTCGGCCGTCTTCCACAGGATCGACGCACAGCCCTCGGGTGAGATGACCGAGTACACCGAATACTGCAGCATCAGCACCTGATCGGCCACGCTGATGGCCAGCGCACCGCCAGAGCCGCCCTCGCCGATGATTGTGGTGATGATCGGCACCTCGAGTTGCGCCATCTCGAAGATGTTGCGGCCGATGGCTTCGGACTGGCCGCGCTCCTCGGCGCCGATGCCAGGGTAGGCGCCGGGTGTGTCGACGAAGGTGAACACCGGCAGCGAGAACTTCTCGGCCAGCTTCATCAGCCGCAGTGCCTTGCGATAGCCCTCGGGCCGCGCCATGCCGAAGTTGCGTTGACCGCGCTCCTTCGTGTCGCGCCCTTTCTGGTGGCCCAGCACCATGCAGGCCTGGCCATTGAAGCGCGCCAAGCCGCCGACGATCGACAGGTCGTCGGCATAGGCGCGGTCGCCATGCATCTCCTGGAAGTCGGTGAAGATCTCCGACACGTAGTCCAGCGTGTAGGGGCGCTGCGGATGCCGCGCGATCTGCGTCACCTGCCAAGGCGTCAGGCTGGAATAGATCTCCTTAGTCAGCTGCAGGCTCTTGTGGCCCAGGCGCTCGATCTCATCGGAGATGTCTACCGCCGACTCGTTCTGCACGTAGCGCAGTTCTTCGATCTTCGAGTCGAGTTCGGCAATGGGCTGCTCGAACTCGAGGAAATGTCGCTTGCTCATGTTTGTCCTTGATGCAGCAAGTAACTAGTAGTCTACCGGCAGAGGATCCAGGCTGCGCCAGATGTACCAAGTGGCCACAGAGCGGTATGGCGCCCAGGCATCGCCAACCTCGCGGGCCTCGGCGCGCGACACCGGCTCGCCGCTGAAATAGCTCAGGCTAATGCCCTTGAGCAGGCCCAGGTCGTCCAGCGGCAGCACGTTCGGCCGCATCAGGTGGAAGATCAGGAACATCTCCGCTGTCCAGCGGCCAATGCCGCGAATGGCCACCAGCTCCTCGATGATGGCCTCGTCGTCCATCTGCCGCCATTGCTGCACGTGCACCGAGCCGGAGCTGAAATGGTGCGCCAGGTCGAGCAGGTACTCGGCCTTGCGCAGCGACAGTCCGGCTTCGCGCAGCGCAGTGGCGGCCAACGCCTCGACCATCGCCGGGGCCACCCTCGTGGACGGTGCACCGAGCAGCGCGATCAATCGGTCCCACACCGACTGCGCTGCCTTGACCGAGATCTGCTGGCCGACGATGGAGCGGGCGAGTGTCGTGAAGGCGTCGCCGCGGCTTTGCAGCCGGGCTTCGCCGAACTGCGGGATCAGCTTCTTCATGACACGGTCGCGCCGTGCCAGATGTTTGCACGCTTCGTCCCAGTATTCGGGCGTGACGCCCGTGGCTGCCTGTTTGGGCATGTCAGCGCAACGTCCAGGCAGCAGGCATCGCCAGGCTCATGCCTTGACCCAGGTGGTACCGCCGGCGCTGTCCTTCAGCACCACGCCCATCGCCGCCAAGTCGTCGCGGATGCGGTCGGCCGCAGCGAAGTCGCGTGCCTTCTTCGCCGCAGCGCGCTGGTCGATCAGCGACTGGATATGCACCTCGTCCAGCGTATTGCCACCCTGCAGGTAAGCACGCGGGCTTTGCTGCAGCACGCCGAGCACCTTGCCCAGTCCCTTCAGCAGCGCCGCCGCCTGCAGCGAACGCGTACGGTTCAGCTCGCCGGCCAGCTCGAACAGCACCGACACAGCCAAAGGCGTGTTGAAGTCGTCATTCATCGCCTCGCGGAACGCGGCCGCCTGCTGCTGCGTCCAGTCGACCGGCGCGTCCGGCACTTCAAGGCCGTCCAGTGCGGTGTACAGACGGCGCAGCGCACTTCGTGCGTCGTCCAGATTGTGGTCGCTGAAGTTGAATGGGCTGCGGTAGTGCGTGCGCAGCATGAAGAAGCGCAAGGTCTCGCCGTCGTAGCGTGCCAGCACGTCGCGGATGCGGTCGGCCGCAGCGAAGTCGCGTGCCTTCTTCGCCGCAGCGCGCTGGTCGA